>Ga0210049_1005062_pt1 | contig 11322 bp, 9 predicted proteins | sample CryGeyCG2014_300_2_FD_183964 | JGI IMG/M metagenome (GOLD analysis project Ga0210049, IMG submission 183964) | Groundwater microbial communities from aquifer - Crystal Geyser CG06_land_8/20/14_3.00 (SPAdes) (version 2) | ecosystem: Environmental > Aquatic > Deep subsurface > Groundwater | place...
TATAGTGATTTTTCTTGAGCATAGTCATATAAGGTCTATCTTCGAATACTGTTATAAGAGAGCTTAGCGTCTGACCCTAGTTTATTTAAATTATTTTTTGTTTAGAAAAGTGCGTTTATTTTAAAAGTACTGCTATAATTAAAATGGATTTTAAATATTTATCAATAAATATAGAGGGGAAATAAAAGCCTTTCAATAAATTTTTGTATATGTATCGTTAATCATAATTTATGGTATTAAAAATAGCCCATAGAGGAGCATCAAATTACGCGCCAGAAAATACTATTGAGGCTTTTAAAAAAGCGATAAGATTAGGAGTAGACGTTGTCGAGTTTGATGTTCACCGTACAAAAGATAATAAGATTATTGTAATGCACGATAATAAAGTGGAAAAGACCACGAATGGTGTTGGTTTAATTAAAAATCTTTCGTTCAAAGAAATAAGGAAATTCCACGAGCCAAATGGTGAATTAATTCCTACCCTGCAAGAAGTCCTTGATATATTAAAAAATAAATGTATTTGTAAAATAGATATTAAGGATAACTTGATGGAGGAAAAAATTGCCAGAATAATTAAAAAGAACCATCTAGAAAATTCTGTTATCATTACAAGTAAAATATTCTCCACTTTAAAAAAAATTAAGCAAAATCTTCCAAAAATCAAAATCGAGAGAGGGGGGTTTAAAGAGAAGATCCCAGTAGAGAAGATAATAAAAAAAGCCAAAAGCGTTAAAGCAGATATTATAGGTCCCCACTATTCCATAACAACCAAAAAACTTGTTGAAGAAGCTCATAAAAACGGAATAGAAATACATGCCTGGGTAACGGTGGATAACAAGAAAACTATAGAAAAAATGAAAAAACTTGGCGTGGACGGAATTACAAGCGACTGGCCAGATAAAATATAATTAAAAATTATGGGGGATAATCTTACACACAAAACACACAAAAAAAGTTGGCGAGCCCCCACATCCCCACCATCTATGGATAGGTGTGGGGGTGAGGAGCGAGAAAAATTAGAAAACCCCTATTTTGATTTGCAAGCTGAGATGGGCATCACAAAACATCTGGGCGGTTTAAAAACTACGGAAAAGCTGATCGAGTTATGCCATATAAACAAAGACAAATATGTCCTAGATGTCGGTTGTGGTGTTGGAATGACTGCTTGCTATCTTGCAAAAAAGATAGGTTCTCGAGTAGTCGGTGTAGATATTTCTGAAAGGATGATTGACAGGTCAAATGAAAGGGCAAAAAGAGGGGGCGTAGAGAACAGGGTTGAATTTCTCGTAGCAGACGTGCAAAACCTTCCTTTTAAAAACGCGGTTTTTGACGCAGTTATTTCAGAATCTGTAACTGCATTTCCAGAAGATAAACAAAAAGCAGTAAACGAATATGTACAAATTGTAAAATCAGGAGGATATATTGGGCTTAATGAGACAACTTGGATAAAGACACCGCCTAAAGAATTGATTGAATATGTATTTCACGCTATAGGTGGTTGTAAACCAGAAACTCCTGATGCTTGGAAAGAATTATTAAAAGACTCTGGGTTAAGAGATATCGCAGTGAAAACCTACAAAATAGCTCTTTTTAGCCAATTCGTTAATGAAATTAGAATGATATGCTTCACAGAATTTTTTAAAGCAGGGGGTAGACTTTTCTCCTTATATTTCAAAAGATCAGCTTACAAGAGAGTAATAAAAAAAATGATAAAAGAAGCACGACACATACCCAAGAACATGTTTGAATACTTTGGATACGGAATATACGTTGGCAGGAAATAACTGAAGAGGAACAGTCCCAAAAATGAGTAATGTGTGATAGCCTAGCACAAGAATACACCTTTCTCAGTTTTGCCTATACGCAAAAAATCTGCTACAATTAAAGCAGGTTTTTAAATCCTGTATTATACTCCGAAACGCGGTGTTTATCCATTTGCCAGAGTCTTCACCCTACGACAATTATTTTTACAAAAAGTACCAAATTCTAAGTACCAAAATTTTAAACAAAATGTTTAGACCATTATGAGCCAAAGGCTCATCAACCTCTGGCTGAGAAAATTAGAATTTAGATATTGTTTAGAATTTATCACCCCTAACGGGTGACCACCCGCTAAGGTGGGGATTTGAGATTTAGAATTTAATAGAAGGTATGTTTTTAATTCCAAAAATAGAAAAAGCCACAATAAAAGTAAGTATTTTGCTACTTCTACTCCTTATTCCCTTCTCCACTTTTGCCGATATGGGAATGGTTGTTATACCAGAAGAAATCTCAATAGATGAAAAAGGACAAAATGCTATCGTAGCCTGGAATGGAACCGAAGAAGTGCTTATTCTTTCTACCGATCTTAAGGCCTCGAAAACTTTACCAATTCTTCGAATCCTACCAATGCCGACAAATCCGAGTAAAATAAAGGAGGGTAGTTTTAGCGCTTTTCAAAAACTTGTGGAAATAATAAATGGAAGAATAAGCATGCCGATGGCCCCCACTTTTAAAGGAGAGGGAGTGAAGGAATATGAGGGGGTAGAGATCACATTTCATGAGAAAATAGGCAGCCACGATGTAACTGTAGCTAAAATTGAGAGTGTTGATAACTTTATTAAGTGGATAAGAGATTTTATCTTAGATAACGACTTAGAATACAGGGAAATTTCATCTAAATTTAAAAATGAAGTCTCTAATTATCTTACAAAAGGTATAAAATTTTTTGTTTTTGATCTTGTTGAGGCAGGAGAGATTGAGCAAAGTGTGAACCCTTTAGTTTATAGGTTTCAAACGGATTTTCTTTATTATCCTTTGGCCATAACTCCTTCCTCGGATGTTAGAGGATCTACCCCATCAGAAGTTAATATTTTTCTTATTACTGAAAATAGAATAAGAACACATTCCCTTCTTAAGGCAAATCTTTCGCCCAAAAGAATTGGATTTATTTATTATACAGCCAAACTGAAGAAAGAAGAGTTAGAAGAGATAGATCCAGAAATTGCGGACTTATTTAAATCCGAACCCCTGGTAATGAATACCTTTTATTCTGGACCTCTTGATGTATTAGATAAAGATTTAATAATTTATACTTTAGTTAAATCTTCTCTTAAGCCAGAAATTTATTGGATTGCAAAAGGCCAAAAACACTGGATTCCCTCTGAGGAGATATTTTTTGATTATGGATTTGAATGGGGGGAGGTTGCTTTAGTGAGTACTACTGAAATGGCGAGTTACTTTCCAGCTAATTTGATTAAAACTTTAGATAATTCTAATGTGTACGAAATAGTTGAAGGTAAAAAACACTGGATTCCTTCTGAGAAAGTGTTTTTAGACTATAATTTTGAGTGGAAAGATATTGTTACAGTTAGCAATACTGAATTAGAATTTTATCCTAGAGCCAAATTAGTTAAAACAGAAAATGATTCTAATGTATATTATATTACGGAAAAAGGTCTTAAAAGACATTTACCCTCTCCTGAAGTTTTTCTTTCTTACGGATATAAATGGGAAGATATTATTACAGTTAGTCAAACGGAATTAAACTCCTATCATAATAATGAACTTGTCAAAACTAAAGGAAACCCTGAAGTTTACAAGATAGAAGATAATCAAAAAAGATGGATTACCTCTGAGGAAACTTTTAATACTTTAGGCTATAATTGGAATAAAATTGAACTCGTAAATGATACGGAACTGACCAGCTACCCTACCGGCAATCCAATCGTTAGATAAAGCCGCTAATTAAACGCTGATAGCTACGCTGAAAATACGCTGAAAATAAACCCGGTAGTAGAAATTTCCTTCTTCCCCGTGTTGGTGGCTATTGAAGGTCACAAAGTGATCCTTTTGGGGTAGATCTCTTCTCCGCCGTATCTATCAAGCAAGGGCGGGGGTCGTCGAGGTAACAAAAGAGAAATAAAGGAGCCAATCTCCATTAAGACGAATGACCAAAGACCAAAAACCAAACTGGCAGCCAAGACCTAAAACTTAAACTCAACACCCATAATCTAATTCGTGCATCATTCGTGCTATTAACACAATATTAGTGTGACCTCAACTATTTAACCATTTAACCATTCAACTATCCCCATGTATCTTGAGAAATTAGAAATACAAGGTTTTAAATCTTTTGCTCCAAAAACTCTTTTGGAATTTCCAAAAATAGTCTCTTCTACAAAAGGGATTACGGCTATAGTTGGACCAAACGGCTCTGGAAAATCTAATATAGCCGACGCTATTCGCTGGGTTTTAGGAGAACAAAGTTTGAAACTTTTAAGAGCCAAAGAATCTAGAGATGTGATTTTTTTTGGAACAGAGAAAAAAGCTCGGCTTGGTTTTGCGGGGGTTTCTTTGTATTTAAATAATGAAGATGGTCAAATGCCAGTTGACTGGCCAGAGGTAGTGATTGCTCGAAGACTTTATCGTTCTGGCGAAGGAGAATATCTTATCAATAAAAATAAAGTTCGGCTTCAAGATATTTTAATGCTTTTAGCTCAGGCTCGATTTGGCCAGAGAACCTATAGTGTTATTGGTCAGGGTATGATTGATACTATTCTTTCTGTAACTCCTCAGGAGAGAAAAGATTATTTTGATGAAGCGGCAGGAGTAAGAGAGTACCAAATTAAAAAAGAAGAGGCCTTAAGGAAACTAAAGACCACTCGGGAAAACTTATCTCAAGCAGAAATGCTCTTGAGAGAAATTGGACCAAGGGCGAGATCTTTAACAAGGCAGGTAAATAAACTTGCTCAAAGAGAAAAAATAGAGAAGGAACTGAAGGAGTTACAAAAGCACTATTACGGAAGCTTGTGGAATAAAATAACTACAAGTTACAAGTTACAAGTTACAAGTTACAAGGAGGCAAAAGGGAAAGAAGATGAAGCCAAAGAGGTTATCCAAAAAATACAGGACAAAATTGATGTTCTAGCCAAAGAGGCCTCAAGGGAGGAAATCTTTGCCTTTCTTCAGGAACAGTATAATGAAATTATTGAAGGGAGAAATAAACTTTTTAGAGATCAAGCAGCTCTTAAGGGGAGGATGGATTTAGAATACGAAAAGCGAGGGAAGACAGATTTAGCTTGGCTGGAAAGGAAAAGAGAAGAACTAATAAAAGCCAAGGAGGAAAAAATAGAGGAGAAACGAATTTTTGAAGAAGCGATAGAAGAAAAGCGAAATATATTTGGGCAAAAAATAAAGGAAAAAAAGGTTGTTGGCGATAAAATAAAAGAAATAGAAAAAAAATTAGAGGAGGCAAAAGGAAAAAACGCCCAAAAGAGATTCAAAGAGGGTTTAGGTGAGATTAAAAAGGAAATGGAGGACATTTACAAGAGGCAGTGTCATATACTTGAAGAGTTGGAGAGAGTTCAGGATTTGAAAGAACTTTCTTCATCCAAAGAAGAAATGCGAGTCCTTAACAGAAGGTTAGCCCATTTTATTGAAAAACTTGAATCCTCCCAAAAGGCAGATTTTTTAGAGGTATTAAGCATAGAAGAAGATTTAGATGAGCTTTTGAAATATAAGGAGAAATTATTAAGCGAGATAAATGAACTGAAAATATCTTTAGGAATAGAGGAGGAAAAAATTAACCTCTTAAACTCAGCATTAGGGCAATTAGAAGAAGAAAAAGAAAGAGTAGAACAAGAATTAGGAAGAAGTAAAATAGAGCCAAAAACTAAAGAAGCTTTAGAAGTTTTTAGAAAAGAAAATAAAATTTTAGAAGAAAAGTTAGCTAAAAATGAGGAAAAATTACGGGAAATTAAGGAAAAAATGGCTAATTTTAATAAAACCGAAGAAGATAAAAAGAAAAAATTATTTTCGTTTCAAGGCAACTTTCAGGCGAAACAAGCCAAATTCAATGCCCTTATTCAAGAGGTAAATAATATTAGGGTGGAATTGGCAAAAATAGAAGCCAAAAAAGAGAATTTAGAAGAGGAGATAAAAGAAGAATTAGGGGATATCAAGCTAATCAGTGAGCATGAGACCAGCACTTTAAAAACAGGAGAAGAAGAAATAGAAAAAATTCGAAAGTTAAAACATCAATTAGAGCTAATAGGAGGAATTGATCCAGAAGTAGTAGCTGAATATGAAGAGGTAAAAAAGCGTTTTAGTTTTCTTAAAGCCCAGTCAGACGATTTGAAAAAGGCTATTAAATCTTTTGAACAGATTGTCTCTGAATTAAACGAAACTATTAAAAAACAGTTTAATGTTGCTTTTGGTAGAATTAACGAAGAATTTGATAAATATTTTAAAGTCCTATTTAATGGAGGTTCTGCCAAATTAATTAAAATTATGAAAGAAGAAGAGCCGCAAGAAGAGACCGAAGAAAAAGGGCAACAACGAGAGGAAGAAGAGGAAGAAGATAAAAAAGAAAAAGAAAAAGAAAAGACTCAAAGGAAATTGATTCTTCACAAAAGTCCAACTCCTCAAGTATTATTTGGTATTGAGGTTCAGGCTACCCCTCCAGGCAAGCGCCTTAAGAATATTAATATGCTCTCTGGCGGGGAAAGGGCTTTAACTTCTATTGCCTTAATTTGCGCTATTATTTCTAATAATCCCTCTCCTTTTGTAGTTTTAGACGAAGTAGATGCTTCACTAGATGAGGTTAATTCTATTAAGTTCGCTAATATCTTAAAAGATTTATCACAAAAATCTCAATTTATTGTTATCACTCATAACCGTGCCACCATGCAAAAAGCAGATATCCTTTATGGGGTAACGATGGACCGGGATGGAATATCGAAACTTTTAAGTGTAAAATTGGAAGAAGCTGAAAAGAGCATAAGGCAGGGGAGATAAGGCAATAATTATTTATTATCGGAGTGAGAGCGAAGTCCTGCGTTAGGAAAGTTTTTAATAGCTTTTTATAATCACCCAGCACCAATTATAAGATAAGAATTTTGTGAACTTTACTAACTATTCGTGCGAAAGGCCAACTGAAATCGTGAAATCAGATAAACGGAAAACATATTTAAAACCATTTTCTTTTTATAAAGATCAATGTACCTATTATTGATAGAGTAAGTGAAATACTAAAAGTTATAAGAAAAGCATGCGGGAAATCTTGAAACGGCAACTTTACATTCATACCATATATGCTTGCTATTAATGTTGGTATCATCAAAATAATTGTAATTGCGGTCAGGAATTTCATTACAGCATTTAAGTTATTTGAAATAACTGAAGCGAATGTGTTCCTCATTCCATTGAGGATATTACTATAAACCTTACTCATTTCAATAGCCTGTTTATTTTCTACAATTAAGTCGTCCAGTAAATCTTTGTCGTCAGGATTTATTTTTATAATTTCCGTTTTTTGAAATCTTCCAAACATAAGTTCATTTGACTTCAAAGATGTTATAAAAAAAACCAAACTTTTCTCAATGTTTAATAGTTTTATTAGCTCTTCATTTTTCATCGCCTTATCTTACAGGACGGAACTGTGGGTTGGTAAGACTATTAACTCTATTAACTTAATTTTAACGACGATCATAAAATTCTTTATGAATCTTTTCTCGTTCCTCATTTTTTTTTAAGTTCTGATTCTTGGTCCAGTTCATTATCTTCCTGAAGTCTCTCTTTCTTTTTTATTTTTCTCTCTTGCTGTCGGAGCTTAAAAAGTTCCTTTTTTATGGACTTAAAAGTACGATAAGCTTTTTTGTTACCTTCTTTATATTCCCTTTCGGCCTTCTCTAATTCTTGCTCTTTTTCCTCTATTAATTTTTGTATAGTTTCTAAGTCCATTTTATTTATCTTATTTAATTCTTATTTCACCTTATTAATTTTACCCTATTTTTATAAAAAGTCAAATTGGCTTAATCAACTTAATCTCTTAATCAACTTAATCAACTTCTTTTGATTTGACACCTTCAAAATTTTCCTATACTATTATAATTAAGTTACTATTAAACTTGGCATTCTCTAAATTCAACGTGCCGAGCAAAACGAGGCTTAATATGCTTACTATTCGTTTGTCTCGGGTTGGCAAAAAAAAGCAACCCACCTATCGCCTTATTATTTCAGAAAAATCAAAAGATACTTTTGGGGATTTTTTAGAAATTTTAGGACATTATAACCCCCTGACCGAGCCCAGAACAATTAATCTTAAAGAGGGAAGAATTAAGTATTGGCTTGAAAAAGGTGCCCAAACCTCACCTACTGTTCACAATCTTTTGGTAGATGCTAAAATTATAAAGGGTCCAAAAGTAAAGGCTAGCAAAAATAAGAAAAAGGAAGGAAGGGAAAAAGAAATAAAAGAAAAGAAAATCGAAACCAAAGAAAAAGAAGAAGCAAAAAAGAAGTAAATTGTTAAATTGTTTTAATGCTAAGATATTAAAATGATTTTATGATATGAGACTCAAAGGAAATTGTATTATTGGCCAAGCAGGAGGGGCAACAGCGGTAATTAATAATAGTCTTTATGGAATTATGAAAGAAGCGAAAGTCTTTCAAGAAATCCAAGGGATTTATGGGAGTCTTTATGGAATTGAAGGAGTAATTAAAAGAGAACTTATTGATTTAAAAAAAGAGAACGTCTCTACTATCGGAGGATTAAAATTTACTCCAGGCGCCATTTTAGGGGGCTCACGGTACAAGCTTGATTACAAAAGAAAAGAAGATTTTAAAAAAATATTTAGCACCTTCAAATCCTATAATATAAGGTACTTTTTTTATATCGGGGGGAATGATTCTATGGATACGGCCGCTAAAGTTGATGTGACGGCCAAGAAAATAGGCTACAAAATACGAGTTATTGGTGTTCCTAAAACAATTGATAATGATCTTATAGGAACTCATCATTCGCCGGGTTTTGGTAGTTGTGCAAAGTATATTGCTGCTACGGTACAAGAAACAGGACGACACACAGAAAGTATGCGTACTTCAGAGCCTATTACCATACTGGAAACAGTAGGAAGAAACACAGGTTGGGTAGCTGGCTCTAGTGCCTTAGCTAAAGAATGCGAAGAAGACGCGCCTCATATTATTTGTTTTCCAGAGATAGTATTTTCTCGCAAAAAGTTTACCCGGAATGTAAAAAGGATTTATGAGAAATTTGGAAGCGTTTTTATTGTAACGGGCGAAGGGTTAAAGGACGAGAATGATCAATATATAACTTGTCAAAAAGGAAGTTTAGATCGAGATGCTTTTGGTCATCCTCAATTAGGAGGTATAGCCGAGACCTTGAAAAAATTTATTGAAGAGGATATAGGAATTAAAACTCGATATATTAAACCAGCCATAGCCCAACAGGCAGCCATGCATTTTGCCTCATTTGTTGACGCTCAAGAATCGATGCTTGTAGGGAGCAAGGCTGTAAAGTATGCTATAGAAGGTAAAAGCGGTTTTATGGTAACACTGGAAAAAGAAAGAGCATCTCAATATAAATGTAAAACTTCTTTAGTTAAATTAACTCAAGTTTGTAATAAAGAGAGAAGGGTTCCAAGGAGTTGGATAAATAGAGAAGGCAATTTTCCTGCAAAGAAATTTCTTGATTATGCACGACCATTGATTCAGGGGGAAGTAAAAGTGCCGATTAAAGATGGCCTACCCCAATATGTGAGATTAAAAAAAGTTTTTGTTTAATAAGATTTTTGATATAATAGGATTATGCGGATGTAGTTCAGTTGGCTAGAACGTCTCCTTGCCAAGGAGAAGGTCGCCCCCGTTATCGAAAAACAGGGGTTGAGAACGGGGGTCGCCCGCTCTAGTAAACAGAAGAAAGAGATAGATGAAATAAATAAGCAAGCGTTAAGGTTAATACAAAAAATGCGGGCGTAGTATAGTGGTTATTATGCGACCTTGCCAAGGTCGAGACGGCAGTTCGATTCTGCTCGCCCGCTTTTTTGCCAAGGAGAAGGTCGCCCCCGTTCAAAGACGGGGGTCATCCGCTCCAGTTTGCCGAGGTGGTGGAATAGGTAGACACGCAGGACTTAAAATCCTGTGGATGGAAATCCGTGCGGGTTCGATTCCCGCCCTCGGCACCAGAAAGGAAAAGTCAAAGAGTTTTGGTTCGCCTCGCTTCGCTCGGCGACTAGTTGGTATTCAATTTTAGGGGTAAAAACGAATTGGCGGTTTCGCAAAATATGGTTCGAGCCGATGTTTTTCAGAAATGTTGTCATTTCAGTATAATTTTCGGAATTGAGCAGTTTTTCAGCGTAATTTAGGTTCAAAACAAACTCTTTGGCTGGTTCGAGCCAAGACAACCCTTTCTGTTCAAAATCTCGTATTTTTTCTTGCAATTCTAATTTATGAGTTAGAATTTTTTGTTTCCGGCTGGCATATTCTTCAGTAGAAATTACTTCATTCAAATAAACATCTAAAAGTTTTTCCAGTTTTGTTTCAATTTCTCCCAGTTCTTTTTTGAGATTTTGGACAATGATTTTTGTTTGTTCTTTGGCTTGTTGTTCCTCTTTTTCTAATTTTGTTAGAACTTTCTTTGTGATTTTGTTAGATAAAGAAACTTTTTGAAGATTGTTTTTAATCTGTTCAACAAGTATTTCTTCTCGCAAATAGTGTTTTTCTCCACAAATCCCTTTCTTTTTGGTGCACCGGTAATAATTATGACCTTTTTGCGTTTCGGCAGTTATAGAAGCACCACAAGAGGCGCATTTCATCAAGCCAAGAAAAACAAAGTTATGCTTTTTGATTTTTTGCGGTTTTCCGCGTTGTTTTAAAATTTCCTGAACTCTATCAAAAAGCTTCTTTGAGATTAGAGGTTTATGTTTACCCTCAAAAATTTCTCCTTTGTATTTCATCAAACCAATGTAGAAAACATTTTGAAGAATTTTTTGAATATTGCTTGTTGAAATTTCTTTGCTGAGATTTCCTTTGAGATTGTTTTTTTACACCAATTGGCAAGAGAGTTTAAGTTATGTTCGCCGGTAGCATAAAGTTCAAAAAGCTTTCTGATTTTCGGCGCTTTCTCCAAATCAACATCAATCATTCTTGTTTCGGGATTATTTAAATATCCAATTGGCGCCCAGACCGGCCAAACACCATTCCTAATTTTTTGTCTCATTCCCCTTTTCACATTTTCCGAAAGATTATCAACATAGTATTTGCTTTGTCCAAAGGCAATACTTAACATAAATAATCCTTGGGGAGTTGGTTCAAACCAGAAAGTAGGAAATTTTAAGGATTTAATAATCCCTTTATCAATCAGATGAATTATTTTACCGCCATCAATGGAATTTCGGGCTAGTCTGTCCGGGTGCCACGATAAAATTCCATCTGCCTTACCTTGTTCTATTAGCTTCAACATTTCGGCGAACTTCGTTCGCCCCGGTTCTTTGGCAGTTTTTGCCTCGCATAGCGAGGCGACAATTTCAAGTTTTTCTTTGACGG
>Ga0210049_1005064_pt1 | contig 11321 bp, 12 predicted proteins | sample CryGeyCG2014_300_2_FD_183964 | JGI IMG/M metagenome (GOLD analysis project Ga0210049, IMG submission 183964) | Groundwater microbial communities from aquifer - Crystal Geyser CG06_land_8/20/14_3.00 (SPAdes) (version 2) | ecosystem: Environmental > Aquatic > Deep subsurface > Groundwater | place...
TTGTTGTAATCCAGCCCGAACTTGTTTGAAATCTCTACGATTCGTGGAACAATGTTTTTCTTTTGATAGAACTCGGTCATAAATGTCACAATCTTATTGCGGTAGTCTGATGCAAATTTTCTCTTTTTTTCCTTTGCGACAATGGTTTCTTGGTTGTAAACCGCGTCGGGATTGATGCCGTGTTTGATTTTATAGCGAGCCATGCCATCTTGTCGCTTTTCCTGCCGGAGAACGTTGTCTCTCTCATTCTTTTCGCGCCCGCTAATTCTTGTTCCGTTCAGCAGGGACGCGGGAATGGTCGTTCCGACAGTTAGAAAGGCAGTTACAGCCACGTTAGTAGCAGGAATACCGTTCTCGATTTCCAAAATCAGATTGATGAGGATTAGGGCGATGATGTAGCAGGCGTAGGAAGAACCTGCCACTACAACTGGAAGCCAAGAGCGTTGATTTCTCTCGTCGTCAACCCACCGCATAATTGCGCCGACAGTAGCGATCATCGCCACGTAGCCAATGGCCTCGAACGTGACTGCTATGATGGCAGATTGGTAATCACCCAGATTCATGTACTTGTTCAGGTTACTTGCGGTTATCAGGGCAGGGGAAAGCGGGGCAATAAACGGCAAAAGAACAGTTACAAGCAGAGAGATCGGGCGATCTGCCTCTTCGATGACAATCCGTAACCATGTGAAGATTCCCGCCAGCCAATTTGTTTGCATCTGCCTTCCTCCAAGAATATTTACACTGCGTAACTTAGTGTACGATGATTATATCTGCTATAGCCCGTAAGTCAATGATTTTTAAGCCACATTAAGACACTTTAATCAAACTATTAGCCAAATATCATAGTAATGCGGTATTTTCTTAGCACATTCTCATATTTTTTATTGACTAAATATTGGATATGAAATACAATATTGGCAAGGAGATCGCATGAGCGTTTATTCTGTCAACAGCGTTAGGAAACCGGCTGGCATAGATGGCAAAGAGGCGTGGGAAAACTGTGTCAAATACGGTGGCGTGAACGAAGCCGCAAGGCACATGATCAATCCAACAACGGGTAAGGCATATACGCCGTCTGGAATTTCGCGTCCCGCATATCGCTACGCCTTGTTGCATCTTGAGGAAATTTACCCACAATGGGAACAAATCGCTTACGCTGAGGGAATTCCTCCAACAGAGGAAACGTGGAAGAAGTGGCTACTGCAAAAAGCGAAGGTGGCATATTATTACAAAGTTCCCGCTTACGAAAAATTTGTTGAAGACAATGAATTGAAAGTACATACCAAATCCGCTTAAGCACTAGCTAGACCCCTGTCTTGCAAAATGGTGTTGCATGTTCAACGCGTCGCCAGTAATGCAAACCGTTGGGCTTCTTTGTGAGAAATGAAATCCTTCCAACAAGCCCTGCTTGCTCTTGATGGCGCAGACATTCTCCGCTATCACAAGGACGATTTGCTTGATGACCAAATCCTGCAAATCTTCGGCGGGCGATGTATTCGGTGTGGCAAACAAACGATTGTCGTCCACGAGATTGTCCCGAAGTCGCACGGGAAAGAATACCTGGCCGCAGAGAACCGCGTTACACTGTGTAATTCGTGCCACGAATGGGCGCACAGGAACACAACAATATCAATACCCATATTGACAGAGCGCAGGATAAAAGTCCTGCGAAACTTAGGATATAAAGATGATTAACACCAAATTTGAGGCCATAGCAGAAGAGGCCTGTAGGGAGTTTTGGGACGCAATTAAACCTCACCCAGTAGAGGTAGGCGGGAGGGGATTTGTTTTATACAAGCCAGTACAGCCAGAGCTAGATAAAATGTACGAGAAAATGCGACATATCCCGAAAATATACATGCTGGAAAGGCTTGAGGAAATCTTATATGAAGGCAATGATAGTTCTGAAAATAAAGAATGACTTCAAACACATTTATAAAAATCGTGGTAACGCGAATGCGTGGTTTGCGGATATTGCGTCTAAAAGTTGGGAAAACTTTATTTTGTTTGCAGTCAGAGAGGGCGCGGAAACTATGATAATTGTAAATGGGAATAACCTAGATGTTCTTTTTGAGTTGTCGGAGTTGAGTTTGACACAGAAAACGGATATATAGAAATTGCGGAAAAGCGGTTACAATATTATGTATGACCGAAGATGTTGAACAAACAGAAGCCCCTGTTGCGATAAAATATTCAGACGCCTATAAAGAAGCGTGTTTTTTTGTTTGGTATCAGAATAGGGGGAAAACAAAGTTCCATGCCAATGACGGATTTCCCCCGTCGGATGACGGAAAGATTCCCAGTCTCACAACAGTTCTAAAATGGCGCAACGGCTTGGGGTGGATTGAGCGCGCTGACGCGATGGACGGGGAAGTTTCGCGCAATATGGAAAAAGACGCCATCAAGATGAAGGCCGAAGCAATCAAGAAACTTGCGAAGGTTGCAGAAACCATCGTGGACGAAGGTGTTCAGTTCATCAAGGAAAACAAATTCGATAGTTCGTCTGCCGCCGTGCGCGCAATCTTGGGCGGCGCAGAATTGATGGCAAGATTTACGGGGGTGGGGGAACTGATGCTGAGTATTGGCAAGATGAGCGATAGTCAGGTCGAGAAAGAGTTTTATCACCTGCTTGGAAAAAATGAAAATGAAGATGGGATAGTAGATGCAGAAATTCAAGCGGATGACGATGCCCCTGATAAACCAGAAAACGATAACCAATAACGAAAAGAGACGACTTCTCGCGCTAGTTGCAGAAATGAAGGCAAGGGGAATTCCACTGCCGAAAGATATTCAACTTCCAAAAACCCGCACAGATTTATCGTGGGGACTTGACGAAAATGGATATTTTTCAGACATAGATAAAAAACAATTCAAGCCGAGAGAGGAGCTTGAGGGATTCCTGAGGTCTACTGCCCGTTTTGTTTTACTACGTTCTGGGCGTGGAGGCGGGAAAACGGTTTCTGGCGCGCAAAAGTCTCTACTGAAAATCATGGAGGGGAAAGATGGCATGGCGGTCAACCCAGACCTTGAGAACTTCCGTCTGTCTACGTGGCCTGAACTTCGCAGGTGGATACCCTGGAATATGGTTATCCCCAAACAGCGGTACAGAAAATCAGACGGGTGGGACATATCGCGCCCATTTACAATGGTGTTTATGAACGGAGCAAGAATGTACTGCAAGGGCTTGAAAGACCCAGAATCGGCTCGCGGCCCAAACATCAACTGGCTTTGGTATGACGAAGGACGCCGAGACCCAACTGGTCTGGGGTGGAAAAATGCAGTTGCGGCGGTTAGGGTTGGGGATAGACCGCAGGCGTGGTGTACTACCACTCCCGCAGGAAGCCTCCACTGGACAACGGTATTTTTTTCTGGCAAGACAACGAACGAATTGCTTAAACTGCTAGAAGAAGTTGGCGCAGATAAATCGCAAAAACTTTTTGAGATTTTCGAGACAAGCATTATTCGGAATAGAGAAAACCTAGACCCGATGTTTTATGCGTCTATGCTTGCTACATTTCCGTCTGGATACTTATATGCCCGCGAGGTTCTTGGAAGTATTGCAGACGAGGGTGGCGCACTTGGCGATAGGCACTGGTTTGACGGTAAGGTTATTGAAATTGTTCCAGATTGGGTTGTCAAGCAGGTGCGCTTCTGGGACTTGGCGGCCACCGAGAAAAAGATGATTGGCAAGAAAAATAATCCCGATGAAACAATTGGAAGTTTACTCGGCGTAAATAAAGAGAGGGATAAGTTTGTTATTGAGGATCAGGTCGGTGGCGCGTGGGCGTGGAAAACCATCAAGGAAATGGTGGTTGAGGTTGCGCGCCGTGACGGACAAGAGGTAATGGTTTGCTTCGAGCAAGAACCCGCGTCGGGTGGAAAGAATCAGGTTGCGGAATTATCAGAAGTAATCAAATCCGCGTTACCTGGTTGGAACGTGTCGTCCATTGAGGCAAAGAAATTGGGCGACAGGGTGCTGGCCGCAAACACGTGGTTTGGTGAGGCGGCGAAAGGTTCATTCTATATAGTCAGTGGGTTGTGGAATGAGTCGTTCTTTGCCCAACTTGAGGTATTTCCAACCGAGGCGGCACACGATGACAGGGTAACATCTGTGACTGGAGGTCGCCACTACATTGCGCCGATTCGGAAGTGGTCAAAGATGGGATACGCGGCAGTTGGCACGGTACTGGAAAACGAAAATCAGGGATAGCACATTTAGTGGACATTAATGTAGAATTAGTGCAATGAATACAAATCGTGAATTCCGCAAGGGACAATCTTGATGGCAAAGAGACAGCCGAAGAAAAACATTATCATTGATAAGCGCGAAGGGCAACTTAGCGCGCATGGCGGAGAAGTCAATTATTTTTTTAGAAACGTTCCATTGTGGAATCCTCCCTCGTGGCAAACCGCAGAGGTGTGGCGGCAATTTGTGATCAAGCAACCCATTGCCGCGATCTGTCGGGATACCATTGCAAATTACCTGAACTCACTGGATTGGTCTATCGTAGCACGAGATAGCGACCAGCAGGATGAATTGCGCGCAAAGGTAAAGCACTACACAAAATTATTCGAGCGGGGAAATGCGTATTACTATGACATAGACTTCGCGTCGCACATTGAATGGATTGTCAAGGATTTGTACGACCTTCCATTTGGGGCGGCAAGCGAGATTGGCAGAATTGATGACGCCCCAAGTGGGAAGGTCGTTTGGATACGTCCATTAGACGGCGGAACTCTTGCGCCAACGCTGAACTTTGATTTCCCCGTCGTGCAAGTTGCCCCAACAACCAATCTTGCTCCCGTTTATCTACCGCGAGATTTTGTGAGTCGCGTTTATCTTTCGCCAAGAACAGAACTGCGCCGAGAGGGGTGGGGATACGCGCCCCCTGAGCGTATCTGGCGCGCAATGGAAATGCTTTCTAGTGGCGATGATTATTACGCCCGCCTGATGCTAAATACGCCAGAGGCGGGCATCCTGGATTTGGGTGATACGGAAAAAGATACCGCGCTGAACTGGATAAAATCACTGCAAGACCTTTTATTCGGCATCAACCCGCTAAAAATCCCCGTTCTATATGAACACACCACACAGGCGAAATGGATTCCGTTTGGCAAACCGCCAAGCGAAATCATGTATGACACCACTACAGCAAAATACGCGGCTATCCTAACTGCGGGTTACGGACTGACGCTTTCTGACATTGGATACCCAACATCTTCGGGTGGGGGGGGCGACACACTGGCCGGAACAATTCGTATGCAAGGCGTGGGCAAGGGGTCTGGCAAGGCGATTGCTAAAAAGAAAACCGAGTCCTATCTAAACCACATCCTGCCAGACTCGTTGAAATTTACGTGGATTGATTATGACGATGAGCGAAACGTTAGCAAGGGGCGCGCTCGTTTGGCGTCTGCCCAATCTGCGGATGTTTGGATTCGCAACCGGGTGTTTAAGCCAAGTGAAATTCGACAACAGGCGTTGGCAGATGGGCTGATTTCAATTTCCATTCCAGAGACCATTGATCCAAACGATGAGGAGTTTATCGTAATTCAGCAGGCCGCTGTTGCTAATAAGATTGGCGGAAGCAGGACGAAGACACTCGGAAATCCTGTTGCCCCTTCTGCTGGCGGACAGGGAGAAGTTATTCCCCAGCAAATCATCCAGCGCAACATGGCCAACGCGGAAGTTGGCATTTCAAAAGCGGTTTTCAGCGCGGTTGAAATCTTAAGCGCGCTTCTTTTCAATGTCAATGAAAAGTTATCCCAAACCGAGATGGAGGTCTGGAATCAATATGTTGACGACTATCTGACTGGCAAATCGGACATTGAGGAGGTTGTCCTCAAAGACGTGTTTGAGGATGTGCTTGGGCGCATATACGCGTCTGTTGGGGAACAGGATTGGGTTGCGGACTTCTCCAATGCGATTTCCCGCAAGGCGTTGGCAGATGCGATTTCCTACGAAAAATCCCACAAGGCGTTTCTTGCGGAACAGGATGCGGAGCAGAAATACATCGAGGGCGAGTCGGACGGTATTGATGTTGAGGAAAACGACATCGCGCTGGATGTCAACGAAACCGAACTCTCGCTTGCGGTTCACAAATCGTTTGCGGAGAATGTTGCCAGATATTCCGTGCTTCACCTAAAATCCAAATTGGCGTCTACTTTCGGTGTTGACGCGACAGAGGCAATGGATAATAATATTCGTGTATCAAGAGAGACAAGCAGGGAAGTTCTGCAAAGTCTTTCCGAGATTACAAAAGCCGCCTATGAAAGCGGTATCAAATTCATACAAACAACAGGAGATCAAGATGCAGTCAGTTAGATATTTCATGCGAGAGGTGGGGAGCGGGACGGGAATGAAATCCGCAATAGAATTCGCGAATGAAGTTGAGTATGGTTTTCTTTCTGATGGATACGAAATTTGGCGTCAGATTGAAAATGAAATCTACGACGAAAGACACAGTTTTCTTGGGTATCGTGTCTTTTTGACGCTTGTGAAGAACATGGCCGATGATGAATCGCGTAAACCCGCCGTTGCAAAAAAACCTAAATCATTGAAGGGCGTGTAGTGGCAATTTCGTTCATTGTGTATGTTGTGATAGGGAAGTTGACGATCTATCTGGGGCAAAAATTTCCCTATTTCATAAACTCAAAATTCGAGTTTGTTCGCAAGTTGTTTGAGTGTGATCTGTGTCTGGGGTGTTGGGCTTACTTCCTGCTTGCGGTGTTCTTGAAAATAAGATTACTTGACGATGTATATGTGTATGTCCCGCTGATAAGTGAAATCATAACGGGTTGCTTTACGTCTTTCGCCGTTCATATTTTTTCGATTGGATGGCGGGAACGGTTTTCAACGGTGATAATCTGATGGCCAAAAACCAAAATGTTCTAGCGTTTGCCTCCATGTACATCACAAAAGCGTCATTGAGTCCCAATGGCATAATGAAATGGGCGGCCACTAACTCGGATACCGACCCCGATAGTTACAACGAGCGCATGTCACCAGAACTGTATCAGGAATTCTGCGACCACATCAAGAACGAAGATGAGCCTCCCGTAGAATTCAAGCCTGTTGTTTGCTCGGATTATTGGTGCGGCGGGATGCCCTATCTTTCCATCTCGCATTATCCAGATATGAACGGGAAAGCCGTTCCTGGCGAACCACTTGAGCTATTTGTAGACGGCAAAAAACTAAAAGCAAAAGGCGTTCTGTTTGATAACCCTCTAGGCCATTCTGTATGGCGCAGTTTGAAAGAAGATAAATACAAAAGCACAGACGAGAAAATAAGGATTTCGATTGGTTTCCTAGACCTTGCGCACAGACACGGCGATGGAGATGTGTGGGTTCGCGAGAATCTATACTCCCTCTGCCCAGAATGTTTACACGGCGTAGAAAACAAAGTGTACGTCAAGGGCTACCTTGTTCATCTCGCGCTCACACGCGTACCCGTGAACAAGCGAACCGAAATGGTCTTAGAGGAGAAATCAGACATGGCAAAGAAAACTCGAAAGGAAGATGCCGAAAGCATCGTTGGCAAAGAACTTGCCGAAGAACTGGAAGCGAAGCAGAAGATTTCCGTGCAACGCTCGGACGCGCTGATTGAGATGGCGGAAGCCACCGCTCCCGCCGTAGAGCCTAAAACCGAAGAAGAGATTCCCGTCTCGGAAGAAGTTCCCGAAAAGGTGGTTGCGCGCGTTGAGGAAGTAGAGGTCGCCAAAAGTGACGACGCGATGGATGCTGTGATGACCGCACCGTCCGCTGTGGTGGACAGCCTGCCTTACGGTGGCGCAACCTCCATGAAAGATGCCGAGAAGTTTGTTTCAATGCAGAATGAGACCATCTTCGTGATGGATGCGTGGAGCGTGCTTACAAATGTCGCGTGGAATATCTTCGAGCGCAATGACATCCCCGACAAGAAAGCCGCGCTAAACGGGGCGGTGGATGAATTTCGTAACATGTTGGCCGCAAAATCAATGGTGGCGTTTGCCGCTCTTTCAACAGCTGTTGAAAATGACCATGTACTGAAACCCGCACTTGACGCGTTGCTTGCGAACATTGATAATACATTAACGATGGAGTCGGATGTAAATGACAAACTCGCCACCATCAACCCATCCCTGCAAGAGCTTGGTAATAAGATTTTAGAGTACGTTACGGCCAAGTCCCAATTCAAAGAAAAACCTGTTCCTCCAGAAGATAAAAATAAAGAAACTTTACTAGCAGAATTAAAAAGCATTGTCCAGCCACTCGCGGATGCGGTCACAAACCTGCAAGGCGATGTCGGAATTTTGAAGTCGCAAATCAACGCCAAAAGCGTTGAAACGAAATCAAGAATCCCACAACCCCGAACCTTCACTTCTTCGATCTACAAAAGTCAGGAAGTGGAGCAACCAAAACCAGGTTCGTTGCGCGCAATCGTAAACAAGTCGGTTGAACTATAACTCGGTAAAGTCATCTTTGGATGGCGTCGGGCAATTCTTTGGAGAATTACCATGACCGCTATTAATCCGCTGGAGGGTGAACAGGTTCTCAATCCTGCGACCCAAGAAGCGTTTGTGGCGAAAGCCACCGATCCTGTTGTGACGAACGTTGCCACCCCTGGCGACTTTGCCGCACAGTTTCCTACGCCTCTCGATCCGAATGAAATTCTGACTTTCTGTGAAGAGGTCACTTTGTTGCAGGCTCTGCCCGAAAAACGGACTGGCCTGAAAACCGAACAGTGGCGTGAAATGACCTCGCTGGCCTTCACTTCTGGCTCTGCGTACATCGCGTTTACTGATGGCGCTTGTCCTGAGGAATACTCACACGACGGCTCGAACTCATTCGTTGATTTGAAGAACCTCGGCGCGAAGAAATCCCTGACCGTTTCCGACATTATGCACTCTGCGGCTGTTGTTCAGGGCGGGGCTGGCATTGAAGCACTGCTTGGCGGTTACGCGGCTGGACAAGGGATGCCTGGCGCGAAAGACATTGCGACCTTTGGCCGCGAAGCCATCCGCGACCTGAAAGAGGAGGAAATCCGCCTCAGCATGTCGCTGGTCTTGAACGGCGAAGATCGCCTGCTCGCGGTTGGCGACGCGACCACCCGTCCGCTGGAATTCGACGGCATCGAGTATTGGGTTACTGCAGCCAACGGCGCGCATACCAACGATGTCACCGGACAACTGGCTTCGGGCACGTTCTCGGCGCAAGATTTTGACCGCTTCGTGAGCGAGTCATGCGCCAAGCCCACCCACCTGCTCGGCCACCCTGCTGCAATTCAGGAAGTGATGTCCGCGTACTTCCAGTTGGGATTCGCTGGTTCGCAGGTTGTGAACTCGGCTGATGGAAATCGCATCATCCCTGGCTTCAACTTTGGCGGGTTTGTGAACACCGGCATCGGCCGTCTGCAAGTGATCGCTGACAACAACTTCACCCGCACCGCCGGCACGCCTGGCACGTTCACGTCGAACATCTACGCCCTGCGGATGACCCACAACGGCGAACCGCTGGTCTACCGCTCCACGCAGATTCCGTTGAGCCTGATTGACCTGGCTCCAGGATGTACATCTGTTGCCTTCGAGATTTTCAAAAAGACCGCTTTAATTGTTAAAGCGATGTGTAGCCAGTCGTTTTACCAGTTTGGTTCGTGGCAAGGACGTGTCGTTACGTCGTGCGTCGCGATTGGTTAGCAACTAAACCAAAACGCACACCCCTTGACAAATTTGGGGATTGAATATAACAGGACTACCGTTTCTGGTAGTCCTGTTTTTTACACTGCGTAAACTCTCACCTGAAATTAATGCAATTCCTGCAAATTGTGATAAACTAGATTTACTTGACTTTGGCGAGGTAAGTGAGCCGCCAAGTCGGGCAGACCCGCACAGACGGGTCTGTTGTTTGGTGGTATACTGTGGCGGGGCGGCGGTGGGTTCATCCTCCGAGCCAAGAGAAAAATAAAAGGCTATGCAAACCAGAGATGGAACTGGATGCCCGCGAAAAACAAACACACAAGGATGTTCCCAAAGCCTCATCCGGCCTTAGTGGCGTCCCGCCCCAATTATCACCCAGTCCCGCGAAAGTGGGACTTACTTTTTGCGTATTGGTGGGGTAGAATATTCGTATGCCACTCATCACAGGAACATCGGATTTCCAAGCCTTATTTCAGGGGCTTGCGTCTGAAATTGCAATTATCAATGGACAACCATACGGTGTGCCGATTGTCAAACTTACCAACGATTCTTCAACGGGAGGCGGAGTTGCGGGCACGGTTGCGATTAGCAATTTTCCAGACTTGCAGATTGTGAGCGGGTCAGTGCTTTCTCTTGATTTTCCAACCTACGCAGAGTGGGATTATTTTGGGGACGCAATTTATTCTGGAACAAATTTGTATCGCGGTGTCTTTAGGAACGGGGGCGTGAGCGGAACAATTATCGCCACAATTGACTGCACCTACGATGCTTCTGACAATCTTTTAACGGTGACAAAAACATGAAGCCAGTTCTAAATCCTCTTACCGGCAAGTTTGACATGGTAAACGACGCGGGCGTTGCGCCTGTTAACCCGTCCGCAGACAACAACCTGGTTGCGTTTAACGGGATTGCAGGCGTTCAAAAGGATAGCGGGATTGCAGGCGCGGATGTGGCGTCTGCGGTGTCACTGAAACACGCGGCGGCCACTATTGGCGCGACGGCTAACGGACTGAGCATCGCGGGCCAGAAGATTTCCCTTGCGGCGGCGACGGCGGCCATCCCTGGGGCAATGAGCGCGGCATACGCATCAAAATTGGATGGGATCGAGGCGGGAGCGGAGGTCAATAATATTTCGGACGTGAATGCAACCAACCTGACGGATGGCGGGGCGACGACACTGCATACACACCTAGCCATATTGCCATCCACTCGTTTGGATGATTTCGATTATGACGAATTAATCAAATATCTATCGCCTATTCACGCAAAAAACCTGGCTGTGGAATTTGCCGCTGGAACATACGCGCACGGCGTCACGGCAGTTGCAAACGCGTATGCTGGCGGAGTCTATTCACCCACACAGAACCGTATCTATCTCATCCCGCGCTCGCAGGCCAACCAGACCAACTGGCATTACATCGACTGCGCAACCGGGATAGTGGTCGCATATGCGCACGGCATCACGGCAGTTGCGAGCGCGTATTATGGCGGAGTCTATTCACCCACACAGAACCGTATCTATCTTGTCCCATTCGCGCAGGCCAACCAGACCAACTGGCATTACATCGATTGCGCAACCGGGACAGTGGTCGCATATGCGCACGGCGTCACGGCAGTTGCAAACGCGTATACTGGCGGGGTCTATTCAC
>Ga0210049_1005065_pt1 | contig 11320 bp, 9 predicted proteins | sample CryGeyCG2014_300_2_FD_183964 | JGI IMG/M metagenome (GOLD analysis project Ga0210049, IMG submission 183964) | Groundwater microbial communities from aquifer - Crystal Geyser CG06_land_8/20/14_3.00 (SPAdes) (version 2) | ecosystem: Environmental > Aquatic > Deep subsurface > Groundwater | place...
GGCAAATAATTAATAAAGAGCGATGCCACGGCCATGGCATAAAAATTGCCGAAATTGGAAGCCATGGTCGCTTTAATATATTTAATTGTATTGGCAAAGACGCTCCGGCCTTCTTTAATCCCATCCACGATTACTTTTAAGCTTTTTTGCAAAAGCACTATGTCAGCCGCGTCCCTGGCAATATCAGCCGCACCTTGCACTACCAATGACACGCTGGAAATTTTTAAGGCCGGCGCATCGTTAATTCCCTCGCCTAAAAAACCAATTTCATTTTGCTCTTCCAGAAGTTCAATGATTTTAAATTTCTGTTCTGGCGAAACTCTGGCAAAAACCGTTGTCTGATTGATCAGCTCGCGCTGTTTTTTTGCATTTAAACATTCAAATTTTTCACCACTGACAACTTGCTCCGGCTGTTTGATTAAGCCTAACTTAAAGGCCACCGCGCCAGCTACCTCCGGGCTATCGCCCGTTAAAATTTTTATCTGCACTCCCAGTTTTTCCGCCTGCTCAATCGCCTCGCCTGTCGTTTCTTTAATGGGGTCAATAAAAGCAACCACGCCCAAAAATTCAAGCTCTTTTTCCTGCTGGCCAAAAACCCCATCGTCTTTTGACGGTAAATGGCTGCTGACTTTTTTTTTGGCCACTGCCAGAGTTCTCATGCCCAGTCTGCCGCGTTGCGCCACCCACTGGCTGATTTCGTCCTTTTTGGCCGGCGGCAGATTATGGCAAATATTTAATATAACTTCCGGCGCCCCGCGCACAATCAATTCATAATCTCCGCCCTGCCTGACGAGCACGCTATTTCTCCGCCTTGCCGGGTCAAAAGGCAACTCATCCAGCCTGTCATATTTTTTTATCTCGTTTTTTTCAGCCCGATTCAGTTTTTTCATGAGCGCGATATCAAACGGCTCAAGTTTTTTAGCCTGCCCGGAAGAATTGCCCAAATTGGCATAAATCAAAACCTCATTTTTGTTTTCGCCGAATAGCTCACTGACTTTCAACTTATTTTCAGTCAAGGTTCCTGTTTTATCCGTGCAAAGAATTGAAATGCCTCCTAAATCTTCAATGGCTGACAACCTTTTGACTACCACTTTCTTTTTAGCCATTCTCAACGCTCCGCGTGCCAGAGAAAAAGTTGTCACTGCCGGCAAGGCTTCGGGTATGACGGATACCGCCAGAGCAATGGCAAAAATTAAAAGTCCAATCGCATCAACCTGGCCAGCTTTAATTAAAAAATTCATTACAACAATAAAAACCAAGGTAAACGTTACCAAATAAATAATAAATTTGCTAAAGCGGTTAATTCCCTTGACAAAACTACTGACATGAACCGTTTCCATTGTCAGCTTGGCAATACTGCCTAAGGCTGATTCTCTGCCTGTTTTTATTACCACGCCCGTTGCTTTGCCATTAACCACGGTTGTGCCAGCCAAACCTAAATTTACTGCTTGGTAATATTCACTTGGTTTTTGTGCCAGTCTTTCGTGCGTTTTTTTAACAGCGACTGACTCGCCCGTCAAAATTGATTCATTCACCGTCAAATCATGAGCGGCTGTAAATCTGACATCAGCCGGCACAATATCTCCGGTTTCTAAAATCACCACATCGCCCGGCACCAGATCTTTAACTGCCACGTTCACTTCCCTGCCTTGGCGGATGACTTTGGCAAAATGCGGCGCATACTGCTTAATTAATTTCAAAGTTTGTTCTGAACGAAATTCCTGATAAAAACCAAGCGCCGTGTTAATCATTAAAAATAAAACTATAGTTGCGCCGTTCAAAAACTCTCCCAAAATAAAGGCCAAAAACGCGGCACCAAAAAGCAAATAGATAAAAGATGACTTAAACTGATTAAATAAAATATGCCACCACATTATTTCCTTGGCCGCCACTTCATTTGGCCCATAATTATCCATTCTCTTTTCTGCCTCTGCCTGGCTCAAGCCTTTATTTATCTGCACCTCAAAATCAGCCGCCAGCTGGTCAACATTAAGCTGGCTATAATCAAACAAATTATTTTTAATAATATTTTTTATTGGCATTTTGTCAATATTTTATTGATGGCTAACCACGATCATATTTTTTTCAATGCCTTCAATAGGCAGATGATACCCCGTGGAATAATCACGGATGGCATTAAACAAGACTGCTGACCGGTAACGATACAATTCGCCTCTGCTGGTGCCTGGATCATTGGTGATAAATTCATCCGTTGCCTGATCATAGCCCCGAATCACTAAATTGTGCCTTTCTGGGCCAGGCGCTGTGTAATACGGATTAGCCAGCGCCCGGCCATTTGCGGGCACAATCACCAGCTTGCCCTTTTGTGATTCGTCAATAATATCTTGCAGACTAATATTTTTTTTCGCTTGAACATCCTCGTAACCAAAATATCCTTTAAAAATTCTTTCCACCGTATCTGCCGCTGAAGTATCCCTGTACTCACCGTAATTTTCAGTCTGCCAGTTGGCCAAATCAACAATTTTCCTGTTGGCCTCTGTTTTAGTCAGACTTTTTCCTCTTAGCCAATAGATAGCCATTAAAGCTGACGTTTCCTCGCAGGCATCCTGATAAATTGGATTATCCCATTCTCCATGCGGAGCCTGGGGCGTAAAAGGCACATCTAAGACGGTTATGGCCGTTAATATTTTATCAACCTCACGGTTATCAGGGAGCTTGTCCTGACTGCCGGTCTGCTTATTTTTATCGCCATTGTCCTCTTCGATTTTTACTTCCAGCCTAACAGGGTTATTATCAAAATTACGACTGGGAATATTTTGCTCCTTTCTCGGCTTATTATTAGAAAAAATAATATTTTCAAACATGCTGCTGTTAAAAAGCCAAAAACCAAAACATAAAATAAAGGCCGGGATAATCAGGCCTAATGCCAGAAAAAATTTTTTATAAAACTCCATGCTTTTATTATAACATTAAAACAAGCTAGCCCAAACTTTGCCTTATTTTCCCCGTCTCAATCATCAGCTCGCGAACTTTTTCTTTTTTATTTTTTAAAAGCAGCACATTGGCAGTGATATTTTTGTGCAGCCAGTCATCTTGAGTTTTCGGACCTAGGTTAATGCCCAATGTCTTTTCCAGCAAACTTATGCCCTGTTCAATCACTGCCCAAGCTTGATTGTGCTTAATTAGAATGGCCAAGTTACCGCGATTTAAATATCTGCCGGCATTTACTAAATCTGGCACTAGATTGACATAATATTTTCCGACCAAAGCCAGTTCTTTTGCTGACAATTTTTTAAAAGTATTGCCTAGCCCGATAAATTCCGGCGGTACGCCGATAGAATAAAATGCGGCGGTAAAAGCAATTGCTCGAGGCAAATGATTCTTGCCCGCTTGGCGCCGATAAGACAGAAAACCAATATGCAGCCGCCTTTCACGCCTGCTGGGCACTGCTTCAAAAAATGGCGCCATATCCGCGGCAATCCGGCTGATAATCGCCTGATAATCATGCTCAAACTGGTTAATTATTTTCTTTAATAAACTAATTTCACCCCTGGTCATTTCCAAAGCTGCCTGTTTTTGTAAATTATGCTTTAAATAATTGAGCGCTTTTTTAACGTTTAAGAGCGGGTAATCATAGCGAAAACCCGATTGAATGGTGACTGTTTTTACTCCGGCGTATTCTTTGACAAAATTTTTTACATTTTCCGGATTCAATCCGCCGCGAAAAACCAAACTGCCGGCGCCGAGTATCGGATAAATGCTTATCTTTTTTTCTCCGGCAAATTTATTTATTTCGGACAAAGCGATTTTGTTAGCCAGCACATTAGCCACCAAGCCTGAAGATAGCGCCGGGTCGCTTCTAGCCAAAAAAACGCGCAGGTATTTAGGCCGGCGTTTAAAATGCCGCTGATGGAGCTCTAAATATTCATTGAGCAGTTTGGCGATGTTTGCTTGGTATTTAACATCCTCAATCAGGGGGATTATTTCTAAATAATCCGTATTTTCATCAGTGCGATGTTCAAATTGTTTTGATTTAAATCTGGCCAATTTTTGAAAGGATTTTTGCATGTAAATTAACTGTTCCGCCCTCTCGCACATTGGCAAAATCACTTCAAAAAGAGGCTGGCGATAAAATTTGATATCACGCGCGAAATCTTCACTGGTTAAAATCACCATCAGCGCCCGCAGCAGGCTATAGCCTTTTTCATGCCAGACATTAGGCAAGCGAAAAGTCAAAAACTTGTCACGGCCCAGCTGATTCTTTTTAAAATAATCAAAATAATTAGAAAACAGCTTATCAATCACGGCTTCATCAGCATATTTGCCTTCCCAGTCCCACATAAATTCATCCACGCCCAAATCACGGTAGCATGACAGGCATTCTCGCAACTCTTCATAAAGATTAACAAAACCATTGCCGTCAGTTTCCCAATATGGCGCGCAGGCATTGTCTGGGTGTTGTGTGGCCATGGTGGCCGGTATGTGCCGCATACTATTTTTTTAAATATTGTTCCAGCCCTTTTTTAAATATCTCCAGCGCCTCTTTCAGCTCTTTAACATTCAAAACATAAGCGATTCTAATTTCATTTCTGCCCAACCCCTGGCTGACATAAAAATCTTCCAGCGGCGCGACTAAAACTGATTTATTTTTATACCTGAATTTAGTAATTAAAAACTTAATAAAATCTTCCGCGTCTTTGACTGGTAATTTAGCCACCTGATAAAAAGCGCCAGCCGGCTGGCTGACCAATACGCCCGGCATCTTTTTTAAAGCATCGTTCACCACGTTTCTTCTTTGCCGGTATTCATTGGCAATTTTGCTCGTATATTTCTTGGAATTTTTAAGGATAGCCACTGTGGCCAGCTGCTCTACTGTTGGCACAGATAACCTGATCATCGCCATTTTTAAAATTGCCCGCATTATTTTCTGATGATAGCTCACCAGCGCGCCAACCCTGATTCCTGGCGCTGAAAATCTTTTTGACAAACTGTCAACCACGAGTGTATTACCGCGCGCGCCGGAAAAATTCAGAATGCTTTTTGGCTTGCCTTTAAAAACAATTTCCCGATAAGTTTCATCGGCAATAATAAACAAATTATTTTTTCTGGCAAGCTGAATAATATTCTTTAATTCCTGATTGCTCCAGACTTTACCGGTTGGATTATCAGGATTGATAATCACCAGCGCCCTTGTTTTTTTGTTAATCTTTTTGGCAATTTCTTGTATCGCCGGTAGTTTAAAATTATTTTCCAGTTTTAGAGTTATCGGCACTAATTTCACATTACAAACTGCCGCGAACCCTTTATAACTCGGATACAACGGCTCAAAAACAATTATCTCCTCGCCAACATCGGCCACGGCCATCAGCGCCAGCAAAATTCCTTCCGCTCCGCCGACTGTCGGCACAATATTCTCCTCTTTTAACTTTATCCCAAAGAGAGCATAATATTTAAGCCATGCCCGCACATGTTCGCTAATCCCCGGCGACGGCGCATAAGGAATATTTCTATTGTTATAGCCCTTAATCCCCCGCAAAATCTCCTTTGGCGCAAAAATATCAGGGTCACCGACATTTAACTTAAAAAACTTCACCCCCTTTTTTTCCGCCGCTCTGACCATTGGCAAAAATTTTCTGATAGGAGAAGCGATTAATTTATTGACTCTTTTTGAAGTGTTTAACATAAAAAATAATTTACTCGGCTCAAACAATTTTTCTAATAATATTGTCTCATCTATTGAAAGTTCTGTCAAAAAAAATCGGCTCACATTTTATTTGAACTGATTTTTTAAATATCATCTAATTATTGTTAAGCGGATTGGGAAGATTGGGCATTAATTGAATTGACTCCGCGTTCACACTGCCGTCGGCATTGGCAGAACCATTGACCATAACCGTATCGCCCACTTTTAAATCCCCTGCCGTGCTAGTGGCCGATTTTGTGAAGGCGGTAGCCTCGGAGAAAAAAATGATTTGCGACCCGCCAGCGCGTAGTTTAACGGTGGCACTTTTATCATCCTTAAAAATTATTTCCCCATTCAGAAATCCGCCATTTCGCTCGCCAGTTCCGTTTGGTTGCATGCCTTGAAAATTTCTGCCGCCATTTTGCTGCGCCATTTGTTGCCGCTGTTCCGCGGTCAAATTTCGCATATTGCCAAGGGGCAATTGGGAATTTTTGCTTTGGCCGTATTTCAGACCAGCAAAAAATCCGCCGGCGCCGGCAACAACCACTGCCGCAATAAGAATTGGAACAATTTTTTTGTTCATAGATTTGGGGTCAATTTTTAAATTTTTAATAATGTGTAGGTCACTTTGATGCCTAGCGGCATAACAAAGTGCCCGTTTTTGCTACAAAAAGCCAAGCAGTTGGCTTTTTGTTTAACGCAAAAACTATTCATATCTCAACGCTTCAATCGGATTCAATTTAGCAGCTCTTCTGGCTGGATAATAGCCAAAAATTATACCAATTGCTGCTGACACGCTAAAAGCCAAAACAACTGAAAAAATAGTTACGGAAGTAACGGTGCCGCTGAATTTGGTAATTAACAACGATGTCAGCCAGCCAAAAATAGTGCCGATTATTCCGCCGATAAAAGTTAAAGCAACCGACTCTACCAGAAATTGGCTGCTAATGTTTTTACTTTTCGCTCCTAAAGATTTTCTAAGCCCGATTTCTCTGGTTCGCTCCGTGACAGTCGTCAGCATCATATTCATAATGCCAATGCCGCCCACCAAAAGCGAGATGCCGGCAATGGCGCCAAGCAGTAAAGTTAAAGTATCGGTGACGGAAGTCATGGCGCTCATAATGTCTGCCTGATTCATAATGGAAAAATCTGCCTGTAAAGGATCGGTAATTTTATGTCTTATTAAAAGTAAGCTGGTCACTTGTTCCTGGACGGCAGTCATCATTGTTTCATCTGAAACCTGAATATTAATGTTGCTGACCGAATTGCCGCCAGTCAAATATCTCTGCGCCGTGGAAATGGGAAGATAGATTAAATCATCAGAACTGCCCATGCCAGAACCGCCCTTACTTGCTGTGACTCCGATTACGGTGAACTCTAAATTTTCAAGCCGTATTTTTTGGCCCACCGCGTCGCTCCCCTCGCCAAATAAATCGTCCCTGGCTGTTGGTCCAATCACTGCCACCTTGGAAGTCTTACTAACTTGGGTGTTATTAATCAAACTGCCGCTGGCGACAGTAATATTTTTGACTGCGGCATATGCTTCATCAACGCCATAAATGCTGGTGTTGGTGTTAGTGCCCCGTGTTGTTTTCACCTGTTTTCTCGCTGACACGGTCGGCGCCACTTGGCTGGCATATTCAATTTGTGATTTAATTGCCTGCGCATCATCTAAAGTTAAAGTGGTGGCTGAACCCATGCCGCCTCTGACCATTGTGTTCACGCCTCTTTGCGAGCCAGGCATCACGACTAATAAATTAGAACCAAGTGATTCAATATTGGACTGAATATTTTTTGCCGCGCCCTGGCCAATGGAAATCATGGCAATCACCGAGCCAATGCCAATGACAATTCCCAGCACTGTCAAAAACGACCGCGATTTATTGGCCGACAGAGCGAAATATGTTTCTTGGATTAGATCGTAAAATAACATAAAAATTTCTAATTCACCTAATTCCTAATTCGCCTAATAAAATGTCAAATTATAAATTATTCTTTTTGACATTTGACATTTAATATTGGACATTGATTTGAAATTGGAAATTTGACATTAGAAATTTTTCCTACTTCTCCTTCATCCCCTTTTCATTGCCACCGCTTTTGTCCGCCACGATTCTGCCATCTTTAATTTCAATAATCCTGTCCGCGTGTTCGGCCACGTATCTTTCATGGGTGATTAAAATAATAGTATGGCCTTTTTCTTGGTTTAATTTTTTAAAAGTCTCAAGCACTATATCACCGGTTTTGGAATCCAAGTTGCCCGTTGGCTCATCAGCTAAAATTAAATCGGGTTCATTAATTAAAGCCCGGGCAATCGCCACTCTTTGCATCTGCCCGCCGGAAAGCTGGTTTGATAAATGATGCCAACGTTCGCGTTCAAGACCGACTGATGCCAGCGCCTTTTCTGCTTTTTGCCGACGTTCATCTTTAGGAGTTTCATTGTCATATATTAGAGGCACTAATACATTGCGCAAAACTGTGGCGCGCGGCAGCAGATTAAATGACTGAAAAACAAAACCGATTTTCTGGGAACGAATTCCCGCTAGCTCATCGTCTGACAATTCAGAAATATCTTGATTATTAAAAAAGTACTTGCCACTGCTTGGTTTATCAAGCGCGCCTAAAATATGCATCAAGGTTGATTTGCCTGAACCAGACGGCCCGATAATGGCCACGAACTCTCCTTTTTTAATTTCAAAAGAAACTTCTTTTAAGACAGTTAGGGAAGTTTCGCCAGTTTGGTAGGTTTTGGTTATGTTTTCGCATTTTATCATAAAAATTGGACATTTTATTAGAAATTAGGTGAATTAGGTGAATTAGAAATTACCTTAGCATCCTAAACTCTCCTCCAAATCCTTGTTGCCCACTCTGGGTGCTTTGGCTATTTGTGGCGCTGCTGCTACTAATAGTCTGCGTCACAATTTTTTCGCCTTGTTCCAAGCCAGAAATAATCTCAATCATAGTGTCATTGCTTGAACCGGTGGTGACTGTTGTTCTCTGCGGCGCTCCGTTAACTAAAATTTCCACGTAACTGCCTTGAGCAGAGCTTTTGACCGCCGAAAGAGGCGCTACTAAAACATCCGGCTTTGACTCTAAAATAATAGCAACGCTGGTGCTCATACCCGGCTTAATTCTTTCATCCGTGACATCAAAAGCAATTTTGACATTATAACTGACCACCCCTTGGGAAACAGTACCGATGGTGTCAACTCCTACTACCTCGCCAGTAATTGGCAAGTCGGACACGGCGTCAAAAGTCAAAGTGGCTTTCTGCCCTATTTTCACTTTGGCCGCGTCAATTTCATTCAAAGAAATCTCCGCGATTTTTTGCTCGGTAATTAAAGTGACAATGACGGTGGCGCTTGAGGCCTCATCGCCTTTAGCCGCATTAACTGCCGCCACCTGGCCGTCAAACGGCGCGCGGATAAAATAATTGGCATAATCCTGCTGCGCTCCAAGCAAACTATTTTCCTTCTGCTGGATCGCCAGTTGTTTATTTTTAATTTCCAGTTCACTGGCGCCTGCTTTTAAATCAATCAGCTTTTGCTCTTTTTCTTTCAGGCTTCTTCCCATGGCCGCTAAATCCAATGGATTATTCTGGGCCATTTCTTCCAAATCTCTCTGGACGTTCAATATGCTTTCTTTATAATCTTCAACCGTCCTCTGGCTGGAGAGCAGTGTTGATAAATGGCTGTTTGTTTTGGAAGTATAAGCAGTTAAATTAGATTGATAAGTTGCCACCTTACCATAAATCCTCAAACCCCTGCTTGTGCGGTAATCAACCCAATAATCAAGCATATTGATTTCGCTTTTAATCGCATCCGTCACTTTTTTAGTCGTCTCAAGAGTTTGCTTCAGAATATCCATAATCGCCGTCTTATCCGAATATCTGCTGATATTTTTATAATCAGCATAGTTTTTATCATAAACGATTTTTGCCTGCTGATAATCATTGTCGGCTAAATCAACATACTGCTCAAATTTATCCCTCTCCCCATTTTCCACAATGGCATTGATTAAAACGGAATTATTTGTGCCTTGCGTCACGGCAATTTCACTTTCCGCTATTTCCTGGCTGTATAAAACAGTGTGCAACTCTGTCATAATATCCGGCAAATCTAAAAAAGTGTTGGCCATATTATTATAACCGTCTTCATATGCCTTAGCTAAATTATCTTCCGCCGTCTGTTCATCGGCCAGCGCCTGTTCATAATTGTTTTTCTGGGTCAGCTGTAATTTTATCAATGACTCTTGAGCATCAGCCACGGCATTTTCTGCTTGAGCCAAAGTCAGTTTGTCAGTCGGAGCCAACAGTTCTTCCAAATCTAATTTTGCGTTTTCCAAAGTGGCTTTGGCTTCATTAACTTTTCGCGCCGCATCTCTGGCATCAATTTGAGCCAAAAGTTTATTTTGCTTAACCGTCTGACCATTTTTAATATTAAGTGAAACAAGCTCACCGGAAACTTTAGGTTTAATATCCACCTGATTGGAAGCAGATACCTGGCCTGATCCTGATATTGAGGAAATTAACATTCCTTTCTCAACAGCTTGAGTTATATATTGAACGTCGTTGGCCGTCGGTTTTACTTTTTGATAACCAAAATAACCGGCCGTGGCCAGCACAACCAGCGCTGTTGAAACCGCAATTTTATGCCCAGCAATAAATTTAAGTATTCTTTTCATTTTCTTGCTTTTAAGCTTTTAATATTACTACTAATATTAGTACAATTGAGCCATTAACTTTATTTCAAAAGACCAAAAAGACCGGATAACGGACCCCCCTTGCCTTGCGCTATTGAACCATATTATCCAGCCCTTCATTAGACTAATACATTTTTACCTCCCCTTTTATTTCATAAATAAAAAATTTTGCCGATTCATCTCCAGTGGCGGTAGAGGAGGATAAAAGTGAGGTGCTGGCCCAATCATACGATGAATACCGCGTCTGATCATCGGCATTTCATCGGCTCGCGATATTTAATGTCCAAATTTCCCAGATAACGGCCGACATCTCTGGCCAGTATTTTACGGTCAATGTCTCGGTCAATATCAATTTTTTCGTCAACTATCTTATATTCAACTTCATCCAGCGGCACGGGGCTTTTCAAATTTTTCTTGATATGATTGGCCATTTCATTATGCGCGATTCTATAAATCCATGAGGAAAATTTCATTTTTATGTTAAAGCCGTAAAGATTTTTGAATGCCTTAATAAAGACTATCTGCAGCACATCCTCAAGCTCGTCTTGGTCATAAATATATTTTTTCAGATAATGCGTCAACTTGCGCTGGTAACGTCTGATTATTTCGCTGTACTCTTCCTGGTCATTCTCGCGGATTATCTGGACAAGTTCCTCGTCGCTTAAGGGAGTATGATTCATATACTTTCATCATACCCTAAAATTTAATACAACTCAAACTCTAAAATTATTTCAAAGCCAGCTAATTTTGGCGTAGCAAAAAATCCAGTCCCGCAACCGCGGGACTGGATTTTTTCTCGGGGACAGGGATTTGAACCCCGATTACTTGGACCAGAACCAAGCGTCCTACCATTAGACGATCCCCGAATAATTATTTTCTCTTTATGCTTTCCAATGTCTTATGAAGTTTTTTCTTTAATACCTCTTTACCATATCCAGTTTTATAAAACAATTCCTGTTCTGTTGCCTCGGTTTT
>Ga0210049_1005066_pt1 | contig 11320 bp, 10 predicted proteins | sample CryGeyCG2014_300_2_FD_183964 | JGI IMG/M metagenome (GOLD analysis project Ga0210049, IMG submission 183964) | Groundwater microbial communities from aquifer - Crystal Geyser CG06_land_8/20/14_3.00 (SPAdes) (version 2) | ecosystem: Environmental > Aquatic > Deep subsurface > Groundwater | place...
GACCTAATACTTTCTCCTTGTTTGAGCGCTCTTTCTATGCGGCGACGCTCATTATCTGTTATATGTGTAAAATTTTTCATATTTTTCTTTTTATCATACAGTGTTCGGATTCAAAGGTAAATCTACGGTTGAATAATATCAAATATTAATATTAAAAATTAATTATCTACCCGCAATGCTTTCCGCTGAAAGTGGAATGCGGGCGGGAAAAACAAAAACATGGTATTTGGAAATTTTAGAAAAAAATTAGAAGGGCTTTATCCTTTAAAAGAAAAAGCGGGCGGGGTAAAAGAAAAACAGGAGGAAGAGAATGGAAAAGAAAAAATTTTGAAAGAGATAATGGATGAGAATGAAAAAATCGTAGAGGAAACGTTAAAAAACTCAAATGAATTTTATGATGGAGAAGAATGGAATCAAGATAGCAAAAAGAGGGAAAAGGCAAGAGAAGAAAAAGAGAAATTCGTTAAGGAAGATTTGGGAAAAATAAAAGAATTATGCGACAAAAAAGATTGGGATAAGAGCATCGAAGCATTGGAAAAAATAATAAAGAATATTGAAGAGATACAGGGAGTAGGAAATCAAGAAGAAGATAAGGAGTTCATAATGAAAACTTTGAAAGATGCGAATAAATCTTTCCTTGAAGGAGAATATGGTCAATCCATTGAGGATTTGAAAACGGCGAAAAGGTACTCTATGACATATCAAGAAATGTTAGAAGTGGCAATGCTTTTAGGCTGGAATTATTGGGAAACAGGAGAAAAAGAAAAAGCTAAAGAGTGTTGGGACACAGTTGAATTTTCGGGTCGGTTTGACAGAACAAATGCTTGCGCTTATGCAGGGTTGGCAAAATATTATCAAGGAAAGGATAATAAAAAAGCTTTATTTTATTCTGAACTTTTTCAGAAAATATTAGGCAAGAAGAAACAGGGGGAAGAAGGTGTTGGTGGAGAACGAAAAGAAGCAGAGGGAAAAGAAGAGGAGAAATAGAGGCATAAATTGGGAAAGGTCAGTATTAATTACCAAAAAATAAAACAAAAATATGAATATGGAAAAATTTAAAACATCAATTGTGGAGGATTTACTTCCTGGAAAGAAAAAGGAAACAGAAGAAGAATATAAGGAAAGAGAGGCTGAGGCGATAAAAAATAATGTAAAAATCGCCAAAGATTTAGAAAGAACAATAAACGATGCTATGAGTGGTGGAGGAGAATACTATCTTATTGGCGGAGATAAGAAAGAAAATTTAAAAAGCGTGGCTAGAGGTATTACGTCCGAAGATGAAAGAGCTATATTGAATTTAGCTAATTTCAAAAGAAATAAATTAGAGGGGAAAGTAGGCAAGTTGCGAAACGAAAAACCGAGGGGTAGGCCAGTAGACGTAGAAGATATAACCGGTAAGTCGCTGTTGCCTGAAAACGAGAAAAGATATTTGGAAACTGGATATGGTGAATTGGTAGATATTTTTAAAGAATTGAAGGAAAATAAAGGAGATGTAATGTCCCCTCTGAATAAGTTGCGTGGGAAACTTAGCTCACTGGTTGAATTTGGAGAAAAAGAAATGGAGGAGTTAGAAGAGAAAGAGTAAGGAAAATGAGTTTAAGGAAGGTGAATTAATTTATAATATAGTAATATGGAAGCCTCGGCGGGTGCCGAGGTTTTGGTTTATTTTGGTTGACGGGCGATGGTTTATGCTATATAATCTGTCTATGGCCGGAGCGGCACATTTAAAAATGAAAAAAAATAAAACTGTATCAGGGAGAAAACTCTCTTTCGGGAGAGCAATCGTTATTTGGGGGGTGATCATAATTTCTTTATTGGTAGGAGCCATTGGCGCTCTTCTTCTCCTTGTATTAATTATATTTAGAGGAGGTCCTAAAAAGAAACGTTGACCCCTCTTTTTTTTGGAAAAAACTTTATTTTTTGTTTTTTTGGGTTGGGAATTGCGGGATTTGACTGCCGGAAATTAAAAAGGTAAAATGGGAGCTATGGCTACTGAAACAAAGGCAATCAAAAAACAAAAAACAGAGAGTAAAATTTTAAAAGTCCAAAAAGGGGACGGCGCTATTGTTGATTTTAACGAAGATAAAATAAAGAGCGCCATTTTCAAGGCTGTTACAGCCACTACTCAAAAAGACGGGCATTTATCCCAAAAATTAGCAGACAAAGTGGTGGAATTTTTGAACAGGAGATTCAAGAACGGCGACATTCCTCAAGTTGAACAGATTCAGGACACCATTGAAGAGGTTTTAATTTTGGAAGACCTGGTTGAAACAGCCAAGGCCTACATTCTTTACAGGGAACAGCGGAGAAGAATCAGGGAAGCAATAAAAGTAAGCGAGGAAGCCGTCAACAGGATTGACCAATATCTGGGAAAGCTTGATTGGGAGGTTCAGGAGAACGCTAACATGGCTTTTTCTTTGCAAGGAATGAATCATTACGGAGTTTCTTATATTGTAAAAAAATATTGGCTCAATAAAATTTATCCCGGCGAGATAAGGGAGGCGGTTAAAGAAGGCGATATGCATCTGCATAATTTAGACACGCTTGCCTGCTATTGTATGGGGTGGGACCTTTATGATTTATTGATGAAGGGTTTCGGCGGGGTGCCGGGAAAAGTTGAAGCTAAACCGCCAAAGCATTTAAGAGCGGCTTTAGGTCAGATAGTTAATTTTCTCTACACTCTTCAGGGCGAAGCCGCCGGCGCGGTTTCTTTTTCCAATTTTGATACTTTATTAGCCCCATTCGTTCGTTATGACGGTTTGACTTTTCAACAGGTGAAGCAGGCGATGCAGGAATTCTTATTTAACATGGCTATCCCTACCAGAGTCGGTTTTCAATGCCCATTTTCAAACATCACCTTAGATTTGAAGCCTTCGGTTACTTACGCCAATCAGCCGGTAATTATCGGAGGCAAGCCTCAAAAAGAAACTTATGGAGAATTCGGGGAGGAAATGAAGGTTATTGCAAGAGCTTTTTACGAAACAATGATTGATGGAGACAAGAGCGGAAGGCCTTTTCATTTTCCGATTCCAACCATTAATATCACCAAAGATTTTCCATGGGACGATCCGGCTTTTGATTTGGTTTTTTACGCCTCGGGGAAATACGGCACTAATTATTTCGCCAATTACGTGAATTCTGAAATGAAGCCGGAAGATGTCCGTTCAATGTGTTGCCGCCTTCGTCTTGATCTGAAAGGGCTTTACAACCGAGGAGGAGGAGGATTGTTTGGGTCAGGAGCTCTTACCGGAAGTATCGGCGTGGTAACCATAAACCTTCCAAGAATCGGTTATTTAGCTAAAACCAAAAAAGATTTTTTTGAATCATTGGGGAAAATAATGGGTTTGGCTAAGGAAAGTTTGGAGATAAAAAGAAAAACAGTGGAAATTCTTATGGAAAAAGGCCTTTATCCTTATTCCAAGTTTTATTTATCAGGGGTTAAACAGGCTAAAAGAACTTATTTCGCTAATCACTTCGCCACCATCGGTTTGGTGGGATTGAACGAGGCTCTTTTGAATTTCATCGGAGAGGATATAGGTTCTGAAAAAGGAAGAAAATTCGCTTTGGAAGTATTGGATTTTATGAGGGAGAAATTAGTTAAATATCAGGAGGAAACCGGCAATATTTACAACCTTGAAGCGACGCCGGCCGAAAGCACTTCTTACCGCCTCTGCCAGAAAGATAAGGAAAAATATCCTGACATTGTTTCCGTCGGGACCAAAGAATTGCCTTACTACACCAATTCAAGCCAGCTTCCTGTTAATTACACAGACGATGTTTTTGAAGCCTTGAAGTTACAGGACAAAATCCAATGTAAGTATAACGGAGGCACGGTTCTGCATATGTTTTTAGGGGAGAATATCTCCGAAATAGAAACAGTCAAAGCTTTGATCAAGAAAACTTTTGAGAACTTTCATTTGCCCTATATTACAATAACTCCGACATTCTCCATCTGCCCGACACATGGCTATTTGTCAGGGGAGCATTTCAATTGTCCTAAATGCGCCATAGAACAGCCCTGCGAAGTTTATTCCAGAATAGTCGGCTATTACAGACCGGTTAGGCAATACAATGTCGGCAAACAGCAGGAATATCAGGATAGAAAGGAATATAGAATTATCAAGAAAGAATTGGCGGAGAAATAAGATGGTAGAAATCGGCGGGATTCAGAAATTGACTCTTATTGATTATCCCGGCCATTTGGCCGCTACGGTTTTTCTTTTTAGTTGCAATTTTCGTTGCCCTTTTTGTTATTCCTCGGAATTGGTTTTGCCGGAAAAAATGAAGGAACAGCCGAGAATCAGCCGAGATGTTTTTTTAAAATTTTTAAAAGAAAAAAAAGGATTATTAGAGGGGATTGTGATTTGTGGCGGAGAGCCGACCGTCAACGACGACCTGCCGGAATTTATTAAGGAAATTAAGAAAGAGGGTTATTTGGTGAAGCTGGATACTAATGGCTCTAATCCGGAAATGCTGGAAAATTTGATTAAGGAAAAATTGATTGATTATGTTGCTATGGATATTAAGGCGTCCAAAGAAAATTATTATAAAGCCAACGGTTGGCCGAAAGAAAAAAATCCGGAATTAACGGAAAAAATTGAGAAAAGCATAAAAATTTTGAAGGAATGCGGGATTGGCTATGAATTCAGGAGCACTATAGTCCCCACCATTCATGATGAGAAAGAAATTTTAGAAATGGCTAAATGGATTGGGCCGGCTAAGAAATATTATCTTCAAGGTTTCAGGCCGGAAAAAACAATTAACCCTGATTTTGAGAAAATAAAACCATTCCCCGAGGAATGGCTGATAGAGGTCAAGGAAAAAATAAATTCCCTTTTTGAAGTTTGCCGGATAAGGTAATCGTTTGACAGAAGATAGCGCATTGTGCTATCTTTTAATATTGGGATAGGACATTTATAATCAAAAATTAAAAAAAATAACAGCAAAATGGAACAAGAAGGAAAACCAATTGTTTTGGTAGAAGTAAGGAACAGAAAGAAAGAAACGGTAGTGACAGTCAAAGTGTCTGGAAAAGGAGCATGTTTAAATAAAAAAAAGATGGATATCGCGAGGAGCATGTTCCATAAAAAATTTTCTTGCGGAGGGAAAAAACCGGAAATAGATGGTGAAGGAAAGTGGGCAGTGATTAGATTGCAGGGTGAATATGAAAATAGACTAGTGTCGTATGGCCGGTATGTTATTTTTGGGGGAGATTTCATTAAAGAAATTATGGGAGAAATCATAGAGGGAGTTATTTGTTAACGATCTCTGGTATTGTCGGGTGTCAAATATTGGCACTCCTTTTTTTATGCTAAAATTGAGCCATGACTGCTTCTAAAATTTTTCTTTATTTATGTTTTGCTTTCATAATCGGCATTTTCGCCGGTTCGTTTTTTAATATTCCCTGGCTCTTTTTGCCGATTTTTCTCATTTTAGGGTTAGCCGTCATTTCTATTTTTTGGAAGTATAAAAAAATAACGGTTTTTGGTTTTTGCGTCTTATTTTCGGCTTTAGGGTTCTGGAGAGAGCAGTTCTTTGAATCGGGAATTAAGGATAACGAATTGGCGATGCTTAATGACAGTCAGGAGAAGATTGTTGTTATTGGGACAGTGGTGAAGGAGCCGGATATCAGGGAAACTAATATAAAATTAACAATCAGGAATGAGAAAACAAAAAGCCTTATCTTGGCGACAGTAAGCCGTTATCCGGAATACCATTATGGAGATGAATTAAAGTTGATCGGTCTTTTGGAGGCGCCATTTGAGCCCGCTGGTTTATCCTCGGGCGGAAATTATAAAGATTATTTAGCCAAAGATGGCATTTATTCAGTTATGTATTTTCCGAAAGTGGAATTGCTTAAAGAAAAGAATTATACGGACATTTTTTCCATAATTTTCGGAAAAGTTTTGGAATTCAAAAAAAGTTTGGGCGAGGTTATGCGCCAGAATATACCTCCTCCGCAAAGTTCGCTTCTGGCGGCCATAATTTTGGGGGATCAAAGCGTGATGTCCGGGGAATTGAAAGATAAGCTTAATATCACCGGCGTCCGCCACATTACTTCTGTTTCCGGGATGAATATAGTTATATTGAGCGGAGTTTTAATGTGGTTGGGGATTGCTTTGGGATTGTGGAGGGGCCAGGCTTTTTACTTTGCCATAATTATGATTATTCTCTATATTTTTTTGGTCGGCGCTCCTGCTTCAGCGGTGAGAGCCGGGATTATGGGAGGACTGTTTCTCCTCGCTCAAAAAGTCGGAAGATTAAGCGTGGCCGGGAGGATGCTGGCGATGGCAGCCACTTTTATGCTCACAGAAAATCCCTTACTTTTAAAATCCGACACTGGTTTTCAACTTTCCTTTATGGCTACTTTCGGGATGATTTATTGTATGCCGATTATTCAGCAGTGGTTTGATAAGATTCGCAATCCGGAATTATCGCCGTTTAAAGAAATAGCTGTTTCCATAAAAAGCCTTCTGGCGATGACTATGGCTGCTCAAGTTTTTACTTTGCCGATTTTGATTTATAGTTTTGGGTATTTTTCCCAAGTGTCGCCCATTACCAACATCTTAATAGTTCCTTTGCTTTCTTATATTATGATATTGGGAATCGTGTTTGCTTTAATCGGGATTATTTGGCCATGGCTGGGATGGGTTTTGTCTTTACCTGTTTGGGCTTTACTGACATTTGCCGTCGGAGTCATAGATTATTTTTCTCAAGCAGGCTGGGCGTCCCGGACATTGGAAATATCATGGATTTGGCTGGCGATTTCTTATCTGATTCTTGGTTATATTACTTGGCGATTGAATAAGTTTTACAGCGTTCCCAAATTCCTCCGCTAGTTTTTGAAAAAGGTTTCTAGGGGAGGGGTGATTTGTTTTTTGCGGGACATTAGGCCATTGATCCAAGCGGAATTTTGCTCCAGTTTGATGTTAAAAATTTTTTCTATCACCTCTTCTTCTCCGCTGACAAAAATTTCGCTTCCTTCTTTCATAATATCCGTTACGGCGAAAATCAGGCAATCGTATTGCTTTTCTTGCTTAACTTTTTTTATCGCCTCAACAATTTCCCCTTTCCTTTCCTTCAGGAATTCTTCTACGCCGATTATTTCTATTTGGCTGATGCCGAACTTTTTGCTCCCGAAGTTGAATTCCTTAAAATCTCTTAAAATCAAGCTTTCAGCCGGTTTATCCATATCCATGCCGGCTTTTTTAATTTCCTTGCCCAATTCTTCTATGTTTAAACCGAGTTTTTCATTTAACTTTGAAGCTATTTCTTTGTCTTTTTTGGTCGTAGTCGGCGATTTAAAAATTACCGTGTCCGACAGGATCGCTCCCAGTAGTATGCCGGCCATTTCCTTGGAGATATCAATGTTGTGCTTAAAGAATCTGTCAGCTACAAGAGTGGCAGTGGCGCCGACGGCCTTAGCATGGAAATAAATCTGTTCCGGATAACTGAAATTTATTTTGTGATGGTCAAAAACACCGACGATTTTCGTTTCTCCGTCTATCATTTGTTCTTTTTCGTTATGGTCAACGAGAATCAGTTCTTTTCCGTCGGCGGTTTCTAATAATTCCGGCTGATCAAAGCTGAATTTTTTTAGAACGATTTTTGTTTCAGCGTTTATTTCTCCGGCTCTGGCCGGCTTTGTTTCCATTCCTTTTTTGTTTAGGAAAAAAGAATAGGCGATGGCCGAGCAGATGGAATCGGTGTCCGGATTTTTGTGCCCAATTACATAGATTATAATTTTAATTTAATTATAGTTAATTATTATGATAATATAATAATATGGAAAAAAATACAACAAAAAACAATGGGAAGGTTTGGGTGATTGCCGTCAGTATGGGGTATGGCCATCAAAGGACAGCTCATCCCTTGAGAAACATGGCTTTCGGCGGGAAAGTCATTAATGCTGATAATTACGCCGGCATTCCTCAAAAAGATAAAAATGTTTGGGAGACTACAAGGAATTTTTATGAATTTATTTCTCGTTTTAAAAAAATTCCCATAGCCGGCTCTTTGGCTTTTTCAGCTTTTAATCAATTTCAGAAAATACTGAATTTTTACCCAAGAAGGGATCTGTCCTCCTCTACCGTGCCCTTGAATGGGATATTTCGTCTGATAGAAAGAAGTTGGGGGAAACATTTGATATTGAAATTAAAGAAAAATCCTTTGCCCATAGTTACGACTTTTTTTACAGTAGCTTTTATGGCTGAATCTTTCAGTTATCCTAATGATATATTTTGTGTCATTTGCGATGCTGATATTTCCAGAGCTTGGGCTCCTGTTGCTCCCATCACCAGCAAGATTAAATATTTAGCTCCGACCAGAAGGGTTGTTGAACGGCTTAAATCTTATGGAGTAAGAGAGGAGAGTATTTTTTTGACCGGTTTTCCTTTGCCCTTGGAAAATATCGGTTCAGAAAAACTGGAGATATTGAGAAGGGATTTGAGTCATAGAATGTTGAATCTTGATATAAACGGCAAGTATCGCCGGAAATACGATGTCTTGATTAAGGAGCATCTGGAGAGATTGCCGGAGAAATCAGATCATATTCTGACCTTGATGTTTTCTATCGGCGGAGCAGGAGCTCAAAAAGAAATTGGATCCGAAATCGCTAAAAGTTTGAGGGAAGATATTGAGGCGGGAAGAATTAAATTAATTCTCTGCGCCGGAACAAAAAAAGAAGTAAAAAATTATTTTTCCGAAAAGATTAAGGAATTCGGTTTGGAAAAATTTCAAAACGAAGGGATAGAAATAATTTCTGCCGACAAAATAGAAGAATATTTCCAAAAATTTAATCAGGCATTGAGAAAAACAGATATTTTCTGGACCAAGCCGAGCGAATTATCTTTCTATACAGCCTTGGGTTTGCCGGTTATCATTGCTCCGCCAGTCGGTTCGCAGGAGGAATTTAACAGAAATTGGATTTTAGGCTTAGGTTCCGGCAGGCCTCAAAAAGACCCAAATTATGTTAATCAATGGCTTTTTGATTGGCTGAATGAAGGCTGGTTTGCAGAAGTGGCCATGGAGGGCTTTATTGAGGGAAAAAAATTCGGCACATTCAATATTCAAAAAATAATTTCTGAAAATTCTAAATCATGATCAGCTGGCTTTTTATCGCGATCTCCTCTTATTTGATTTTTTCCGTAACCACGCTGGTTGATAAATACCTCTTGAGTTCAAGAATTCCGAACCCAAAAATTCTTTGCTTTTATATTGCCTGCCTTTCCCTTTCAGTTGTTTTTCTCATCCCTTTTCCTTTTGCCGGATTTGAAATCCCGAGTTTCTTTCAAATTATTTTAGCTCTTTTTGCCGGAGCAACATTTATTTTCTGGCTTTTTCTCCTTTACAGGGTTCTGCGAGTTTTTGAGGCTTCGCGGGTATTCCCTACCATTGGAGCTCTCTCCGCTCTGATGATTTTTCTATCAATATATATATTTTCCGAAGGCAGGGAAGTTCTTGACACAGCGTCTTTCGTTGCCTTCGTTTTGCTTGTTCTTGGAGGTTTTCTGATAAATTACAGGAAAAATATTCAAATTTCTTCAAAGGTTTTATTATCTTGTCTGGCCCCGGCCTTAATCCTTTCCCTATATTTTATTTTAAGCAAGTATGTTTATTTAAATCAGCCGTTTTTATCAGGATTTATTTGGACGAGAATAGGCTCTTTCTTGGCCGGGATGATTATTTTCTTGCTGTTCTTAAAAGAAATAAAGGGAGAACTTTCAAGGCAAAATAAAAAATCATCTTCGGAAAACAAAAAAACAGCGGTTGTCTTTCTAGCTAATCAGATGGCCGGAGTGGCCGGCGTTATTTTGTCCAGCTGGGCCATAGCTTTAGCTCCTTTGGCGAGCGTGTCCATCGTCAACGCTCTTCAGGGGATTCAATATGCTTTTATGTTTATTTTTGCCATTTTTATTTCATGGAAATTTCCTAAAATATTAAAAGAAGATATTTCCAAAGAGATTATTTTCCAGAAAATCATCGCCATTATTTTAATCGCCGTCGGCCTCGCCATCTTAGCTTCGTGATTATTGCGCTTATGCGCGCCACTTGTCGCAATTGTTTCAAAATGATACAATTAGCCATATAAAATGACCCAATTAAATGGAACAAATCACCAAGAGACAATTAAAAATTCTTGAATGCATCCGTGAAAGAAAGACCGCGAATAATCAGGAAATTCAAAAATGCTTGAAAGATCTTTTTGGCGATATTTCCAGGACAACGGTAGTCCGAGACATAAACCGGCTTTTAGAAGAAAATTTGATTGAGAAAAAAGGGGAGGGGAGGAGCGTCCGTTATGAAGAATTGGTGAAAAATGAGCTACTGTCTTATTTTGACGCTGATAAGTATTTTGAGAACGGGCCGGACGAAAGAAGCGTCGCTTTTGAACGTTTTAATTTTGATATATTCAAGAATTTGAAAGATATTTTTACTTTGGAGGAAATAAGCGAGTTGAAAGAGTTAAACAACGCTTATAATGCGAGAATAAAAAAAATGCCGGCTTCTGCCATAAAAAAAGAATTCGAAAGAATAACCATTGAGTTGAGCTGGAAGTCGTCGCATATTGAGGGGAATACATACTCCTTGATAGACACGGAGATTTTGATTAAAAATCGGGAAGAGGCGCAAGGCCACAAAAGAGAAGAGGCTGTTATGATTCTTAACCATAAAAAAGCGTTAGAGTATATCTTGGGGGAACGAAAAGATTTCAGAAAACTCAATTTGCGGAAAATTGAAGATATACACAGGATTATTGTTGAAGGGCTTGGGGTTCAGCATGGAATCAGAAAGGGCTTGGTTGGAGTGGTGGGGACAAGATATAAACCATTAGATAATGAACATCAAATTAATGAGGCGGTAGAAAAAACAGTTAAAATCATCAATGGCTTGAATGATTGTTTTTCTAAGGCGCTTGTCGGTTTGGCGATGATTTCCTATATCCAGCCCTTTGAAGATGGGAATAAGCGGACTTCCCGACTTTTAACTAATTCTATCCTCTTGGCTGATGATGCCTGCCCATTGTCTTTCAGAAGCATAGATGAAGGAGATTATAAAAAAGCCATAATTATTTTTTACGAACAAAACAGCATAAGGATGCTGAAGCAATTATTTATCCAGCAATTCAAGTTCGTCGTCAAAAACTATTTTTGAGCAAGGGTAAAAATCGGTAGACCCTCGTGGTCTCCATTTTTTTAAAAATCGTCTTGATTTTGTCGGGAGGTGATTTTTTGATAGAATAAAGGATAGAATAAATATATGAATACTGTTATAAAAAAAGTTTTTAGATATATGTTATTATTTTTATTGGTCGTTGTTG
>Ga0210049_1005068_pt1 | contig 11318 bp, 12 predicted proteins | sample CryGeyCG2014_300_2_FD_183964 | JGI IMG/M metagenome (GOLD analysis project Ga0210049, IMG submission 183964) | Groundwater microbial communities from aquifer - Crystal Geyser CG06_land_8/20/14_3.00 (SPAdes) (version 2) | ecosystem: Environmental > Aquatic > Deep subsurface > Groundwater | place...
CGATGTCCTCCAGATAATCTGACCGCCGCGACGATATAAACAGTATTCTTTCAGCCCCTGCCATGCGCAGTATCCGTTTTCTTTACCGTCGCGAGCCAGTCAAGATACGCCGTCTCGTCGTTGATGAGGCGGGCGATGAGGTCTTCAAACGATATCTTATACTCCCACCCGAGAAGCTCCTTCGCCTTGGAATTATCGCCGTATATAGCTTCAAGATCCAGCGGTCTGCAGAATTTTTTATCCGTCTTCACATATTTCCTGTAATCCAGACCCAACTGCTTAAACGCGACTTCCACAAATTCCCTCAGGCTGTGCTCCCCTCCTGAACATATAACGATATCCTCCGGCGCTCTCTGCCGGAGCATCAGCCACATGGCCCTGACATAATCCGGCGCGTAACCCCAGTCTCTCCGCACATCCAGATTGCCCAGCGTGAGGCTGTCCGCCAGGCCGCGCTTGATAAGAACCGCCGCGCTGATTATTTTTTTGGTGACAAAGTTGCTTTTTCTGAACACCGATTCGTGATTAAACAGAATGCCGCACACGGCGAAAAGCCCGTAGGCCTGCCTGTAACTGTTTGTTATCCAGTGCGCGGATGCCTTGGATATTCCGTACAAACTCACCGGCTTAAAGATTGAATTTTCGTTCACAGGGAGATTGCCGCTGTCAACATTTCCGTACATCTCGCTGCTTGATGCCTGATAAAATTTTATTTCAGGATCAACTATCCGCAGCGCCTCCAGCAGATTCGCCACGCTGATAATATTGAATTCCAGCGTGCCTATTGGCTGGCTGAATGACAGACTCACCGAGCTTTGTGCGGCGAGATTATATATCTCGCTGAGGCCGCCTTCTTCCAGAACCCTGATTATGTTTGACATATCGGCAAGGTCTGCTTCCAGAAATTTCACCTTTTCCCTGATGCCCAGATACTCAAATTTTTTATCTCCGGCCGAAGCGATATTCCGCACAATGCCTGTCACCATACCCCTTATCCAGCAAGAGCTTCGCCAGATACGCCCCGTCCTGCCCCGTGATGCCCGTTATCAACGCATGTTTCATAAGTTGTCCTTTTAAATCCTCACACTTTCCCGCCCGGAGAATTACGCAATGCTTTGCGGATTTCTCTACCCATGGTCACCGCCCCTCTGCATGATTAAATGCCTTGGCGCAAAAATTCTTTAGCCCTTGTTTCCATTTTTTAAACCTTAATGTTCTGATCAATCGCCTATAATGTTTAGATTCAATTGTTTTATTTTTGTTTGCTATATAGCGGATATTCTCGTCGCTTAAATCTTTATACTCGTCAAACCCCTTATGTACGCAGCTTAGAGGATGCGCCGTACGGCCAACTTTATAATTACGCCTGTACCTCGCCTGATGATCTACAAGAGGAATCTCCGGATACGCCTCATTATAAGTTTCAAATAAATCTCTTCGGCAAATAGCCATTGTGGTATCCACCGGCGCTTCAAAAATTTCATTATCCGTATTTTCAACGAATTTTGATTCAAACTTTCTGATATAGTATTCCCGGCTGTAAGCGTGTTTGGGGGGATAATTATCCATACTTATATGCAGACCTATTTTACCCATAAACGGATATTTATTCATATAATCAACCAGCCGAGAGAGCCAGCAATTTTCACCTAAATCAGGAACAATAATATCAGGATCAGACAAGCAGTATAAATCTCCATTCACTATTGTCAGGCCGGGATTAAAACCTTCCGGCCATTTGTTGAAATTATTTAAAATCAATTTATCTATAAATCCTTTTTCAACCAGTCTTTTTAGATTATTTTTAGCCGCTTCTGATGAATCATTATCGCAAACAATAATCCTGTGCGGATAATGCGTCCTTTCCTTAATTTTAGTCAGCATATCCGTTATAATAGCCGAGCGCTCATGCGATAATATCACTATATCTATTGGCTGTTTTTGTTTCCTTTCCATGCTTTACTTTACTCCTCTGAAAACCGGCGTGTTATTCTTTCCAATAAATTCAGTTTAACAAAGCCCTTTGCCTTCATCCAATTTTTAATTGTTTTACGCCCCGACTTAATCTCTCTCTCCAGTTTTTTGGACGATACGCTTTTTATATCATATTTGGTGCTTCCTACGCTTGTGTTTTTCACCAGAATTTCTTTGCGCCAAAAATTATAAGACGGCATATACACATTATGAAGCCAGTCATCGCATGACCAATTCCTAACAAGCGGCGGAAAGTAATAACCGAATATATCCATGTGTCTTCTTGAAACAAAAGTCTGAGTAAGTATTCTTTTATTGTGCTCTTCTAAGGGCCCCGTAACGCCCACATCATTATTCCTTGATAAGACATCAACGAAAACAGAGCTCCAGCCATTAGTCATCAATTCTATATCATCCCCAAGCTGATAAAAATAATCACAACCGTCATCATACGCCTTTTTAAAAAGAATATTCCACACATAAGCAGGACTGTGTTCCGTGCCCTGACATTTGACCAATTCTTTTAGCACGATATTTTTATCCCGCGCATTCTCTTTGAACTTTCCTCTCATGCTGCTCAAAATTGATTCATTGTCATAAAACAAATCTCCTTCATCATATCCTAAATAAAACCTACAGGCGAATTTACCATTCTCCTCAGATTTAAATGAATTTAAAAACGATGGTAGAAGTATTTTAAAAAATTCTGTATCTTCTACACTTCTATAAGTTGAATTCCTGCTCGAAATAGGAACAATAATAGCTATATGTTTAATCATTAATTATGCCCCACCCTTTTTTTTGGTGCAATTGTACAAAAAATGCTATCATTTGCACATGGAAACTACAGAAAAAAAATATTCCAGCGAACGCTCTGATTGTTATGCTATGTAAAATTTGCGGACAACAAACAAGAGAAATCTTTTCCGCCAAAATATTGTCGAGACACCTCGTAAAATACTATTTTTGCGATAATTGCGAATTTCTTCACACCGAAGATCCTTATTGGTTAAACGCCGCTTATGCCAATCCTATAAACCTCACAGACACAGGCCTTCTTCAACGGAATGTCTGTTTAAGCCGGCAGATAACACCGATTTTATACTATCTTTTTGACAAAGACGGCAGCTACCTTGATTGGGCGGGCGGTTACGGCGTATTCACGCGACTGATGAGAGATATAGGTTTTGATTTTTACTGGGCAGACCCGTATGCAGAAAACATTTTCGCTAAAGGGTTTGAATATTCAAAGGATTTATCAATCAAGGCAATCACCTCTTTTGAAAGTTTCGAACATTTCGTCGCCCCTATGACGGACATTCAAGAAATGTTTTCAATAAGCAAAAATATAATTTTCACTACTATTTTGCTGCCTAAAATCATTCCCAAACCTGATGAATGGTGGTATTACGGACTTGAACATGGCCAGCATATATCTTTCTACTCTGAAAAAACTCTGGATTACATTGCTTCAAAATTCAAACTTCATTTAATTTCAAAAGGTAATTTGCACATTCTATCAGAAAATAAATTAAATAGTTTTTTCTCCTATCTCACCTTCGGTAAACGCGGCGGCAAATTCCGCAAAATACTCTTAAAATTTATCTCACATAAATGCGGCTCCTCTTTACATGGAAAAACTCATGACGATATGAACCTGCTAATTTCAAAAACAAATATGCATCATGAAAGTCCTGTTTGATCATCAGATTTTTGACGCTCAATCCGCCGGAGGCATATCGCGCTATTTCAACGAGCTTATTACCAATTTTAACCAATGTCCAGATATAGAAGCACAACTGCCTCCAACGCATTCAAATAATATTTATATCCAAAATAACGCCTCCTATACAAGCATCAGCAACACCGGATATTCTTTATCAACTTCCTTGTATCAATTTTTTCACCCCAACAAATCAAAAAAACGCCTCAGAAACGCCAATCTGCGGGCGAGTATAGTCGCATTAAAAAATGGGAATTTTGACATATTTCATCCCACTTACTACGACCCTTATTTCCTTCAATATCTCGACGGCAAACCTTTCGTTCTCACTATACATGATATGACTTATGCAAAATATGCCAATTCCTTTCCACAAAACGACAAAACGCTTGACCAAATAAAATTACTTGCCAAAAAAGCAAATATGATAATCGCGATATCCCAAAACACCAAAAACGATGTCATGCAAATACTTAAAATACCTGATAACAAAATAAAAGTAATTTATCTTGGCAATTCACTTGTTCCGCATAACACCTCGTCCTTTAATGCTATTGCTGTCCCTGACAATTATTTGCTTTTTGTCGGCAGGCGCGGCCTTTATAAAAATTTTGCTTTTTTTATTTCTTCAATTGCCAATCTGCTAATTAGCACAAATCTTTTTCTTGTGTGCATCGGCGGGGGCAAGTTTTCTATATATGAAATTAAACTTCTAAAAAAATTAAAAATCAAAAAAAGAGTTCTGCATTTTTCTCCAAAAAATGACAATGAATTATCTCAATACTACGCCAGAGCGAAAGCCCTGTGCTTTCCTTCAAAATACGAGGGATTCGGTTTGCCCATACTTGAAGCTTTCGCCAACAACTGCCCCGTGGTAGCCAGCAACACGAGCTCCCTGCCGGAAGTAGCCGGCAATGCCGCGCTTTATTTTGATCCAGCTAACAATCAATCCATTTCTGATGCTGTTAAAATAGTTTTGACTGATAATGACCTTAGAGAAAATATGATAAGTCTTGGCCAGAAACAATTAGGGAATTTTTCTTGGCAAAACGCGGCGCGGCAAACCAAAGAACTATATGCCCACATATTAAACAATCTTTAACCGCCTACTGAAATAATATTATTTTTCCTGTTTGTTTTTTAATATCTCCTTCAATGCCTTTTCTAATTCCTTCCCAAATTTTTCGATAGAGTGATTGGCCGTGACATCCTCCGCACAAGCCAAACTCCGGGCACCTAAATCATCAGCACTGAAGTTTTGCGCTTTTTTAATACTGTCAATTATACTCTGTCGATTTAATTGTTTAATTTCCAAACCGAAATTTTTGATTCTTATACCCGCAGTTGAAGTAACAACAGGCACTAAACCGTAGCACATTACATTCATAACCGATGAGGGTTCCCCTTCCGCGCAGGATGGAAATATCACAAAACCGCATTTGATAATTAGCTCTTTAAAAAGCAACGACTGTATATCAACATAGCCGTATGTATGTATATTCGGCGTATCATATAACTCTTTGTGATAATATTTTACAAATTGCTGTTCTTTGTTTATCTGTCCACATATATGCAAATGGATATCGGGCAATTCCTTGAACACTTCCAGTAGTAAATCAAGGCCCTTGTGTATAAAACCCATGCTACCGAACCACAGAAAATGTTTTTTAGCTTCAGTAAACAATTTTTTTGCTAATATTTCTTGATAATCAAAAATTTTATAGCATGTAACCGGGACGCTATATATTCTGCGGTCAAAGAACTGACGATAAGACTGGATCACTTGATCATTACCGAGTGTAATAATATTATCCACCAAAGTTGTCTGTATGCTCCATGCTTTAGCAACAATTCTTCCCGATTCCGGCATCCATACCCCTGTTTTTTTAAAAACCTCCTCAACTCTTTTCAATGTAGCATGATTTTGCGAAAAAACATGCATCCCTGTTCCATAGTATATTGTCGTGAGACTCCCTTCTCTCCTATAAAAGCTATTTACCATTGGATCACCAAATCCAAAAATAACATCGTATTTGGCATAATCTATATCTCCCTCATAGTCATAATCGACGATATAGACATTGTAATGACAGTCTCTGAATATCTTTGCTATCTCCAAAACTTCCCTGCTGTTGGTGTGCGCATAAGTCATCCCTTTTTGAAACGGATAAATTATGTAGGAAATTAAAACATTTCGCGGATATGATGTTTTAAAATAATTTTTTATAATCTTTTTCTTTGTCTTACATTTTAATCGTTTTCGCAAACTCGTTAGCCACCGGAATTGCCTTTTCCATACACATTTGCAAACATTCATGGTTCTATTTTCCATTGTTTTAAAGAATAAATAAATTACGAAAAAAGCTGTGAAAAAAATCTTTCAGGCTTTCTTTCAAGCTTGTCGGATAATTCTTATCGCCACTATTCCGCACCCAGCACTTTATTTTTTCCCGTCCATTTTTCACATACTTTTTAAGCTGACTTTTAGAGATTTTAACAACATTATATCTCTCGTCACTACTTCCCACGCTCATATTTTCCACCAGTATTTTTTTCTGCCAAAAACGGTATCGCGGCATATAAATCTGATTGATCCAGTCGTCAGAATACCAATTTTTAATTTCCGATTGAAAATAATAACCGAATATGTCTATATGAACACGCGAAACAAATGACTGTGTTATAATTTTCTGATTATGCACCTCTAAAGGTCCGGTTACTCCTAAACCGTTGTTTTTTTCTAATGTGCCTACAAAATTTTCACTCCATCTTTTTGATATCAACATAATATCATCGCCAAGTTGATAAAAGTAATCGCTCTGTTCATGGTAGGCTGTTTCAGCTAAGATATTCCATACTAGCACAGGTTTATGTTCCGCGCCAAAACACTTTTTTATATCCTTAATCTTGACATTCTCTAAATTCACCATCTGCCTAAATTTTGATTTTATTTGGTTGATATTTTCTTCATTGTCATAAAAACCATCGCCGTTATCATAACCTATGTAAAATCTATATTCGAATTTCTCTATATCCGCAGAAGACAGGGACTGTAAAAAAGACGGGATAAATATGCGGAATAATTCTATATCATCCACTTTTTTGTAATTCATTTTCCTGCTTGTCACAGGAATCAAAATAGAAATGATTCTTCGCTTATTTAACACTTTAAACTCCCTCACATCTGTTTTCTTTTAATTGCGTCAAAAAAAGCAGAGCGCAATAAAAGGCCTAATAAAAAATATCACGGAAAAACCAACTCCTTCCCGTTAATATTCTATTAAAAAAATCCATCATCAAGCAATAAAAAAATCTTTCAACCTAAAAAAATAAAATATTTTTACACAGAAATGGCTCTTATTAAATTGAAAAACGCTACAATATTTAAAACAAGTTCCTAATATTTGCCATTTTTCTGATTGCGGGAATATAAAAAATTTATTAAAGTTCCCGTTAGGAGCATGTATGACAACTAAAAGCGCAGAAAACCATTTTAAAACGCCCGTCCTTTTCTTAATTTACAAGAGGCCTTTGACCACTTTAAAAGTATTTGAAAAAATTAAAGAAATACGGCCTCAAAAATTATATATCGCCGCAGACGGCCCAAAACAAGGAGAAGAAAAAATCTGCGATGAAACAAGAAAAATAGTTGAAAATATAACATGGAATTGCGAAGTTAAGCAACTGTTTAGAAAAGAAAATCTCGGTTGCAAACTTTCAGTTAGCTACGCACTCGAATGGTTTTTTGAATCAGAAGAAATGGGAATAATTTTAGAAGACGATTGTCTGCCCGATATAAGCTTTTTTGGGTTTTGCGAAAAATTACTGAGCAAATATAATAATAATACCCGTGTTATGATGATATCAGGAACTAATTATTTTCCTCCGAATTCTCCTGTTTTGCATAAGTATAGCTACTCTTATTATTTTTCCCGCTATTATTCTATATGGGGATGGGCAACATGGAAACGAGCATGGCAACTATATGATCCTGAAATGAAAGAATTTTACACCCTGCAGAAAAAAGCTTTTTTCAAAAAAATGTTACCCGATAATAGAATGTCGCAATTTTTTGAAAATATTTTCTCGGATGTAAAAGAAAAAAACATTGATACATGGGACTACCAATGGGCGTACACCTGTTTAATAAACAATGCTTTATCTATAAGCCCTGTAAATAATCTGATTTCCAATATCGGATATACCGGTACTCGCGATAACACTTCCACAAAATCAAAAGCATGTGGAAGACCCACTCAGCCTATTAATATTAACAATATGCTTCATCCTCCCGACACGCAATGGAATAGCGCTTTGGATAAAATCCTGTGGGATATTCTTGAGAAATACAAACCGGAAAAATCTAAATTCACTCGCAAAATACGTGAATTCCGCAAAAAAATCAAAAAGTATTGTCGCATTTTTAAACAAACATTTAAAAAGAAATCTGAAATTAAAAAGACAAAACTTCACCAATATGCAAAAAAAAGCTTTAATCAAAAAGTAAAACAATATTCTTGCTCACGGGAAACTCTAACTCTCGTTATTCCCTGTTTTGGCCATGCAAAATTTCTCAATACAACATTGCAATCTCTCATTCATCAGACAAGAAAACCCGATGAAATAATTTTTGTGAATGATGCTTCTCCCGATTCTACTTACAAAATATTATCCGATTTCAAGAATTCGCATCCCGATTTCAACATTGTGATACTTTCAAATCCTACTAATATGGGACAATCACAGAGTTTAAACGCCGGCATTTTTTCTTCAAACTCTGATTTAGTAATGATTTTAAATGACGATGATTATTTGATGCACAATGCTGTGGAGATTACTATCAATTTGATGCAAAAATATTCCGACATTCATCTGTTGGGTTTTTCCTGTGAACTTTTTACCAGCAATATTTCAATAACAAAATATAATAAAATCGCTAAATTGAACTATAATAATTTTGTTATTAGAACTCCTAACAACATTTGTGAATACACAAAATATAACGATATTAATATGACTCATTCCGGTTCAACTTTTACAAAATACGCATGGGATACAATCGGCGGTTATTTTTCAAAGAAACACGAAAGGCTTGTGCCTTTTTCGGACAGGGATTTTCAACTACGCCTTAACTGTTATTTTTCTATTGGAATTTTCCCCGACACCAAAATGGCTTTTTGGCGCAATGGAAGCAGTGTTGATAAAAAACTTAACAGTTAATAATTGTAGACAGTACTATAACTCGCGCGCAGGTGGTCAGAACTACGGTTCTTTTAGGAATTATTACAGGGATCTTACTGTATTTTTTTCCGTATAAATTATTTCTCAACTGGTCGAGCCACAATAAAATACTGCCAGACAAAAAAGGGTGTTAATAATCCGCACAAAACCCTGTTTATTCTCCTGAGTTTCCGCTTTCCGGCAAGTTTTTTTTCAATCTGCACAATCTCAAATCCGCATTTTTTAAACATCTTTTTTATTGTTTTCAGCGTAAAAAATCTTAAATGTGTTGAATCAAGAATACCTCCGGCATCTGAATAATTCCATTCATCTTTAAACATAAGCCCGTAAATAACTTCATAAAACCTCACATTTGGAATACTGGCAATCACCAGCCCATTAGACGAAATTTTTTTCGGTGTTTTTTTAAAACGCTCCATGGATCTATTGTGTGTTCCAACACATCCCCATAAATTATACAATCAAAAAAACCATCAGGGTATGGTAAATCCAGATTTTCCACATTTCCTATAATCAGGTGATCATAAAACTGCTCCGCTTTTTCTGCAGCTTGCTGATTTATCTCTATACCCACCAGTTTTTCTAAATTCATATTTTTTAATACTTCGCCAGTTTTGCCCATCCCAATGCCTACCTCTAAAACTTTTCTTGCGGCTGAGGGCAGCAAACTTATCAAATCTTTCCTCGCTTTAGCAGCTTTGAAATAATTCATGCAATAATTCTTAATCTCTTTTCCCATACGCGCTTCCAGTTAAAAGTTCCATATTTATTTTAACTATTATAACCGAGAGTTGCGACATAATACCGCTTCGGCCATTGCCCCGAGATCCATCAGAAAATAAACAGAAACAAAAATGTTCATTTTCATCTTGAAAATTAACCGTTTTGTTTTTAAAATCCTGTGTCATTTAATTATTATTTCCTCCACTTTTATTTCCGCAAGGCCGTGCGCGCAGCGGATCTTGCCGTCAAGTTCAGCGTTTTTTTTCTTCTCTCGGTTTGCGAGGTTTTCCTGCCTTTTGCCGTGATAAAGATGGAGCATCACAAGGCGGTTGGTGACCAGCTTCGCGCTCACGCCGGCCCAGCGCAGGCGCCAGCCGATATCAAAATCCTCGTGGCCGTAGCCGACATAAGAATTATCATAGCCGTTAACAGCCTCAAAATCAGATTTGCAAATAGCCCAGCAGCCGCCGAAAACCTGACGGCTTTTTTTTAGCGACTGGAAAAAAGACGCAAACGGCTCCGGTAGAAGAATCCCGTATTCCATAAAACGGGTCTTGCCGAAGAGCCAATCCATCGTCAGTGACAGAAAAACCGGAAATGAAAATATTTTTTGAGCTGTGTATTTCCCCGCCATTATCCTGTCTCTCAGCTTTTTGGATATCCTCACAACCCGCGATGTTATGTAGCGCCCCGGCCGGAGGTCTTCGCTGACGACCGCTACACCCCGCGAATGGACGAGTATGTCACCGTCAATGAAAAATAATTTTTCACCCGCGGCCACTTTCGCGGCCTTGTTAAGTATGATCGCCTTTCTGAAACCGCTGTCTTCCTGCCAAATGTGTTTTATATTCAAATAATCCTTAAACTCACTGACAACTTCCTCTATCCCACTGCCGCTGCCGTCATCCGCGATTATCACTTCAAAATTCTTGAAGGTCTGATTTTTCAGACTCTGAAGGCACAACCTGAAAAAATTTGACTGCCTGTATACATTCACAATGACAGACACGGCGGGCCAGGCGGCGCTCACAATCTGTTCCTCCCGCGAGAAAGATTGAGGTAAAAATCAAAAATGCTCTCTTCGCCTCTCACAAGGAGCCTTCTAAGCACGAAATTATCGCTAAAGGGGAAAGCGTTCTTTCCCTGCTTTATTATAACGGCATAGCGGTATCCCGCTTTACTGACGATTTGTTTGACTTTCCCGTTATATCCGCCGTAGGGATAAGAAAAACTGAGCGCCGTGTCCCCTGTCAATTTTTCCAGCTCTTCTTTATTTTCCGCAATCTCTCTTTCCGCTTCGGCGTCATCAAGGCAGTTGAGATTTTTGTGCGAGAGGGTGTGCCCGCCTATTTCCATACCCGCGGCGGACATTTCTTTTATGTCGGGGGCTGTCATCATCTCAAGCGGCTGTTCTATATCGGCGTCATGCCAGAGATTTTTTTTGCCTATCGTGGAGCTCACCACATAAAAAACCGCCTTGAAGCCGTATTTTTGAAGGACAGGGAAAGCTTCCGTGTAATTATTTCTGTACCCGTCGTCAAAAGTTATTACCACTTTTTTAGCGCCGTCCATGACCCTTCCTTCGGCAATGTCTTTGAAAGTGATAACTTCATAGCCCTTATTTTTGAGATACGCCATCTGCGCGTCAAATTTTTTC
>Ga0210049_1005071_pt1 | contig 11314 bp, 11 predicted proteins | sample CryGeyCG2014_300_2_FD_183964 | JGI IMG/M metagenome (GOLD analysis project Ga0210049, IMG submission 183964) | Groundwater microbial communities from aquifer - Crystal Geyser CG06_land_8/20/14_3.00 (SPAdes) (version 2) | ecosystem: Environmental > Aquatic > Deep subsurface > Groundwater | place...
TCCTTGAGCCGCATCAGTAGCGAATCTTCGTGCAGCAGATTGCCGATCACCATTATCTTTGTATCCCGATCACCAGCCGGAATGATTTCGCTCATCAGCCAATTGTATGTTTTGTCTCGGCCTTCCAAAGTTTTCGCTGAATTGGAGTCCTCCACATCATCCAGAATGATGAGATCTGGTCGATGCTCGCCGTGGCGAATACCGCGAATTGATTGTTCACTAGAAGCGGCCGTAATGCGCGCTCCGAATTTAGGAATTTCCAGTGAAACCGAACCCCACTCTCCGTCTTTTTCTTCAAAGGGACCCAGCTCTCTGGATAAAACGGCATTGCCCTCAAACTCGCGCTTGATATTATTCAGATGCCGTCTGGCTTGGTTTTGGGTTTGTCCCAGAATCAACACAAACTTTTTCTGCGGTTTGCCGATAATTGACCAAATCGGATAGGACAAATTAACGATGGTGGATTTAGCTGAATCGCGAAAAGCCACGATTACTGCGTGCTTTATCGATTCGTCTTCCGTAATGCGGAATATATCCCTCTGGAATTCCGCTGTCGGGTATTTCACATAATGGCTTAGATAGGTGTGAAAAAACAAATAATGACTGCCATAAGTCGCTGCTAAACGGATATCCCGAACATTAACAATTTGTTGAATAATGTCAGACTCGGTTATTACGCTTTGGATTCGCGCCATCGCCCCGATGCTTGTGCTAGTTGTCATACTTTTCATTGCCTAGAGAAGCCAAGCGCAGAGCTTCCTCTACGATTTTCTTCTGTTCGGCATTTAATTCTTGATTAACATTTCCTCTTTCCATGACCTCTACCTTGTTGGCATACGCCTTGTGCCTGTTTTGGAGCCAGAATCTAACTGCCGAAAGATTGTTGTCTCGGATCGCCATAATGAGTTGGTTTTCCGATAGGTCATTAATCATTTCAACTCCTTCGGCAATCGCATCATCCGCATCCTTGGCAAATTCTTTATCGTCAATTTTCCAGCGATAAAAGCTGGCTCGACTAATGCCGGCTTTTTGGCAGGCAGCTTGGATGATAGGCAATTTCTTCAGTTGCTCCAATACCGCCAGCTTGTCTTCAGCCGTCCGCTTCTTGGTCGCCTGGTTATTTTTCTCGCTCATCTTTTTTCTCCTTATCAATTACTCTCGTAGCTTTCACTCCTGACATTTTTTCGAAGCGATCAATAATCGTCTGACAATACTCCGGATCGAGTTCGATCATAAAACATCTGCGTTGGGTTTGCTCGCAAGCCAGCAGTGTTTGTCCCGATCCACCGAATCAGTCAAAAACCACATCTCCGATTTTGGAACTATTGAGAATAATTCTGCGGAGCAGTCCCAGTGGTTTCATCGTCGGGTGAGCCTTGCTTTTGCTAGGCCGCGGAAAAACCAAAACGCTTTTGTCCTTGGAGCGCAGGAAATCATACTGCCCAAACCAGCCGTAAGCGATCAACTCATGTTGGGGCAGATAATCCATCCTGCCGATGATGCTGTGGTTTTTGACCCAGATAATGAGCTGGGTGAATTTGAAGCCGGCCTTTTCCATGCCGATTTTCAGCGCGAAGATCATCTTGTCCGCGTTGAAAATGTAGACGGAATTTTTTCGTTCCAAGAACGGTTTGATTGCCTCCAGCGAATCAACAGTGAATCGGATGTATTCCTCTTCGCTTTGCAGGTGATCATTGGCGATCGGTTTGCGCTTGTTCTTTGTGGAAGAAAAGTTTTCCCGACTTTCAACAATAGCAATCCCATACGGAGGATCCTGACACAAAAGCTTAGCCTTTTCTTTTGCGAAGAGTTTAGCTATCAGTTTTTTGTCCCGACAATCTCCGCAGGCCAGGCGATGATTTCCCAAGAGAAACACATCGCCAATTTTAATTGAATTTTCTTTAGTCATTGCTTTTTTCGTTACCAATTAGTTGGGCACTCTTGCCACTCAAACTCTCATACCTTCTGATAATTACCTCGCAAAAAACCGGGTCAAGTTCAGCCATAAAACAGCGTCTTTTCATCTGTTCACAAGCGATGAGAACTGATCCCGATCCGCCGAACAAATCCAAAACGGCATCGCCCGGTTTAGTGCAACGGCGCAATGGTTTTTCATTGAGCGATACGGGCTTCTGGGTCGGATGCAAATATTCAGCAGTCGGCAGTCTTTTGGCCAGCCAAATGTCGAACAAATCCAAAATGTCTTCCGGCAAGCGGTTGCCGGTGCCTGTTTCCTTGTTGAGAATCTCATTGAGATTGGTAACTCGCGCAGAAATGTATGGTTTTCCGCGCGTAGCATAGACGCAGGGCTCATAGGCCTTGTTGAAAGCGATTTGGGGCGTCATATTAGCGTTGTTCTTAACCCAAATACAGACTCTTTTGGAATCCAGACCTAGTTCGGCGTAAATGTCCTGGACAAGACCGATGTATTTTTGGTCGCAGAAGTAAAACACATGGCAATCTTTTTCGGAGACTGCCAATGAATTTTCCATAGTAGCCTTCAGAAATTCTCGGTACTCCGCGTCCGTTTTCTTGTCGTTGGCCGAGCCGCCATATTTTTGACTCTTGCCAAGTCCTGAATCATAGTCGTAATTTATGTTATAGACAGGATCTGAGAGCGTGACATTGATCTGGTTTTCCCCGACAAGTCTTGTGACTGTTTCCAATTGGGTGGAGTCACCGCAAATTAGGCGATGGTCGCCGAGGGGAAAATATGTCAATGGTACATATCAAACTTTGCCCCAACTACTCCACGACAGGCAAATAGGTACAACGGCAGAAGCCCATCTCGTGAGCACAGTCTTTGCAGGGTAATGGCCGCGTCTTGATCGCCTCTTCCACGGTGTGAATCTTGCCTTGCTGACTCTTGCAATGTTCGCAGGAATTGGCAGTAACCAGAATTTCAACCTTGGAAACCACTCCACTCTGTTTGTATCCCAGCAGGTTGTTGATATTGGAGGTATTCAGCTGATCGGATATTTTTTTGATTTGTTCTTCGGTCATATTTTTCTTAAGTTCTATACATCGCATATACTCCATAATGTTCCGAAAAAACGGAAGTATATGGATTATATAAGCTTCTCCTCTATTTTTCGTATTTTCTCCTGATCAACTTTTTCCTGCGCCTTATTTTTCTTGCCATTTATATAATTATCTCCCTCACCGAACAATTTGTCCTTGAGAAATCCAGCGAATGCCTGCATTTCCTTTCTATATCCGTCTAATCTTTTGCCCAGCGATTCTTTTTCCTCGTCGGATAATTTTAAGTCATTAATATTTCTGTAATCCTCTCCACCATTGAATATTTCAAAGCTTCCTTCCACCATATCGTCCATATTTTCAGTGTCCGCCTTTATTCTCACATTATCGGCGACTTGTCGATTTTTATAAAAATCGTCTAGGATTTCTTTAATGATATATAAAAACTTTCCACTTTCCTCCCTCCATTTTTGATAATCTTCCGTTTCGCCATTTTTTTCACATTCATGAAAAGCTTCCCAGTAGGCGTCCATATTGAACATTCTCTTGACTTCCTCTACTGGCATATTGCATTTTTTGGCAACTTTTTCAAAGGCTTCATTTTGACCAACAAATCTTTCTTCTGGTTCATTTAGCGCCTCGATCCGAATCCAAGGCGCGCTCATGCCACTATCAAAATGCCCCTCACATGATTGGCCGGTATTTATATTAAAAGCGTTTAAAGCGATGACTGCGTCCTTTATGCCGTCATCAATTCCATGACCTTCAGCATCAGCGATATGTTTTATTTCATTTCTAGCTTGATCCCATCTTCCTTGTAACACATTTTTCTCACTGACTTTCTTCTCGTCTTTATCAACATTTTCACTCTTCGAAATTTTCTTTTCTATTTGCAAATCATTCAGTATTGTTATTTCTTTTTTAGCCATACTTTTTATCATTCGCCCAACATCTTCTTTATTTTTCCAAATTCCTTGTTTTCTATAAGACGCGGGTCAATAATTCGGGAAGCGGCAACCTTGTTATATATGAATGTAAAAAGAAAGTAGAGTACCGATCCGGATAAAATTGCTGTTCCGCCGAATCTTAGCAGGTCAAAAAAAGCGAAACTGATACTTTCTCCATGCAACACAGATAAGCCAGATTTATCAAATAGATTTATTTCAAATCCATAAACTGATCCCATAGCAATAATCGAAGCAATCGCACTAATAACGAAAATGAATTGTAGAATATTTAATTGCTTCTGGGTTCCTTCTTGATACAACAGATTGATTAGATTGAATGTATTTGAGACATAATTTTCGGTCATACTCCAAAGATTTTTTATATAACTTGATGTTCGCTTCAATGATTCTAATGACTCCATGAAATGGCGCGTTATTTTATCATCAGATTTTAGCTTGATAATTTGAGCACATTCTACTGCCTCATTATTTAAAACATTATCAATTTGTTCAAGGCGCGATTTGAAAAATATTATTTCATTATTAACTTCCATAAGTGTGTCACGATTAAGTGATAAATCGCGATAGCGTATTTTTCCTTTCGATTTTACCTTATCAACTTCCTCCCAAATAAATCGATGCAGATCAAGAACTTTTTGAAATTGGCTTTTTGCATCATTGAGGAGATAGAAAGTTCTAACCAAATCAATACTATTCTTAGCATTTCCATTTATGACAATCATGCTCTTTCCGTAATAAATGCTGGATTCGTTATTGCTTATTTCCTGCCCAATTTCTTCATTATGTTCTGCAAAAAATCTTTCAATTTCCTGTTTTGTTGCTCCTTCCGTCAGAATAACATACGGCAAGACTGATTTCAGTGCAATAAATATTTTAGGAATTGGCGCGCCCTGACTATACAAAAAACCAAAAGCTTCAAACATTTTATTCAGGGTAAAATCAACCAGGGATTTCATTTCTTGGTTTATTTTTTCAGGAAGAGGTTCAATACCCATTAGAACTAATCCGTTTTCATGATATTCGAGATCGTATTTGCCTAATTTGGCAACAAGAATTTCATGTCCTCTTTCTTTAGTTATCGAAATAGCAGATGGGTTGAGATCTTTTTTGTATTTCAATAATTTTTCCTTGTTTAGGGATAGATGGCTTCTGCCCTCAGTAAGAAAAAGGTGAAGTTCCCTAAGATGCAATTGAGTTCTCGAGTACCAACTACCAATAAATATTTTTTTAATTTCTATCATTTTAATTGATGTTTTTTTATGATTTATGATTTTATTTCTTTTACTGCTCCCTCCAATTGTATTCGTAGGATGGATTTTCACCATTTGTAGGAAAATATTTATCAACCAAACTTTTGGCAATCGAAACAAACCGCTGTTGCGTTTCATCCTTATTTTTCGTAACCTTGGAAACTTCATTTTCAGCAAAACCAATATCCCGCTTCCTATCCTTTTTTGTAATACCATTTCTCTTCCTCCAATTGTCCAGAGCTTCTGCAGGATCTCCTCCGACATAATACACTAGGTGCTTTGGCTTTGATTCCGGATGTTGTTGAAAATAATTTTCCCAATATTCTTTTGATGGCACCGGATCCGCGGCTAATTTGTAAAGGCTGAATTTATTTTCTCGACAATACTCTGCTATTATTTTTTCATATTCATTCTTTTCATTTTTAGCACCCCATATTTTTGCTAGTTTTTTAAGGATATTTTCGTCTGACAATATTTTTTTCGCAACTTCATCCTTTATGCCAAAACTGTCAAATCTCTTCTCTGTGGCCTCTCCTCTTTCATTCTCAGGTAAATTATCTATTTTATACTGTCTCTGAATGAAATCTTGAACAAAGCCAAGCTGATCAAACCTAGCTTTTAATATTTCCTGCACGCCTTCCGCCAGAATGGGCCTTTTACTTTCGTCAAGCTCATATCGCGATCCGGTTTTCAGATCTACTTTCGCATCTTTCGGAATAAAAGCAATTCCCGCATCAATTGACAACCCTTTTTCTATATCTGGAAAAACATACTGGTCATTGTTATAGCTATCGGTATATCCATCCATTTCGACTTCTGCCAGATTCCCAGCAAACTCATACTGTGAAGCGATTAAGGCCGATGGGAAAGCGAAAAAAACTTCATTATTTCTTTCACTGCCATAAAAACTATCAGCAACATCTTCAACAGCAAAATGCACCGCAGTTAAGTCGGCAAAGCTATTTGGATCTCCCGTTGCCCCACTTACAAATCTCCCATTGATTCTTCCTAGTGCTTCATTTCGCGAAGAACAATTCTCTAGCTCTAAATATTCAGCGACAGCTTCTTCTTTGGAATTTTCTTGTAACTTAATACCCAAGGCGGATTTAAGGTTTTTCTTTTCAAGTACTTTGTATAAAGTGTCATGATACTCACCTAAGCCAGCCTGATGATTATTAAGGTTTGCATGATCACGAATGCCGTGCCTAGTCACATGCGTAAGCATCTCTCCGGGAAATCGCTGCAGAAGCGTAGCATAGTCTTCCATTGAAAGTGAAGTAAGATTTTCTCCTGTGAAATTTTCCGCAATATCTTCTTTGGAGTATGGCAACTCCGCCCATTTCTTCTTTTCTTTGACATAAAAATCCGCAACCATTTTTCTGGTCTCCTCTAGATCCTGTCTGCCTGAGATTGATTCTGAGAGATCATACTCAATGGAAGAATGCTTTCTGCGCTGCGACTGTAGCTCTCCTTCAATTTTTTTTATAGCAAAGAAATCTTTTATTTTAATCAAAAAGTTTGCGTCATTATACGATTCGACTTGATCTCGTAGAGCTTCAATTTTTTTGATGGTTTCACTTTTTTCTTGCTCTATTTCTTCAATTATATTTTTGTCCGCAAAATGCCTTCTCCTTTTTTCACGGATTTCTTGAGCAAGTCGAGATCGCTTCTCCGGAGATTCTCGTTTTGAAAAATTTTTTATAAATCGTGACTGATCTTCCATGGTTATATTTTCCACAAATTAGTTTTCGGTTAAATTCATGTAGGCATGAGCTTCCACGGCCTCAGGATTTTCCTTGAATGATTCATATAGCGCCTCGCCCATTCTGCAAACATCGCTATCAAGATTTAACAAGTCGAGCTTGTCAGTCAGTGAACTTTGGGACATAATATCCTCCAGTGTTATAGAATTTATTCTTTCCTTGATTGAATTTTTATCCTCCTCCGGCAATTGAACTCTCTCCACAGAAAGACGGAGCAAACTTTTCAAGTCACTGACGCTTTCTCTAAATTTCTTTCGCTCATCTAAATTCATATCTTTCAATATTTCAATGGCGCATGTTCTAGCCAATTCCTTATTGATAGCAATGTCATCCAACTTTTCCTGATCAACAATATTTTTTTCATCCGGAAAAAGACCTGCCAATAAGTCGCGCGTTTCGCTTATTAATTCCCGACTATGTTCGGATAATTCCTTCCTCTCATTTTGCATAGATTTCTTTATATTGTCCTCTGGTTTATAATTTCTCTCGCTGATCATCTTGGCTAAATTTAATAATTATTCATTTTTTCCATAATCACTATATATTTCTCGGCGTCGAATTTTATACTTATCAGCATCCTTTTCCATCTTGCTCAACATAGCCATTTCTGCCTCGGTTGCAGATTCTTTTTTCTGAATTGCCTTCATTCTGTTTTCTATGGATTTTTGCCTTCTGGACAATATTAAGTCTTTGCGGCTAAATTCAACAAATTTTTTATCCGTAACTATATTTTCGATTCTTTTTTGATAGTCTGTTTTTTCCGCTGATTTTTTGTCTCCAATCGCCAACTCTATTATAACATTTTTTCCTTCAATTTTCTCTTGATTCAACATTTCATCAGTAATTTGCTCCTTTTCTTTGCCCTCCAAATCGCCAATAAATTTTTTCAGCTGATCATAGGATTGCTGTCCAAATAGCCCAACTGCTTCCTGATGTATCGCTGATTCTTGAACCTTTATATTAACTTTCCCATTTTGACCGATTGAAACTTCAGGCCTATTTCCACAAATACGCCCCACCGAAAATTTATAACTATTTTCACCTAGGCCGGACACCGCGTTTGTGAGTGCCTCCTTGTCATCCTCCGAATAATTTTCATTACCTTTAATATCGGCAACCAGTTTGTTTTTAACATTTTCAATCATGTCTTTGTCTCCAATTTCTCCGGCTGTTTTAAGCAAACGCATCGCCTTCAAGGATTCCGGCACAGAGTATAAGAGTTCCGGCAATTTATCTTCAAAGGCGTGTGTATTGTCAGCCAAATGAATTGCTGACAATAAATTCTCTTTCCGAGCTGACGGATCTCCATCGTTAACATGAAATTCAACTTTTGAATCATCGTGCTCCAAAACTCCTTGATGCAAGGTGGCAAGCTGCTCTTTGGAAAAAATTTTCCCCAGCGCATCATCTGGGCTTTCACCCATTTGTCGCAAAATTTTTGCTGAAAGCAAATTATGACCTTTGTCGGCTGGCAGATTGCCCTTATTAACTTCCTCTCTGACTGGATCAGTAGCATATCCAAGATCGTGCATAAGCATAATTTGATGACCCATCATCCTATCAATCGCTTTGACCTCCTGTCCTTTTTCCGCCAAGCTGTCCAGCATCTGCTCGGTCATTTTGATATTAAACCCAACCACATGTCGAATACCGTGATCGCCAAGCATATTTTCTGAAGCTACGCGATCCTGAAAAGTCATCATCTCGACATTTTTTTCAACTAATTTTAATATTTCAGAAGCATCTACATCCTTGCTTATATCGCCCTCAGCTTGAGCCTGCTCCATGAGGCTGAGGTAGCGTTCGGTTTGCATCGCCATTGTCTCGTGCTTTTCAGGATTAAATCGCCCTTTTTCTTTATTGAGAAACAGCGCATCAAGACTATCTTTAATTTTATCCTGAATAATCTTTTTTGTTTCAGGATTAAATTTCTGGTTTTCCAACTCAGGAATAGCCTCCTTTTTTATACCACTTACCGCCACATATTCTGCGATTTGTTTTTGAATATAATCTGCGTTACTTCTCTCATCATCATATCGCTTGTCCAACCCTTTGGCCTTCTCGACTTTTTTCGATAAATACACTTGCTCACTCTCCGCCAGCGTTTTTTCAGCTTCCTTATTTTCTTGTTTTTCTTCGGGAATTTCAACTCCCGCCTCTACATTTTCATTGATTTTCTCTTCCTGGGTGGATTCCGGTTGCACCTCCACAATTTTGCTAATTTTTTCTTTTGTTTCTTGGGTAAGCGCGTCAATTTCTTCTTGTTTTGTCTGTAGATTTTTTCCGACCTGCATTTCTTCGGCGACTTGATCAATTTCTTCCTTTTTTAATTCAAGTTTTGTTCCTGCCTGAACTGCATTTTCAAATTCCTGCTTTCCCTCTGAAGCAGCATTTTCTCCGACTTTCGTAATCTCGCTCTCGCTTTCTTTTGCAAATGCTTCGACTTGTTCAGGACTGACACTTGCCTCGGCGCTTTCCACCGCTTTTTTCTCAGCAGCCAGCTCCTCCTTTTCTTCATTTTTTGTTCCAGTTGCCACTTGTGCAAATTTATTTTCCATCTGTCCCATAAAAATATCCTTTAATTACTCATTAGTTTATGCCACTAATAAGAGAACGGATTTTATCCATTTTCTTTTCCTCCAGTTTTTTGATAAACCCAGCGACAATTTCGTCCTGCTGATCGCGAAGTTTTTTAATTTCATCCATATATTCAGCATGAATAGCCTCGATTTCCGCAACCTTTTTTTGATTATCGTTTTCTAAAGACATAATAAAAAAAATTAATTTTTATTAACCGTTATTTTTTGAAATATGCATCCGGACCTTCGGTTATGATTTTATTCACCGCCCGATAATCTTCGGGTGAATTTCCAAAAAGAGGACCTGCCATATTTTTATTTTTTCTAACAATTGCTTCTATCACATCCCTATCTTTTTCGATGCCCGCATTCATAGCCAAAATTCTCAACCCATTATACCCACCAACCGTATTGCTATCTTCGCTTACGGGCATGGATTTTATTATTTCCAAAACAGTGTTTTTTGAAAATAATTTCTTCTGACAGTAACTATTTAAATAGCTCACTGCATCAACATTACCCATTCCTTTTATAAAACGCAATATCATCTTGTCATTATTCAAGAAATCTATGTCTTTATCGTCGCGCATGATTTGAAATATTAAATTATAAACGCCATGCTCCCCGCCAATTTTTAAAAAACTTTCAATATAATCATCCATTTTTTCTTCGGATGATTTTTCTTTTTCAACAGCGCGTTTGTATTTTTCAACTGCTTTTCTGAGATTTTCATCTGACACCAATGATGGATTTTCAACCGCTTTCTCAAATTGGTTTTCATCCATAATTGAAAAGAAGTATTCGGTTGCAAGGGCTGGCAGCATATAATGCTTGCTATCTATATTATCAACCCATTCGTTAATAACCTTTGTCGCTCCGCCGACATTTTCTTTCCCGTAAACAAAAACCGGGCTTGTTTCATCATCAAAGCTTCCAATTTTATCCTTGAGCATAAGAACCATCACTTCTTTATCCTGCGGAGTATTATTTTTCAGATCATCCAAAATGCGCTCTTTGTATTCTTTTTCTCTTACTCTCCTTAATTCTAAAACTTTCGGCGTATCTAGCATTTCTGTTATTTTTCCCGGACTTTTTTCTTCAGACTTAAACATGCCTAAATCTTTTTCAGTCTCCTTCATGCTCTTCAGTTCTGCTTTTTTAAATTCGGTCACATCCTTATTCGTAAGAAGGCCATCGCCCATCATCCCGCCCAATCCGGATATTATTTTTTCTGCTTTTTCTGACGAGTCGCTTTTGTCTCTTTGACTTGCGCTTTCCAATTCTTTTCTGGACTTTTCCACAAGCACGGCCTTCCTGCTTTCAATTTCCTTCATCTGCTTTGCCAGCTCTATCATTTCATCGGCGGACTTAGCTAGACCCAATTGATTTTTCAAATTTTCAGCGGCTTTATCCAGTTCTTTGTTTTGATCAAATTCAGCATTTTCTGCCAATGCCTCATCCCACATCTTGCTTTCAGCTTCCTCTTTTTCTTTTCTTGTTCTTTCCTGTTCTTCAGTCATTGCCTCATCATAAGCCTCATTATCAAGTTCGGTTTTCTTTCCCTCGGTTTCTTTGAGTTTCATGGCGATAGCCATCATCTCATCGGCTGATTTTGCTTCAGCAATTTGGGCTTTTAGGCTTGTTTCATCTTCTGCGGTTTTGTCATAGACTTCACGCGAATAACCTTTTTCAAATTTTGACATAGCTCTTTCATTTCTCTCTTGTATAAACCTCCGAATTTATTTTTGAGAGAATATTTTAAAAATTTATTAATT
>Ga0210049_1005073_pt1 | contig 11313 bp, 12 predicted proteins | sample CryGeyCG2014_300_2_FD_183964 | JGI IMG/M metagenome (GOLD analysis project Ga0210049, IMG submission 183964) | Groundwater microbial communities from aquifer - Crystal Geyser CG06_land_8/20/14_3.00 (SPAdes) (version 2) | ecosystem: Environmental > Aquatic > Deep subsurface > Groundwater | place...
CAGGAGGTCAGTTCGTCCTTCACGAACCAGGTTTTCAGCATCACTCCCAGGATGATCAGAAGCGCCCCGGTGATGTACCACTTGGCGCCGAAGAGGATCTTCCAGACGCCTTCGTCGTCGGCCGCCGGCTTCGCAAAGGCGGCAAAGACAAGGATCAGGACCATCGTCAGCATGTAAAGGGTATCCTGCCACAGCTTCCGACTCTTGCCGTCCTCGTCGGGCAGGTAGATCTGACCGGCGGTCCGGTTCGCATCGTCCTTCCGGAAGATCAAAGCCATCAGGAGTCCGGTGATGACAGAAAAGGCCACCGCGCCGACCGCCCGGGCGAGACCCAGCTTCCATCCGAGGACTTGGGCCGTCAGGACAATTGCCAGGACATTGATCGCCGGTCCCGAATAGAGAAATGCCGTAGCGGGGCCGATCCCCGCGCCCCGCATGTAGATCCCCGCAAACAATGGAAGGACCGTGCAGGAGCAGACGGCCAGCACTGTCCCGGAGACCGAGGCCACCGAATAAGAGAGAAATTTGTTCGCCTGCGCGCCGAAATACTTCAGGACCGACGCCTGGGAAACGAAGACGGCGATCGCCCCGGCGATGAAGAACGCGGGGATCAGGCAGGTCAGAACGTGCTGCCGGGCGTACTCCTGGAGCATCATGAAGGCCTCCAGACCCGACCGGCGGATCACCTCGTGATCCCACGGAATATAGTAGGCGGCCAAGAATCCGGCCGCGATGATCAGCAATTTTGTTTTTTCTTTCATGATATCAAATTTTTCCTTTCTTCAGGGGACATCCTCTACTTTCCTTTACCGTCGGACATGCCCGTCCTGGCAGCCGCTATGGACATCTCCGGATGAGTCCCTCGGCGAAAACCGGGGGTCAACCCGGGAGAATTGGCATGGCCATGAAAAAATGGAAAATCACTCACGGGTCCGACAGATATCCTCCCGGTGGAGACCCTTGCTCCTTTCGAACAGGTCCCGGATCTCCGGGTCGTCCTCCAGCCAGTGCTTCAGGTTTCCCAGGAGAGACGCCGCATAGGGGCTGCGGCCTCCGTCGCTCAGGGAGTAGTTCACCCAGAGGCCTTCTTTCTTCGGCCCACCAGGCCCGCATTCTCCAAGCCCTTCAGATGCTTGGAAACGGTGGGCTGGGCGATCCCAAGGGCGGCCTGGATCTCGCAGACGCACATCTCCCGTTTCTGAAGCAGTTTCAGAAGTTTCACCCGGTTGGGATCGGACAGCGCCTTCATGACCTTGATGAATTCCTTCATGGCATCTCCTCCATATTTCTAATTAGAAATATAGTGCTGGTCAGTGATCCTGTCAAGGGGAAATTTCATGCGCCTCAGACAACCCCCATCTTCGCGAGTTGTTCCTTGACCTTCTCTTCGCTCATGAAACCCTGATGACGGAAAATCTCCTTGCCCGCGGGGTCGAAAAAGATCACCGTCGGGATGACCTGAATCTGATAGTCGGAGGCCAGTTTCTGGTTGTTCCGGACATCGATGATCAGCACCTCCAGCTTTCCCGCATAACCTTTGCGGATCGTCTGTAGGACGGGGCGAAGCTGGCGACAGGGGATGCAACTGTTGGAGCCGAAATCGACGATCATGGGCTTGCCGCCGGTCAGGGCCTTGCGGAAGTCCGCTTCCGATTGGGTTTCCATCCCGGGCGGAATAACGGCCAGCTTCTGAAGTTCCTTCTGGTTGACATCGATCTTGGCGTTCTTGCGCAGATCGGCGATCAGCTTCTCCGCCTCTTCGCCCTGGCGCTGCTGTTCGATCATCTGCTTGATCAAAGGCGCCGCTTCCTCCTTTTTGCGTCCGCCCAACTGAGCCTTGTAGGCCTCATAGATCCGGTCAACCTCCTCGGGCGCGACCGGCGGCAGGGCCGCCATTTTCTTGTCGAGATAGGCCATGATCGTTGCGGTCTCCTCGTCTTCCCCCGCGGCCGGCGGCGGCGCGCTTACCCCTTTGGGCGCGGCGACCCCCTCCTTTTTCGCCTGTTGCAGCAGCAAGGTTCTATTGACGATAACATCCAGCAGTTTACCGGGGTCCTCCTTGACGAGATCCCGGGCGGCGGGATCGGTTTTGCCCAGTTCCTCCTGGAAACGGGCGACCGGGATCTTCTCGCCGTTCACCGCGGCGAGCACGAGCTTTCCGAGGGGTCCGATCGTAAACAGGTAGGCCGCGACGCCGCCGACGATGATCGCCGCTGTCAGCGCCAGAATGACAATCTTCCATTTTTTCTTCATGAAATGTCCTTTCAAATTGTGGTGATCCCGGCCGCCAGAATCAGCCGGTTGCTTCCCTTGTTGCAGCATTATTCGGTCATCTCTCCTCCTTATCCAGGAAATAAGGTTGAACAAATCCCCCGCCGTCATGATGCCGGGGCGGGGAGGCCGATAAAAACGCCGGAAATGCTTTAACCGCAGCCTATATATTACCGCACGGCTATATAATCACAAGCGTCCCTTGTCAAGATAATCTTTCCGGATCTTTCATCGGGGAATTTTCACAGACGGCGTTAGAAATGGTCCGAAAATCATGATATACTCTGCCGCAATATCTCTATGGATATTTTGTTCTGTCGTTTTCACGAGGGACATCATGATAAAAAATAAGCTGGTGGTCATCGGCGGCAGTGATGCCGGAATCAGCGCAAGCCTTCGCGCAAAGGAACTGTCACCCGATACGGAGGTCACCCTGATCCTTGCGGACCGGTATCCCAATTTCAGCATCTGCGGGCTTCCGTTTTACCTGAGCGGCGAGGTCTCCGACTGGAAGACCTTGGCCCATTGCACCGCCGGTGAAATCGAAGAAAAAGGCATCCAACTGGTTCCCGATCATCGCGTCACGGCGATCATCCCGGATCGGAAACACATTCTTGCCACCGATGCGGAAGGCCGCAGCAAGACTTTTCCCTACGACAAGTTGGTGATCGGCACCGGAGGCGTCTCCCTTGTACCGAATCTTCCCGGCATCGATCTTCCGGGGGTCTTTTTTCTCAGATGGATGACGGATAGTTTTGCCTTTCAAGAATACCTTACCATTCGTCGTCCAACCTCCATTGTCATCATTGGCGCGGGCTATATCGGCATGGAAATGGCCGACGCCATGATCCGTCGAGGGCTATCCGTTTCCGTGGTCGAATTTTTACCCTCCGTTCTCACAACATTCGATCCGGCGCTGGGCGGCATCGTACGGACCGAATTGGAGCGGCAAGGTATTCAGGTTTTCACCGGCTTTGCCGTGGAGCGGATCGAATCCAGTGGAAACCGGCTTTCTGTGCGCTCAGTCGCAGCCGACACCATTACCGCAGACATGGTGCTGGTGGCGGTCGGCAGCCGGCCGGAGACCCGTCTGGCCCGATCCGCCGGCATTGAAACCGGCGTCAAAGGCGCAATTTGCGTCAACCGACGAATGGAGACCTGCATCCCGGATATTTACGCAGCCAGCGATTGCGCGGAGACCTATCACCGGCTGCTTGGGAAAAACACATATCTTCCCTTGGGCACCACCGCCCATAAACAGGGCCGCATCGCCGGTGAAAACGCAGTGGGGGGAAACCGGGAATATCCCGGCACGTTAGGAACCCAGTCTGTCAAGATTTTCAATCTGGTGGCCGCACGAACCGGTCTGAAGGACAATGAAGCGCTGAAGGAAGGGTTTTCACCCCTGTCGGTGGATATTGAAACTTGGGATCACAAGGTCTATTACCCGCACGCGGAAAAAATGAGAATTCGGATCACCGGCGATCAAAAAACCCGCGAGCTTTTAGGCGCCCAGATCATCGGCGCATACGGCGCCGAGGTTTCCAAGCGCATTGACACGGTGGCTGCATCCATTCATAACGGTATGACCATGGAGTCCCTGAACGACCTGGATCTCAGTTACACGCCGCCGCTCTCCAGCCCCTGGGATCCGGTGCAAATGGCCGCCCAGGCATGGAGTCAGGCGAACCGACGCACCGACGGCGCCGAATCTTCATAGGTATCGTTAACGCTGCCGTGAATCAACCGGGCGGGAGGATCGTTGATGCTTCCAGCACTTCTCTTCTGATCGTCATCCTGTTCCCCTCCGCGGCTTGGCCCCAGGAAGGTTCCGGCCTAAAAATAGTACCCGACCCGCAGCTCCAGCTTGAAGTCGAAGGGTTTCTCCCCGTACTCGCTCTCTACGGGTCCGGTGATGAAGCTCGCCTTGAGACGAAGATCCAGATTCGTAATCCGCGTATAGACCATTTCGGGAGAAACCGTGAAGCTCCGGTCGTTGAGGTTCAGGATGGTCGTGATCGCCGGGTTGAAGTAGAGGATGTCGAACGGCTCCTTCTGGGCGATCCGCAGATAGAGGTAATCGCGCATGGGGTTCGCCCGGCCGTAATTGCCCTCGGAGAGCGCGGCGGCCTTTTGCAGGGCGGCGTCCTTGCCGGTCGCCGTATAAGTCCGATAGGCGTCGTTGACGAAACCGAAGAAATTTTTCATCTCGTCTTCGGTAAATCCCGTTCCGTTGCGGTAGTATTCGAGGATGAAGGTGGTATCGCGATCGGTCAGGTATCGCGTTCCCAAAAGAAAACTCGTCGCGTCGTACTCCACCGCCGAAACCTTTCCGGTCGGGTCGATCCGATTCACCCGGAAATCCTTGATGTAGGCCGCCTCGCCGTGGATCTCCCAGTTCGTCCCGATGTTTCTTGAAAAGTCCGCACCGAAACGGGTCGTCCGGCTGCCGCCGGTCAGGAAGATCAGATCGATGTCGGTGTCGTAGAAGAGCAGGTAGAGTTTACCGGCCAGATTCACATAGTCTTTCTTCCCGAACTCGGCGTTGATATGGTCATAGACCGGCTGGAAGACCGGGGTGAAGGAGATGGTCTTGAGCGGCCCGTCGAAGCTCTTCGTGTAGTCGGCCGACAGGGCAAAGACCCCCTCCATGCCGACCTCGGGATCGTCGGGGTCCTTGGGCCGGTCGATGAACGCCACGGGGTTCCAGGCGTACCCCTTCCCCCACTTGAAGGTCTTCTTGCCCGTGTCGATCTTCCAGGAAGACGAAGGATTCAGAGAGAGAAAACCCTCGTAGAGATCCGTCTTCTCCTGATCCCCCAGGCGGGAGAGCTTGTAGTCCGTGTTGCTCTTGAAATAGAGGCGGGCGATCCCCTTTTCATAACTTCCCTCCAACTGGAGCTTGAAGTTGGCCTCCTCCAGCGTCTCCCCGAGGTCCCGGTTGTAATACTTCAGACGGTAAAGGGAGGAATCTTGGCGGGTTTGGAAGATCGTCGGTTTCATTTCCATATATCCGCCGAAATGGTAAGGTTTCTTCTCAATCTCAGTGAGGTCGAACGTGTAGTTCTCCTCGGCGCGCAGGGACGGCGGCCAGAGGAGAAGGAGGCTCAAGAGAATCATTGGTATCGCACCGCAGGCGAAAAACCGTCGCAGGGGTAGTCTTCTACCGATCAAGATTGATTTTTGGTCCATCCGTCCCCCTCACAACAAGCCCGGCAGAGGGATCATCGACAGGGGCGGGATCGCCAGCCAAGCGAACAGCCGCCACGCCTGATCCTCCAAGAATGGAGAATTTTACCCCAAAAGCGTCTACCGTAGCGATTCGATGTTGGGCATGAAGGTCAGGGTGAAGACCTCATCCTTGAAATCGCGCTTCTTGATCCCGGCGAACATCATGACCGACTTGTACCCCTTGAAGAGGGGGCTGTCCGTCTCGATCACCGCCGGCCGCGTGATGCCGCCGCCGAAGCTCTTGACGTCCTTGAAATAGAGGGTCTTGATCAGCATGTTTGCCTCGGTGAGGCATTCGATCCTGGTCGGCAGGACGTTCTTCTTGTCGGCCCAGATCTTCAGGCGGTCGTAAGCCACGGTCTTGGTTTTTGCCTTCAGATAGAGGAGGTATTCGCCGCCCTTTTCCTCGACCTTTTCCACATCGTATTCCGCGGTGTAATCCAGTTGGAGGATGTCGGCATTGTTGAAGACGCCGCCCACAACGGACTGAAGGCTCGTGATCCGGATCGGCTTGCCGACGTTCGGGATGTAAAGCCACATGTTGTCGCCCAGCCGCAGGGTGCTCCTCCCCTTTTCGCTTGCCGGGGCGATAAACAGGGAGGCCACCTTGTCGATCCCCTTTTTGACGGTAAAGAGGGTGAACTCCTTCTTCGCCCCCGAGGGCTCGATGTTGATGAGCTTCCGGTAGGACTCGTAGGAATCAGGGCAGAGGTTCCGGTCCACCTGTTTCAAGAGTGCCGTGCCGTCAAGCGCATAAACCGGCAGGGCAATGAGCAGCGATAAAAAGACGATGATCCCCTTCATGTTCCGCATGGAAGCCTCCTTTAAATATGTCTGAGCGCCTGGATCGGCTCCATGCGCGACGCCTTGAAGGCGGGCTGGAGGCTGGCGATAACCGAGACGAAAATGACCGTGGTCGAGATCATCAGGATATCGGCCGGGGAAACACCGGCCTGGAGAATGATCCCCTGCTGCATGCCAAAATTGTAACTGATTTTGGAGAGATTGAGGATCCAGACGAGGCCGATCCCCACCAGATCGCCGATCAGGGCGCCGGCCACCCCCATGCAGAACCCCTCGATGACGAACATGCTGAGGATCTTTCCCGGGAGCGTGCCGATTGCCGCGATGGTGCCGATCTCCCGGATCCGCTCATAGACGGCCATGATCATCACGTTCATGATGCTGATCAGAACGATGGCAATGAGCATGAGCTTAATGAAAAAGGTCATCAGATCGATCATCCGGGCGATGTTGAAGAAAGGAGAGAGCTTCTCCCAGGTGTGGGCCTCGAAGATGGGCTTCCCTTGCTGGTTGAGCTCCTTGGCAAGCAGGCCGTCGAGTTTTTTACCAAAGGCCGCGAGCATTCCAAAATCCTTGAGGCGGATAGCGTATTCACTCACCTGTTTATCCTCCATCCGCAGGAGTTCCCGGGCGTCGTCCAGGTAAATGTAACCGTCCCGGCCGCCGGGGCCGGTGGCACTCTCCATCACCCCCGTCACAACGAACTGCTTGCCGTTGACCGAACCGTCGGCGTTGGTCGCAACTATGACCACCGCATCGCCCGGTTTGACCTTCATGCCCCGGGCCAGCAATTCCGGAATCAGGATCCCGCCCGGTTTCAGGTCCTTGCCGCCGTCCTTTACCCGTCCGGGGAGGAGCGGAACCGTCTTGAACTCCTTCTCCGGATCGATCGCCGTCAGCCGGATGCTGGAGGTTTCGGTAAAATTGCTGAACATGCCGCCGAACTTCACCCGCGGCGAATAGGCCTCGATCTCCGGCTGCTCGTTCAGAATCTTTTCCAGCCGGCCGATGGCGCCCCCCTTGAGATTGAGGTTCAGGGGCAGCGTCTCGATGGAGGCGACAAAACCCTTCCGGTGCACCTGCAGGTGGCCGATCATCGAGTCGGTGATCTGGCCGATCATCATGTTCTTGAAGGTGCCGGCCACGGAGACGAAGGCCAGGACGAAGACGACGCCCACGGTAATCAGCGAAGCGGTCAGCAGGGTCCGTCTTTTATACCGGAGCAGATTCCGGATCGCGATTTTAAACAGATTACCCATTGCCGTTTCCTCCCTTGCTCTTTGCACCGTTGAGTTTTCCGTCTTCAAGCGTGAAGATCGTTTCCGCCTCACCGACGATCTTCTGGTCGTGGGTCGAGAAGATAAAGGTGGTCTTCAATTCGTTTCGCATCTTTTTCATCAGGTTCAGAACCATGTAGGCCGTATCATGGTCCAGATTGGCGGTGGGTTCGTCCGCCAGGACCAGTTTGGGACTGGTCACCAGCGCCCTGGCGATGGCGACACGCTGCTTCTGTCCACCGGAAATCTGGTCGGGATATTTGTCCCTCTGATCCGCCATCCCCACGGCATCCAGAAGGGCGGTCACCCGTCGCTGTCTCTCTCCGGGCGGAACCTTCTGTACCATGAGGAGGGGATATTCGATATTTTCGTACACCGTCAAGACCGGTAGAAGGTTGAAATCCTGGAAGATAAAGCCGATGGTCCTTCCCCGAAAGGCGGCGCTCGCCTTGCGGTCCAGGGAGGCCACGTCGGCGTCGGCGACCTTCAATACCCCCTCGGTCGGCTTGTCAAGGCAGCCGAGCAGGTTCAGGAGCGTCGTCTTGCCGCTCCCGGACGGTCCGACGAAAGAGACGAACGAGGCGGGTTCAATCTCGAAACTGACATCCCTGAGGGCCTGGACCGTCACCTCCCCCACCCGGTATTCCTTGCTGATATGATTCGCTGAAATCAGTGCCACTGATCATGTCCTCCTTTGTTTGCCTTACCCGCGAGAGGCCGACTCGCCGATCAACGGTTCGGAAACCGTTTCCGGACGCCTCTCTCCCGGTTGCAAAGCAACGGGAAGAGCGCAGCGCCCTTCCCGTTTTCAGTGGGCGACCCCGCCTATGGACACAGCGAGGTTCGTCCGTTCGTCAGGATGTTACCGCATTCCCCAGCCGTAGGCGTGGCCGCCCCTCATGCCGGGTCCGCCGCCCATGCGCGCCATTCCGGCGCCGCTGCGGGCCATTGCCCGCCCCGTTCCGTAGGATTGAACCTTCGTCAACTGCTCGGGCGTCAGAACCTGCCGCGCCTCCAGACGGGAGGTCGTGAACTTGTCCGTCAACTGACCTCGCAGGACCTGAGCCTCTTTCTGGAGGGAGAGGATCTTCTCCTTGTCCGGCATCTTGGCCAGCCAGAGGTTCCTCAACTCTCCGCTCTTGCTGTACAACTGGTCCTGAAGGGGCTTGATGTCCTTCAGGTGCGCCTCACGCAGGGTGTTGATCTTCTGGGTCTGTTCGGCCGTCAGGTCGAGCCCCCGCGCCGCTCCGATATCCGCGACATTGCCGGGTCCGTTGCCGTACCCGACCCTCATCCCCCGGTAGGCCATCGCCGGGGAAGCCACAATCGCCGCCAGGGCGATCACCGCTACAACCGTCATTACTTTCTTCATGGTTCGTGTCTCCTTTCAAGAGAATTGTTTGCAAGCTATACAGCAAGAGACATGCCAATGAAGGTTATAGAGCATAAATAACTAATATTATTTATACTATCAGAAATGAGGAAGCAAACTTGATATTATCTCGCATTCCAATATGGATATATTGTATCCGGTTGAGGTATCCATTTCGATACCCAACCGGATCAAAAGTATCCACTCAACAGACCAAGAGCAACCTCCCACATCCTCCTTGGAGTTTTGCACGGAATCCGTCAGTCCTCATGGCATCCGTGCTCGTGCAGATCGCAGGCGATTCCCGAATCCTTCAGGTTTCCCGCAAGCCAACCTTCGGCGATCTTTTTTACGTCGCCGGAGCACCCCCTCAGCACATCGATTCCGCAACTGTTTAATACGTTCACGGCCCCCTGCCCCATGTTCCCGGCCAGCATCATCCCAACGCCCATCTGCGCAAGGGTCTGGGCAATGTTTGATTTGCAGCCGCAATTGGCCGGCGAGGAAACCGTTTCCTCCGACATGATCTCATTGTTTTCATTGATGGTGAATACCGTGAAGTACTCACAGTGACCGAAGTGTTCGTCCACTTGATTTTGACGTGACGGTAAAGCAATTTTCACAACCTTTTTCATAACTTTCTCCTTTTCGACACAGTTTGATTTTACGCATGCTCTCTGCAATGCGGGCAACTCATTTCATCGTGTTTGTTACAGTCAGGGCTGAATGCCCGTCGGCAGCGCGGACACCGGACTGGCTCCTCTGCTTTCATGGAAACGGGACCGCCTTCGATCTTCAGGACTTTCCCGTTGACGAGGACATCGGCAACCTTCCTGTGGGCAGCCTCGATGATCCTGCCGAAGGTCTGCCGCGAAATGTTCATCCGGGAGGCCGCCTGCTCCTGGTACAGCCCTTCGAGGTCGGCCAGGCGGATCGCCTCATACTCGTCGAGGGTCAAAATCACCTCTTTAAAAGACAAAAGCGTCTCTCCCTCTGGATGAAAACAGGTTTTTCCCGGCATGGTGCTGATCTGTCGGCAACACTTCGGTCTCGGCATGGTTGCGCTCCTTTACGTCCATTATAAGCATATGCTCATAATATGTCAAGGCCGAAAACAGAATCGTCTTTAAAAGGGGAAGGACCCGTGGAAACAATTTTGAGAGGGAAAAAGCAACAGATCAAAGCGCAGCCATGTAAAGGATCCCGATCAGCTTCAGGTCCACGCCCAAGAATGTCCCCTGAAGAGAGGAGCAGGAGGTGTCACAGACTTCGTAAAAGACCATTAAACCGACGCCGATGACGGGGAAAGCGCGGATCCGATTCCCGCAACGATCAACCCGGTCAGGATCATCGTGAACAAACCGAACGCAAACACCCTTTTCAATCCCATCTTTTTCTCCTTATCCCATTGGTTTTGACGAAAGACAAACACAGCACATTCGCGCCATCCGTGACGAACCCGTAAAAAGCCCAAAAACCGTCACCCCGGCGAAAGCCGGGGTCCAGAACTACATGACAATACTGGATTCCGTGTCAAACACGGAATGACAACACACCGCATAATCCACTTTTTACGAAGCCGCCATCCGTGATTCATCGTCATAAATCCATTTATCTCCATGCGCTCATTCGTCATAATCCGCGCATGAAAGCTCCCGTCGGAAAACCGGTCTGTTTTCGTCAACGCCATGCATCGCCGCCGCAGGGGAGGATCATCCCTCCGAGCGCCGTTCCAGATTTGCAAGCGCGTTCTTCGCGCGGGACGCGGGGATCGCCTTTTGCCGCAGGAAGGCCAGATGTTCCACAATGGCCGGAAGCATCCCCACCGGGAACCCGAGAACCGCCTCGCCGCCCTTGATGTCCGTGGCGTCGCGGCAGCCGTAGCATCCGTAACAGAAATTCAGCCGGTTTTCAAGAAAGGGGACGATGGCAGCATCGATGCAGGTCGCCTGCAGGACGGCGGTCGAGGCCCGCAGACGTCGGCCGCCGTCGGTGTGCAGCGCCGCCAGGGCGATCCACATCAGCCGTTCCACCTCGTCTTCCACGGCGATGATGTCCGGCGGAAGGACGGACCTCTCCAGCGGAAAAAGGTGCAGGGCAGCGATCCGACCTGCGGCAAGCCGCGGCATCTCCGCGAACATCCGTTTTCCGACCTCCGGATCGGCGACGATGCCGAAACCGACAAGGCCTTTACCGGATTCCAGTCCGGCTGGCAGAGCGCGGAACCCGAAGGCGGCCGCAGCGGCGGGGCAGGCGATGCCCGCCTCGTTGAGAACCACCGACTCCCCATGTCCGGCGAGCATCAGGGCCTGGCAGTACCGGTGACGGTCGAGGATTCGTGCGTCTTCGGGGATGGCT
>Ga0210049_1005097_pt1 | contig 11287 bp, 12 predicted proteins | sample CryGeyCG2014_300_2_FD_183964 | JGI IMG/M metagenome (GOLD analysis project Ga0210049, IMG submission 183964) | Groundwater microbial communities from aquifer - Crystal Geyser CG06_land_8/20/14_3.00 (SPAdes) (version 2) | ecosystem: Environmental > Aquatic > Deep subsurface > Groundwater | place...
ATTGCCACCTTAACTGTTATACTTTGTTATATCTTTCAAAAATTACCAGCTCCTCTTAAAAAAACAGCGGAAAAAGCCAGCAAACTTACTTCTTTAAAATCTTTAGAAACAAAAATTTAATAATTTTAATAAATAATATGTTTTTAAAAAATTTGTACAACAAACTAAGCCGCATTCTTTTATCTGTTTTAATTTTTAATCTAATATTCTGGAATTTACTCTTAGTTCCAGCACAAACCCAGGCTAAAGTAAATACCCTCGGAAGTTATCACTGCGATCCAGATATAGATGGTATGTGCCATTCTTGTAATTCAGAGGGTGGATGCGTTAGGGATGATAATGGTCCATATACGTGCTCACACTGTTTTTCGCTTTGTTCTAGCACCACAACTAGTGAAGGTTCTAGCACTTCCTCTAGCACATGCGGATCAGCACCAATAACAGGGACTGTTGATGTTTATATAGTTGGCTCAACCGAGCAATCAGCAGCAGAAGCTGCAGCTCAAGAAGGAATTAATAATTTAGAAGATTTAGCTAATGCAACCGGACTGATAGACGAAGCGAAACAATCCCTTATAGATCTAATAAATCAAAACAAGCCTATTCCAGAAAACCTGAAAGAATTTATGATAAGCGCAATAGAAAATAGTACTGATATTTCAGACACCATAAAAGAGACTCTTATAAACCTAATAAATCAAAACAAGCCTATTCCAGATGAATTCAAAGGAATTATGACAACTATGATAGGAAAGCTTACTGATACTATGGGGCTTATTAAAAATAAATTTTTAGATTTAATTCTTGCTGGATTAAACATCGAAAGTATATGCAAACAACTTTCAAACGCGGCAACGTCTTTACCGTGGGGAACAGGTATGGCAGTTTCTAACGCTATAACTTTTGCCTGTCCCCCGCTTTTAAAAAATTTCTTAACTGCGTTGGGTTTTTATAAGGAAAAACTCAAAACTGGTGAAAGCACCCAAACACTTCCAGTCCCTACTTTAAAATATTATAAATGGGAAGTAGGAATCCCCGGATTTATAAAACCCGGCCAATACACTGAATTTAAATAAAAACATGAAGATAATTAGCGCTGTTTTGCTAATGCTCTTATTCTTTCCTGCGTTGTATTTCCATCCAGTATCAGTTTTTGCACAAACGAATACTCCAAAATATGAAGTGCTTACTTTTTCTGCTGCCGAAGGCATCCCCTCCTTAATAAAAATCATTATTGGTTGGGCCTTTAAATTTGCCGGAGTATTTGCTTTTGCAATGATCGTTTTTGCTGGTTTTGAATACACCACCAGCGGAGGAAATACCAGTAAACAAAAAGACGCCCAAGAAAGAATTGTGAGCGTCATTGTTGGAATTATTTTATTATTTGCCTTTTATATTATCCTCTATACAATTAATCCTGATATTTTAAAAAGTCCTTCCGAAACTGCAGCTCCAACTCCGCCAGCAGTTACTCCACCAGCAGTTACACCGCCAGATCAAGGACTATCAGGAACTTTAGTTGATATAATAAAAATGGGACTTCCAGTAGATTCCGGCACGTTGGGTACACTAGCTCAAGGATCAGAAGCTTACTTAGATAAAACATTAGCCGATACTTTGCTCGCCTTAAAAGATAAAACACCGGCATGGGTGGTGACTGATGCCTGTATTGATCCTAAATGCCAAAGCACAAGCGAGCCAGACAGACAGTCTGATGATTGTCATCTTGATGGTACCTGTGTAGATATAGATGCAGTCTCTGGCAACTATAATGACAATATAAAGTTAATAAAAATATTTAATGAAGCTGGATTAAACGTATTAGATGAAGGTGACCATCTCCATATAGCATCACCAGAAGCAAGTGGATATGGTTCATATCAAAATAGCGGTTGTGAGGGGAAAACCTCCCCATGCTCTTTCATATTAAATGGCAAAAAAGTATATTGGTATGGCGCTACTTAAAATCAAACTTAGAGAATTTATTTCTCCTGAGGCTTTATTATAATATGCCTCTCTTTTCTTTCTCCGATACTTTCTGTGCTTACATCGCTTCTTAAAGCAATCTCTAAATGGATGATTCTTCTGTCCCGCGCTTTCATAGGCGGTAGCTCCATTATTTTTTTTGTTAAGGCCACCTGATAAGCTGCTTTTCTGGCAAATTCTCTTAATTTTTCTTCGTAAATGGTCCGATAATTATTCACATCTAGAGAAACTCGCCAAGAAGAATCTTTCTTCATCTTCTGAAGAAGATTTCTTAAGATTAATTCAAAAGCCCAAAGATTTTCTCCGCCTTTGCCAATTAAAATTCCACTGGAATCATCTTGAGAATCCATCTTCACCATGAATCTAACAAATCTTTCTTCAGGGTTTTCCTGGATTTCAATTTCAAAATCATTAAAACCAATAGTCTGTAATAAATCTTCTAAATAATTCTTGATTTCCATCATCTCCATAATCTAGATTTGTTTTTGAGATTGACCCCGTTAGAAATTTGCGATGATTTCAAGAGATAATTCATTATACTTTTCATTACATCTCTTAAACTCTCGCGAAAAAGTGTTAAAACACTTTTTTGCCCAAAATAATAATAGCAAATTTCTAACGGGGTTGAGTTTTTAAAACTTTTCTAGTAATAATCGCTTCAATAATACCCACTAAACTCATTGCTATCCAGTAAATAATAATGGCTGCTGGAAAAATTTTCCAATAAAACAAAATAATAAAAGGCAGAAGGAGAAACATCATCTTATTTTGATTAGCGGCTGTTGGTTGCAGGAAAGTTAAAACAGAATTAATCAAAGCCGAAAGAACAGCTAAAAGAAAATTAGCTAATCGCAAATCAATGAATCCAAGAAATTTATAATTTAATATTGGAGCGATTTTAATAAAAGAGTAGAGATGGGGGGTCCAATCAGGAGATTTTATGGCCTGGGTAAAAAAGATAAATAAAAAAATAAAAAGAGCAATTTGAATAATTACGCCGCCGAATGAACCATAAGGATTCACTTTTTCTTGCTTAAATAACTCCATAATCTCCTTATTAGCCTGGCTTGGCTCTTGTTTGTATTTCCTCTGAATCTCTTTCATTCTGGGCTGAATTTTCATTAACTTGTTTTGCTCCAGCATTGTTTTCCGATTGAGCGGCAAAAGAGCCAAACGAAGCAAAACAGCTAAAATAAAAATTGCCCACCCTACATTACCCCTGAACAAAAAAGAAAGGAGGGTTAAAATGTTATATAAAGGCTGAAAAATTAAAAGATAAGTCATTAATTAAGATAAACTCACTAATAATTCATTCAAAGCTTCTTCTATTTCTTGCGAAGGTTTGTCCAGCGCTCCTGTTTTAGTCAAAATAACAATATCAAAACCTTCTTTAAATAAAGACACGCAATTATTCAAAATAGCTCGGATTTTTCTTTTTAAAGAATTTCTATCAACAGCCAGAGGAAAAGTTTTTGCGCTCACCACAATGCCAAATCTGGGATGAGTTAAATTATTTTTCATATAGATAACAGCGAAAAATTTATTTTCTTTAAATTTTCCCTGATCAAAGATTTTTTGAAAAAGAGCCGATGAAGTTAAACGATATTTTTTCTTGAGCATAATATATAATATATTATTTCGAGCAAAGCGAGAAAAAAGGTAATCCTTATACGCTAATTCTTTTTCGACCTTTATGACGACGATCCTTGAGAATCCTTTTTCCTGAAGCAGAAGAACTTCTCTTTAAAAAGCCGTGAGTCCTTGCTCTTTTTTTCTTTTTTGGTTGATAAGTAACGCTCATATTAATAAAATTTTTAATTTCTAATTTTAAATTTTAAAATTTCTTGGAATCTATTTAATATCATATCATATTCTAAAAGAAAATCCAAACTTAATGATAATAGATTTAATCAATATCGCAAATTATCAACAACTTATCCCCAAAAGGAAGATAATTAGTGGCAAAACTTGTTTTTGCTTTATGTAAAATTTTATAAAAAGTGCTATAATTTTGGGGATTAGTTATTCATTTATGGATTCGAAAGAACTTTGGAAAGCGGCTTTGGGCGAAATCCAATTAAATATCTCCAAAGCTAATTTTCTTACTTGGTTTAGAGATACTTTTATTGCCGAACAAAAAGGCAAGATTATTTATATTGGTGTACCTTCTAATTTTGCCAAAGAATGGCTGGAAAACAAATACCATAAAACTATTCTTCAAGCTTTAAATCATCTAAATCCAGAAATTCTTAAAGTTGACTATATTGTTTCTCAAAGCAATTCTTCTTTGGAAAAAATAAAAAAAGCCCGCAGTTCGCGGCAACACAAAGAAAAATTAATTTTAGATGAGCAGTTGAATTTTCAAGAATTTGCTATTGATTCTGAAACTAATTTAAATCCCCGTTATACTTTTGAAAATTTTATCGTTGGTTCAAATAATGAATTAGCTCATGCAGCCGCTGAAGCAGTTACAGAAAATTTAGGCTCTAAGTATAATCCTCTTTTTATTTATGGAGGAGTTGGTTTGGGAAAAACCCATCTGCTCCAAGCCATTGGTAATAAAGTGAAAAAAGAGAATAAGAAATTAAAAATTAAGTACGCTTCTTCTGAGAAATTTACTGATGAATTAGTCAAAGCCATTGGCAAGCAAACTATGGATACCTTTAAAACAAGTTTTAGAAATGTAGATCTGCTCTTAATTGATGACGTCCAGTTTGTCGCTGGTAAGGATAAAACTCAAGAAGAATTATTTCATACTTTTAATAACTTATACGAAAAAAACAGGCAGATAGTTTTTACTTCTGATCGGCCGCCTAAAGCTATTCCTTCTATAGAAGAAAGATTACGTTCCCGTTTCGAAGGAGGAATGATTGCAGATATTGGTTACCCTGATTTTGAAACAAGATTAGCTATTTTACAAGCTAAAAGTCAAGAAGCTGGAATAGCTATTGACGAAAAAGTTTTACGTTATATCGCTGAAGTTATCCCTAAAAATATTCGAGAATTAGAAGGAGCTCTTAATAGGGTAATTGCTCATAGCCGTTTGAAAAATCATCCCCTATCTTTAGAAGAAAGTAAAAAAGTCCTCGCTTCGATTGTTAATAATATGCACCAATATATTCCCTTAAAAGAGGTGATCAAAAAAATAGCTTCTTTTTATGATTTAAGTGAAAGTGAACTTTTCGGTCATTCTCGAAAAAAAGAATTAGTTAAACCCCGACAAGTTGCTATGTATATTCTGCGGGAAGAATTAAAATACTCCTATACTAATATTGCTGAAAAGATTGGTCATCGCGACCACACCACTGCTATTCACGCCTGTAAAAAAATAGGAGAAGAAATCAATAAAAATCCTGTTTTTTCTCAAGAGGTTACTTTACTTAAAGAAATGTTATATAATTAATAAGAATCCTCACTTACTCGAAAGATGATAAAATGTTGATAAGATGTAGATGGCTATAGGATAAACCATCTTGACAAAATATCAGAAAAGAAATAAGAAAATTAAAGTCAAATTTTATCCCCTAATTATGAGATCTATATCAATTATTTATCCACTCCTTTCCCAAAAAAATTCTTAGAAAATAATATTTAAATAAATCATTAATCCTTCTTATCCCCAATTCTCCTTTCCTTAATAATAATAATAATAATAATAAATTAATATATTATTGTATAATAATTAAAAATAAATAAAAAAGATTTTAAATAAAAAAAGTATGAAATTCATTTCTTTAGTAGAAAATTTAAGAGGGGCTATAAATTTAGCCGAAAGAATAACCGGAAAAAATTTAACTCTCCCTGTTTTGAATAATATCTATCTTACCACTAACAAAAACGAACTCCATATTTTAGCCACTGATTTAGAATTAGGAATTGAATTAACTGTTAGCGGCAAAGTGGAAAAAGAAGGTCAGGTAGTAATTCCTGCTAAAACTTTTTCTAATTTTTTAAATAGCTTGACAGAAGAAAAAATTACCCTTGAGGCAGAAAAGCAATCTTTGAAAGTTAAAAGCGGAAATTATGAAGCTCTTTTCCAAGGTATTAATCCGGAAGATTTTCCTATTATTCCTGAAGTGAAAACGGAAAAATACATTGAAGTTGATAAAAATATTTTTCGCGATGCGGTGAGCCAAGTTTTGCCAAGCATCGGTTATATCTCCACTAAACCAGAACTATGTGGAGTATATTTAAAGCTTGAAAAAAATGTTTTGACTTTAGTAGGAACAGATAGTTTTCGGTTGGCTGAAAAAACTATTACTGATAAAGATTTCAAAACGAATATCAAGGATAATTTAGAAATAATCGTTCCTCTGAAAACCATGCAAGAGGTCTATCGGATTAGCCAAGAAGGGCCAGAAGATATTAATTTTACTAAAATTTACCCAGAAGTTAACCAGGTTCAATTTTCCTTTAAAAATAGCGGAGAAATAAGGCTTGTCTCTCGTTTAATTAATGGCCGCTTTCCCGAGTATAGCTCGATTATACCTAAAGAATTTGAGAATAAAATCACGGCTAATAAAAAAGACCTAGCTGATGCTGTAAGAGTGGCGGGTTTATTTTGCGGCAAAATTAATGATATCAAATTGACTATCAATCCTACTCAGAAGAAAATTACCATTGAAGCTCAAGATCCTTCTTTAGGAAAAAGCCAAAATACTCTTTCTGTTGAAACAATTAAAGGCACAGCCTTAGAGATTAGTTTCAACTACAGATTTATTTTAGATGCCCTGAATTCGATCAGAGGTGAGGAAGTAATCATTGGTTTAAATAAAGAAAATAATCCTGGTTTGTTTCAAGGTAACAAGGATAATAGTTTTGTTTATGTTTTGATGCCAATCAAAATTTAAATTTGCGGATTTATGGCTTTTACTTCTTTAAGGTGTGTTTTAAGCGATTGGCTTAAAAAAAGGAAATTAGAAAAATTTTTTGATGAAAATAAGAACCTACCGACCTTAGGTCGGCAGAACCTTTTTTCTCCCTCCGCTCGAAATAAAATTTTAGAAGTAGCCAATGAGTATTTGAAAGAGCAAAAAAAATGGCCTTTGGATTTAGCCAAAGCCACTTCTTTTCAACGAGGAAATTTAACTTTCGAGTGCCAAAGAGGAGCGATTGCTTCAGAACTTCATTTGAATGAAAGAGATTTTAGATTATATTGCGAAGAAAGAATTCCGCGAGTGAAAATTAACAGAATTTTTTACAGATTTATTTAATTCTGTAGATACATCGGCGGAGCCCCGTTAAACGGGGCGGAGCCGATACCTTTTTAAAAAAATCTACCCTGATTCCCTGTGGCGAAGCCACAGGGATAGATTTATTTAAAAACAATTTCTGTGAGGAAACTCATTTGGTCTAAAGTATCAGTGGCCTCAATTTTTATTTCATTTTGGTCTCTGATTTTATCCTGAGGAAGGGAATAATAATAGTGATTATCATTACCTTTTTCTAAGTCACCTAAAAGTTCTTGATTCAAATATAGAACCGTTTTCTTTATTTCAAGGGAACTAGTGATAACAATATCTAAGCGGAGGTTATTATTAAGAAAATCGCCATTTTTAGGGTAAAGAGGAGTGATATTAGGAGCATCTGGAAAAGCAATTATTTGATCTCCCATAATATCTATAGGGATATAATCAGGCCCAGGATTAATATTGTATTCTTGATTAAAGTTAGGAATATTTTGTTGAGCCCACAATAAAACTGGTAATTCCCAAATTTGAAACTGGGGATCGTTATTAGGATTAGTTGGAGCCGAGCCTAAGATATTATTTTTATCAATATAATAAAGAATATTATGGAGTTCTTTGACGGTTTTTATTTCATTGGTATGAATATTTTTATACTCCCTATTAATAAGGTATTGACCATTGACCATGGGTTTGGGAATTTGGGAAGCATTATAAGGCAGAGGTTTGGTAAATTGTCCTGGAAGATAAAATTCAAAAGCTTTTTCCATAAATTCATGCCAGCAAGGTGCAGCTACCATGGCGCCTGGAGCTCCGCTGGGGGCTACTGGAGACCGATCATTATTTCCTGCCCAAACCCCAGCAGCTAAGTCGGTGGTATAACCCAGAGTCCAGGCATCACGGTATTGGGAATCAGTGCCAGTTTTAGCAGCGACATCAAAACTAGGGAAATAAAGTTTATTATTCCAGCCAAAAGTTGGCGCTCGGCTAATATTGTCTGAGAGAATGCTATTTATTAGGCGAGCAATTTGTGAGTCTATAATTTGTTTGCTTTGGAGAGAAAAATCCTGGAGAACATTACCTTGGCTATTTTCTATTTTCAAAATTGCTGTTTGAGGATGGAGGATTCCTTCTTGACTAAAAACCGTATAAGCATGAACCATTTCAATTAATTTCACTCCTCCCCCCCCTAAAACTAAGCTTAAGCCATAATGTTCAGGAGGCTCAATTAGGGTGCTAATGCCAAAATCTTTTGCTGCCTGAATGACATTTTGAATGCCTGTTAAATAGAGCACTTTAACCGATGGAATATTTAAAGATTGAGCTAAAGCTTGTCTAAAAGTGACTGGCCCCCTGGTTATACTGTCATAATTAGTCACTGGATAAGGATTATTAGGGTCAGTGGAAAAATTAGCTGTCACACCATTTAAGGCCGTATCAAAAATAACACTTTCCGGGAGAAATCCTTTTTTAAAAGCTGTAGCATAAACAATAGGTTTAAAAGAAGAACCTGGCTGACGGATACTTAAAGTGGCATTTACATTACCTTCAGCTTCCATATTCCAGTAATCACGCGAACCAACCATAGCTAAAATTTGTCCAGTTTGAGGATCCTCAGCCAAAAGCGCCAAATTCTTTGCCCCGATATTTTTTTCATTATAATCTCCGTATTTTTTTACAGTCTCCTCGGCAATATCTTGAAGATTCATATCCAGAGTGGTGATAATGGTATAACCTCCTTGCTCTAAATCTTCTTCTGAAAATTGATCATACAAAAGGCCTCGCACATACATAACAAAGTGTGGAGCTTTAAAGCCAAAACTTTGAGTAGCAAAAGTTACTTTTTCTTGTTTAGCTTTTTCTATTTCGCTTTTCGGAAAATAGTTTAAAATCTCCGTTCTCGAAAGAACCCAATCTTTTCTTTGTTCGAGTTGTTCAAGATGAGATCCATATGGGGAAAGATAATTAGGCGATTGAATTAAACTAGTCAGATAGACTGCTTCAGCTAAATCCAAATCTTTAGCTGCTTTATTAAAATAAAATTCGCTGGCGGCTTCGATGCCATAGTTGTTATAACCAAAATTAATTTGGTTAAAATACATTTCTAAAATTTGATTTTTTGTATAATGACGTTCAATTTGAATAGTTAGAATTGTTTCTTTTATTTTTCTGATAATAGTTTTTTGAGTAGTGAGAAAAGTGCTCCTGGCTAACTGCTGAGTAATGGTAGAAGCGCCTTGCAGGTCTTTAGGATGGAGTAAATTATGAGCTAAAGCTCTAGCGATTGAGAAGAGAACAAAGCCATGATGTTGATAAAAGTGATGGTCTTCAGCCGCTATAGTGGTTTTGATAATATAAGGTGAGATTTGGTCCAAATCGATCACCGTGCGTTTTTGATCTCCATGAATTTCGTAAAGTAAAATTTTACCAGTGCGATCATAGATTTTCGTTGATTGGGCAATCTTTCTTTCTTGAAAATTTTTCGGATCGGGTAGGCCCTGCCCTAAAATTAAAAAAGAAATTCCTCCTAAAATGAGGATTAAAAATATGATAATTAAAATTAACCTAAAGATTTTTCTCATTAGTTTTTTTACCTTTTATCTTTTGATTTATTTTGTTGATGCCAGCTAAAGCTACAGCTAAGGCATCAGCCGTATCATCTGGTTTCGGAATTTCTTTTAAAGAAAAAACCAATTGGATTAATTTTTGAACATCTTTTTTATCAGCTCGCCCGTAGCCAATAAGGTTCTGCTTGATTTCCAAAGGTGTGAGACGGATGCATGGCAATTTGTGTTTTTGGGCAGTTAGAGCGATAACTCCTGTGGCTTCGCTGATACTCATGACCGTTTTAGCATTTTTGAAAAAGAAAATTTTTTCGATAGCTAAAAAATCAGGTTTATATATTTTGATAGTCTTATTGAGGTTTTGAGAAATTTTTAGCAATCTTTTCCCTTGCTCTAGTTCTTTAATTTCCCAACAACCATAAGCTGTAGGTGAAATTTTTTTTCTACCGGTTTTAAGAATAGCCCAGCCAATGCGAGATGTTCCGGGATCAATGCCTAAAATTATCATATTTTATATTCGGCATTAGAATAAATTTCTTCTACATCGATATTTTCATCCAAAGCGTTAAAAAGCGTCTCTAATTTATTTTTTAGTTCTTCGTCATTAATTTGCACAGGTTGTTGAGCAACAAAATCAATTTCTGCTTCTATTTGAACGCCTGGTAAATTATTCTCGATAAAGGTTTTTAAATTATTAAGATTAGAAACAGAAGTATAAATTTCTACCATCTCATCTTTTTCTTTAATTTCTTCAGCCCCTGTTTCAATTGTTTTTAAAGATAGATTGTCATTCCAGCTGGTTTTAGGCACAGTAATTTTGCCGGTTTCTTGAAACATATAACGGACACTGCCGCTATTAGCCATTTTAGCATCATAACTAGAAAGCAAATGCCGTAATTCCGCCAAAGTGCGGTTTTTATTATCAGTGATCGCCTGGATTAAAATAGCAATTCCAGCTGGACCATAAGCTTCGCAAATTAATTCTTCCAATTGTTTTCCTTCAGATCCTTCACCAGTACCTCTTTGAATGGCGCGATCAATATTATCTTTGGGCATGCCTAAAGCTTTGGCTTTTTCTATAGCTAGACGCAATTTAGGGTTGGTTTCCATATCACCACCTTCTCTAGCAGCCACAGTAATTAAATTAGTCAATTTTGAAAAAGCCTTTCCTCTCTTTGGATCTTTGACAGCTTTTTGATATTTTACTTTTGCCCATTTTGAGTGTCCTGACATAGCGCAGAAATCAATTATTAACTAAGTTATTCTATAATTTTTTGCTGTTTTTTGCAAACGAGTTTCCTTTTCTGTCTTGACCCCGTTAGAGGTTTGAGAAAGACTTTCTATTTTGAATAACCAGAGCCGAAAGGCGGCTTCGCCTTATAATCTCTCTATTATTGAGAAGCTATACTGAACCTCTAACGGGGTTGAAAAAAGGGTAATTTTAGAGTAAAATTTTAATATAGATAATATAAATATTGTGAAAAATGGAACTTAATCAAATCAAAATTTTGGCTGAAAAGGGAATGTCCCCTGTTACTAATCAAAAGGATT
>Ga0210049_1005106_pt1 | contig 11278 bp, 12 predicted proteins | sample CryGeyCG2014_300_2_FD_183964 | JGI IMG/M metagenome (GOLD analysis project Ga0210049, IMG submission 183964) | Groundwater microbial communities from aquifer - Crystal Geyser CG06_land_8/20/14_3.00 (SPAdes) (version 2) | ecosystem: Environmental > Aquatic > Deep subsurface > Groundwater | place...
TGACAAACGATAACCAGAATATAACAAAAGACTCCTTGGGGCGTCTGGAATCGGACTTCCTGACCCGGATCGGTCCGCTGGGGATCTTTACCTTGAAGGACGCAAGCCGGCTCATTGCACCGGACCGGGAGAAATATGTCCGCCAGTTCCTTGCTCGCTTGAAAAAAAAGGGATGGATCGAGCGGGTCAAACCGGGCCTGTTTGCCGTGATTCCCCTTTCCTCCGGTGCGAGCAGAACTCCCCAGATTCACGAGTTCCTGATCGCCATGAGACTCGTCGAACCCGCCGCCATTTCATACTTTTCCGCGATGAATTACCACGGGCTCACCGAACAACTTCCGCGACAGGTCTTCATTGCGACCAATCACAAGGTGACCAGACCGACGAAGGAGTCTCTCGGCTTCTCATACCGGATCATTACCCACCTGCCGGAACGGTTCTTCGGTGTGCGCAAGGAATGGATCAATGAGAGTCCATTCATGATTACCGATCTTGAAAAAACCCTTATCGACGGGCTGGCCATGCCGGAATATGTCGGGGGCGTCGGGATTGTCGCGCAGGCCCTTTCTGCCTCATGGTCAAGAATAGACGAGAAAAGGCTTCATGAATACGCCGTGCGGATCGGCATCTCTGCCGTCGTGAAGCGGCTTGGCTTCCTCCTGGAGACGCTTGCAATCGGGAATCCGGAGGGACTACGTCGTTCAACGGAACTTTCCACGGGATACCCCCGTCTCGATCCGGCGCTCCCCGCACAGGGTACGCACAACCGGCGGTGGGGGCTCCTGGTCAATGCAAAGGTTCGCCCATGATCACGACCGCAGAACTTCACCGAGCGGCGGCAAGGGAAGGGTTGCGGTTTGACCAGACCGAGAAGGATTACATTATCCTTTTGATTCTTTCTGCTCTATCCGAAATCCTGGACCGGGAAAATCAGTGGTTTTTCAAAGGGGGGACCTGTCTGCGCCACTGTTTCTATCCGGGATATCGATTTTCCGAGGACATTGATTTTTCTTGTACGAGGACAGGGGACGATGTCCGACAGGCCCTCGACGTCCTCATGCAAGTGGTGGGGGTGCTCACCGAAAAAACCGGCATCATGCTGAGATGCAAGGAATCTCGTGCTGATGAAGACAACGCTCAAGTCGAGATTCCGATTGAATATTCGCGTGGGGGACCTCGGCGGCAGTCGCTTCCTGTAGTAAAGGTTCATCTTTCGTTTGAAGAACCGTTGCTCACATCACCGGAAGAGCGTCCGGTGCGGCCGCCCTATACCGAAATTAATCCCTTCTCGCTTGCCGCTTACAGCAAGATCGAGATTGTTGCCGAGAAGGTGCGTGCGTTGCTTCAGCAGCAGGAGAAGTGGCCCCGACCACGCGATCTCTATGATCTCTGGTATATCACATGCCATAAAGGAGAGACGTTCGACCGAAGTCAGCTTCGGAGGCTGTTTGAACAGAAGTGCCAGATTCGTGGCATCCCGGCCGATATCAGCCGCCTCCGCTCAAAACATCTGTATGAATGGAACAGGGAAGCCTGGACAAGCCAGCTTCTGGCCATGCTCAGAACGGCGCCGGAATATGATTTGGTATGGACCGAATGGACCGCAAAGTGCGAGGAACTCCTGTGATTCAATCCTTTACCTAAATCCACCACCTAAAATAGAGTTCCATCGTTATTGCAAAGGGTTATATGCGAATTTCGTGCACCCATTGGTGAAGAAAAGGATTCTATAACATCATGATAACAATGAAAGAACGAGGTGGTGGATTATGGGCAGACTTTCACCTTGTCAAGCCCCCCTTTCCATGATAAGAGGCACTCGAACGAATTGCTGCGGCAGGCGGATCCGCATTGAATCCGTCAGCGGGTGCATTCCCCGCGGTCCGCTGCGAAGGGCTTCCATGCCGGTGAACTTTTCCCCAAGACGGGTTTCCGGGGGCGTCGCCCGGAATACCCGGGATGTCAGGAGGTTTGGCGATGACCTTGCTTATCAGTGGCATTGTATCGATCATCCTCGGTGTGATCGGTTTTTCCCTGTGGTGGAGCGACCTCATGATCATCTTGAAGGGTGGCGTCCCGATCATGCTGATCCTGGGCGGAGTACTTGCGGTCTATGTCGGTCTGGACGCCATGGAGGACCGCATGAGAGAGGAAAGACACAAGCAGGAGGAAAAATTGGAGAAGACCCGGGAGGAGATCGAACGGGTCAAGGCCCAGGCGGAACAGTACCGCGAAGAAATCGAAAGGCTGAAGGAACAGGCGAACAAAAATCCGGAAAAATCTACCTGATCTGCTGGATGTCCTTCTCCTTGCCCACCACGACGAGGACATCCCCGTCCTTGATCACGCAGTCCGTCCCGGGAATCATGTTGATCTTGTCGGAGACGATGTCCCGAATCGCGATCACCTCGATGCGGTACCGGCTTCGGAGCGGGAGCTGATCGCGAGGGCCGACGCGAAGATGATGGCAATCGTCCTGCCGATGATCTCCCGCGGATCTGCCGGTTAAAGACTTTGACATGGTATTGTCCCTGCATCCGGTTCCAGATCATCAGGGGCAGCAGCGCGAAGCTCGTCGTCTTGATCCCGCCGCCGGTCGAACCGGGCGACGCCCCGATGAACATGAGGATGATCATGACCAGAACCGTCGGATTGGTCAGCCGGCCGATGTCCACCGTGTTGAATCCGGCAGTCCGTGGCGTGATCGACTGGAAGAGGGAATCCAGGAACTGCGTCGGGCCGGAAACCCCTTTCAGGACGTGGTCCGCCTCGAAGAGATAGAAGAGAACCGCCTCCGCGAGGATCAGGCCGCCGGTGGTCAGCAGAACGAGCTTCGTGTGGAGCGAGAGCCGCTTCTGCGCCCCCCGGAAGTGGGCGATGACCTCATGCTGGATGATGAAGCCGATCCCCCCGAGGACGATGAGCCCCATCACGGTCAGGTTGACGATCCAGTCTCCCCGGTAGGAGATCAGGCTGTCGGAAAAGAGGGAATAGCCGCAGTTGTTGAAGGCCGACACGGCGTTGTATAGCGCGTGGAAGAAGGCGGTGGCCGGCGGAAAATCCTGCGCGAAACGAGACAATAGGGGACGTTTCCCGTTTCAGTTCGCTTCCGTCCGTTCCTTCCGTCTCCGAAGGAGGACCGCCATCAGGACCCCTGCGCCAACGGTGATCGCGGAATCGGCCACGTTGAAGGCGGGCCAGTGGTGGCTGCCGATATAGACGTCGAGAAAATCGACCACCTCGCCGAAACGGACGCGGTCGATGAGATTCCCCGCAGCCCCGGCCAAGATGAGCGCCAGCGCCGAGACCAGAGAGGGCGCCTCGATCCGGCTGACGCGGAGGTAGTGAAGAATCAGCACAATCGCCGCCACCGTTACGGCAAGGAAAAAGAGATAGCGGAACAGCGGCGGGGCGCCGGCCAGGAAACCGAACGCGGCGCCAGGATTCCGAACGTGGGTAATATTGAAGAATCCCCCGATTACGACAAACGAATCATGGAGGTGCACGGTCGCGATGATCCATGCCTTCGTCGCCTGATCCAGCAGCATCACAACCAATGTGATTGTTAGAAAGAGGATATTCCTTTTTTGCAAAGTCTGCTTCACCAATCCTTGCTGCACGCCGCCTGTTGTCGGGCGGTCCGCCGGATGACCTGTTCCAAGGTTAAAGGTTTCCCACACATCTCGTGCAGAGCGTCGGGTGTTCGGCGCTGGCGCCCACCGTCCCGCTGTAGTTCCAGCAGCGGCTGCACTTCTCCCCCGTCGCCCGGCTGACATCGACCGCGAGACCGGGGATTTCGGAGCTCCGGTACGCCCCCACGCTTTCCTGCCCCGCAACGACACGAACATCGGAAACAATGAGGAGCGCCCGGAGATCCTCCCGGTGCGTCTCCAGAAGCGTTAGCAGCTTTTCCGGCGCGGCGATGGTTACGGCGGCGTCGAGGGAATGGCCCAGAACCTTGTTCTGGCGGGTCGTCTCAATGGCCTTCGCCGCCTCCCCCTTGACGGCGATCAGCGTCTTCCATGCCTCGGCCAGCTCCGGCTGCAAAAGCGATCCGTCCACCTCCGGAAACTGCGTCAGGTGAACGCTTTCGGCCTTTCCGGGGCAGGAAGGCAGCGCGAGCCACACCTCCTCCGCCGTGAACGTGAGAATCGGAGCGAGAAGCCGGACCATCGCCTCCAGAATCTCCTTCATCGCGGTCTGCGCCGACCGGCGCTCCCGGGACGCCGCCTTCGACGTGTAGAGACGGTCCTTGAGGACATCGAGGTAGAGCGCGGAGAGATCCACCGTGCAGAAGTTGTAGAGGGTGTAATAGACCACGTGGAACTGGTACTGCTCGTAGGCCTCGCGCACGCGGCGGATCACCTCCTGGAGGCGGTGGAGAATCCAGCGGTCCATCTCCGCCATCTCCCCGTGGGGGACGGCGTCCGTTTCCGGATGAAAGTCGTAGAGATTCCCCAGGATGAACCGGCTCGTGTTCCGGATCCGCCGGTAGGCCTCGACGAGACGCTTGAGAATCTCCTCGGAGATCCGGATGTCCTCGGTATAGTCCTCGGCGGCAACCCAGAGCCGAATGATCTCGGCCCCGTAACCATCGATGATCGTTTGGGAATCGATCACGTTCCCGACGGATTTGGACATCTTTTTCCCGTCGCCGTCCACGACGAAGCCGTGGGTCAGCACATTCCGATAGGGCGCCCGCCCCCTCGTCCCCACCGATTCGAGGAGCGAGGAGTGGAACCAGCCCCGGTGCTGGTCGTTTCCCTCGAGGTACATGTCGGCCGGAGAGCTGAGGTTCGGCCGGTGTTCCAGGACGGCGGCATGGCTCACGCCGGAATCAAACCAGACGTCGAGAATATTCGTCTCTTTCTTGAACCCCACCCCGCCGCACTGGGGGCAGCGGGTTCCCGCCGGCATCAGATCCGCAGATTCGCGCTCGAACCAGATGTCGGCGCCGTGTTTCCGGACGAGTTCGACCACACAATCGAGAATCGCCTGCGTCATCACCTCCGCCCCGCACGCCTTGCAATAGAACATCGTGATCGGGACGCCCCAGAGCCGCTGGCGCGAAATGCACCAGTCGGGCCGGTTCGCGATCATGCCGTGGATCCGGTCGCGTCCCCAGGCGGGAATCCAGGTCACGGCGTCGATGGCGGCCAAAGCCTTCTTCCGGAGGTCGTTTTTCTCCATGGAGATGAACCACTGTTCCGTCGAGCGGAAGATGATCGGCTGCTTGCAGCGCCAGCAGTGGGGATAGGTGTGCCGGATCTCCACCTCCGCAAGGAGGGCGCCTTCCTCCCGGAGTCGGGCGATCACCGCGCCGTTGGCGTCAAAGACGAACTGCCCCGCGAAGTCTTTGACGTCGCGTGTGAAATTTCCATCGTCGTCCACGGGGGCGTAATTTTCCAGGCCATACTTCATCCCGATCTCGTAGTCCTCCTGGCCGTGACCCGGGGCGATATGGACGCAGCCGGTCCCGGCGTCAAGGGTGACGAAGGGGGCGAGGATCAGCAGGCTCTCCCGATCGATCAGCGGATGGCGGCACTTCTGCCCCTCCACAACGGATCCGGCAAACTCAGCGAGGATCTCATAGGGTTCATTCCGGAAGCCGAAGGCGTCTACGCAGCGGTCCACCAGGTCCTTTGCGACGATGAGAACCTCGCCCTTCACCTTCACCGCCGCATAGAGAAAATCATGATGGAGGGCGATGGCCAGGTTCGCAGGGATCGTCCAGGGGGTCGTCGTCCAGATGACGACGGAGACCTTCTCGCCGGCGAGCTTCGGGATGCGTTCGGAAATGTCGGAAATGATAGCAAATTTTACATAGATCGAAGGCGTCGTGTGGTCTTGGTATTCGACCTCCGCTTCCGCCAGCGCGGTCTTGCACGAGGCGCACCAGTAAACCGGCTTCTTCCCCTTGTAAACGCTCCCGTTCAGGTAGAGCTTTCCGAGCTCCGCGACCGTCGTCGCCTCGTAGCCGTAGGTCATCGTGAGGTAGGGGTTGTCCCACTCCCCGAAAACCCCGAGACGTTTGAACTGCTCCCGCTGGATCCCCACGTATCGGTCGGCGTAAACCCGGCAGAAACGGCGCTTGTCCGCCTGAGACATCGCCGCCTTCTTTTCGCCCAGTTCCTTGTCCACCTGGTGCTCGATGGGCAGACCGTGACAGTCCCAGCCGGGCACGTAAACGCTGTCGCGGCCCGACATGTTCTTCGCCTTGATGAGGATGTCCTTGATGATCTTGTTAAGCGCGGTGCCCAGGTGGATATTCCCGTTGGCATAGGGGGGGCCGTCGTGGAGGATGTAGGGTTTCCGCCCTTTCGCGTCCTCGCGGATCCGTTCGTAGATGCGCATCCGGTCCCAGCAGGCGAGCATCTCCGGCTCCCGCTTCGCCAGGTTGGCTTTCATCGGAAATTCGGTTTTCGGCAGATTCAATGTATCCTTGTAATCCATAAAACAGCACTCCTTAAAGGTGGACTCTCTTTGTAAATGGCGGGGAAAGCTATCACAGATCCCCGTCACTTTCAAGCCTCCATTTGTTTCCCCTCTGTTTTCGCTTTACGGCGCGGATATGCCCGCGCAAGGTTCTGCTGGTCGGCGTCATCAACATGTTTGGGATCGTTATCGGCTGTCGGGATAGGACGGATGATAAAGATGCTACCCTATTTTGTCTAAATCCTGTATAGGATCAAAAAAAATGAGGATCATAGAGAACATCCGGAAAAATAGCAAGGAGGAACAAGGTATTGACCCGCCCGCCGGAAAGCGGTCCAACTTTTCGGACCAACTCAAAATCAATGAATAGATACGAACGGTTCGGCATGGCCGACCGGGTGATCGCCGTCGGCTTCTGGATCAATGCGGTCCTGATGGTCATGAAGCTGCTGGCCGGCCATTTCGGCCATTCCGAGGCGGTCTTCGCCGACGGGATGGAGAGCGCCGCCGACTTTGTGGCGATCCTCGCCAGCATGGTCGCTCTCAAGATCGGGCGCAAACCCTTGGACGACGATCATCCCTATGGGCACGGCAAGGCGGAGAGCATCGCCGCCGTCCTGGTCTCGCTGATCATCTTCGCCACCGGCGGCGGCATCCTCTACAAGGCGACCATGACCATCATGGACAAGGACTACGGGGAACCGCAACTGATCGCCGTTCTTGCCGCGCTGGCCACCATCGTCATCAAGGAGACGCTCTTCCGCTACACCCGCCGCGTCTCAAAAAAGTTGGAGAGCCCGGCCGTGGAGGCGATCGCCAAGGATCACCGCAAGGATGCCCTCACCTCTGTTGTTACCTTGATCGGCGTCGTGGGCGCATACCTCGGAGCGGGGCTGATGGACCACCTGGCGGCGGGTCTTACCGCCCTCTTCATCTTCCGCATCGGCTGGGAGACTTTCCGCAACGCGGCCAACGACCTGATGGACGGTCAACCCCCAAAAGAGCTGATCACCGCCGTCGCCGCCATCGCGGCAGGAGTGCCCGGCGTCGAGCATGTTCACGAGATCCGCAGTCGGCGATCCGGGCAGTACCTGATCGTGGACCTGAAGTTAGACATGGATCCCGAAATGACGGTCAAGGAGTCCCACGGCATTACCTCCAAGGTCAAGCGGCTCATCTTCGAGCGGTTTCCCAACGTGGGGGACGTCATGATTCACATCAATCCACATGACGAGGAGCATGTGGATCTCATCCGGTTATAAGCCCGAACCCGGCAGCACAATCCTTTTATATGAAAATCCCCCCATCCCCTCTTTGGCAAAGGGGGGATGGGGGGATTTTCATGCTTCGTTGTGCCCACGCCGGGCATGGGGGTTACTCAGAGCGGCGGCGGCAATAGGGTGCGCTCGAAATCCGACAGCCAGGCGCCTCTTTTGTGGTCGTAGAAAACGTCATCAAGATTCAGCCGGGAAGTCTTCTCTTCTTCTTTCGGGTTGGCGAGCCTTACATAGAGCTGCGGATGACCATTTTTCGGAAAATATACAATCCAGACCGACAGGGTCACCGCTTTTTTCGGCGTGCTGCCCGTCCGCCGGATGCTGTTGTCGGGTCCGTCATTTCGATCCTCGCTGAATGCAATGAAATCGTCCAGCGAATAAGGTTTTGCATGGTTGCGAAGAAGCTCCTCGATTCTCTGCCGGCGGCGGCGACTGGACTCTCCCGTTTTCTCGTTGAATTTCAGCAATTTTTCGTCCAGGTAATGATTTGTTTGTGTCAGGACGCCGTTTTGTTTCACCGCTACGGAATATTCTCCGTTCAGACCGATCTCGATGACGGCGATTTTTGTTTTGTCCGCAAGCATGATATTTCTGGGACCGACGAACATCCGTTCTTTTTTCAAGGCGGAATCAACGCTGTCGCTTTCGTTGAGGAGCTTCGCCAGCAAACCCTTCGTTCTGTCGGATTCTTTCCTGAGTTTCCTGGAAATGCTACCGGCCGTCGAGGAAACGACGACCAATCCTTTTTCATTGATTCCGGCCTTCAGTCCCGGCTCATCGTTGCCCTCCGCATGAATCCCGAAATATCGATAGCCGTGTTTGGGAATAACCAGTTTAAGAACCTGTCGATGATCCGCGATCCAATCACGGTTCTTGGCAATCAACGCTCCACCGCCTTGGACCCAATCATCGCCTTGGGCGGACCACAATGTGCAGGAAAATGCGTTTGGTGAGAATGTCAGGCAAATGAACACAATGAATAAGAGTTTCTTCATGAGCGCCATCATACCCTGCATGTTGATCGTCGATGCGATCCGCCAGGGCGACCGGATAGAGCGGGTTTCGGTGAGCGATTCCGGCGCTTCCGCCCCCACCTGCTGATCCCGGAAAAGCCGCTCAGGGGGGATTATAAAAACGCGAAACCTTTTTCCCTGAACAGCCGCAGACAAACATCAATCGCCTCCCCGTCGTCGAGGAGGCCCCTGTTTTTTCCGCCGCGGGCCTCCTCCCTGCCGTTCACCGGCCAGCAGCATAAATTGATCCCCTCGCTGCGTCGCGATGACGGGCTCGACGACCCCCCTTTTCGGCGATGGAAGCCATGCACCCCTGACTTCATAAAAAAGCCTCGAGGTAATTGCAAAACGTTTTGTCATGCCCGAATGCTCTTATCGGGCATCCATGATTTCAGGCAGTTACAAACCGGATTCCCGCCCAGAAGCGTCGCGGGAATGACAAAATTAGGAATTTTGCAATTACCTGCTCATTAAGATTTTTCAGGAGCGCCAAATCGACCGATTCACTATCTCCACAAGTCAATGGTTTTGGATTCGGAGGGGAACTTCTATTTTCCCTCGTTCCTGATTCAGATCAATATTGGAGAAATAGACCTGGCCTTGGGAGAGTTTCATTGCTTCGGTAAAATAATAGCGATCGGCCTTGTTTTGCAGTTCCTTATCCGGTACGATCCTGGTTTTCCCATCCTTAAAATCCACTCTGACGAGTTCGTTGCCCCTCTCATCAATATATCGAATTTGCAGGTATTCGGTTTTTCTCATCCCTAAACTTTCAAATATCTGCTGGAGTCTTTTTACCCAGAGTGCGTAACTGCTCTGCTCTTGCCGGTCATAGCCTCCCCCTTCACTTGCCCTTATTATCCCCTGTACGGGAGGAACCCCCGTTAAAAACAACAGATCATCGGCATATCTGTCAAGATATGTCTCGATATCTCTGTCCTGTTGATGAAGAAAGGGCAAATGGAATGATTCGGCAGCGGAAATGGAAGTTCGGTAACTCAGATAGGTTGAGGAGAGAAGGGCGCAGAGCATGAAGACGGCAGTGAAGGCAATGATTGTCTTAAAATAACTGGTGGATTCTTTTCGTTTCATAGCTGTCTTCTCCTGCTGTTATGACTCCGGCCATTAAACATATGAATTGTCATTTCGGACCCGATCCGGCATCCAGCCCATGGTCATCAGGCCGGGATTTTCGAGGTTGGCCGCAAAGAGATATCCCTTCAAATTGCTACCGAGAACCTTGGCGATCTGGTTTTTCGTAAACTGAAATTCTTTGAATGTGTTAGGCTACGCGCAGAAGATCTGGAAATCGAAAACGGTATGGATAGCCTCGAAATCTCGCTTGTTTTGGGTATAAACCATTGCCCCCGCGTTTTTTGCGGATGAAGCGATCAGGCAGTCGTTCGTGATCGAGGAAGATTTTCTGATGTTGTATCCTTTTGATTCCTGGAGCTTGGCGATGATTTCACCGGCCTGCTGATAGTCTTTCAGGGTCGGCACGATGATCCTTTCCACCCGCTTGAAATAATTTGAAAGTTCCTGGACTGCCTTGAGGGCTTCCTTTGAATGGGCTCCAGCCCTGATTTCCATCAGGACCACCGCAGAAAGATACACCAACCCCTCGGACAGAAAAAGCCCCTTGAAGCGTTCCGGGTTCATGAATCTGTCGATGAAGATGTTCGTATCGACGAGTTTCTTAAGCATAGTTTTTCCGGATTTCAACACCCCGGAATTTCTCGAAGATAGTTTCCAGCTCGATTTTACCGGCCGCCATATCCACTGCCTTCATGACCGCTTCGGCATTATCCTTGACGCTGAAAATTTTTTTAACCTTTTCAATATCCCTTTTATTGATATCGATTCGCTCAATGGTCACGGTTGCCGCCATTTCCTGCCACCTCCCTTAAATTGATAATTGAAGGATACGGAAAGGAGTCTTGTATGTCAAGGGGATTGTATCGCATGCTGCGTCATAACCACCCGGGTCTTCCCTGGCGTTGATGATCTGAATACGATTGTCCACCCAAAGGTAGAGGGTCGTACTGCGGCCGGCAACAGCAGGGTTAAGGAATTGATGGAGGCGTTGCGCGATTTCTACAAGAGCCAGATTGATTGCCTCCTTCTTCCGCCCCTCCCCTTATCTTCCCAGGTAGGACTTCAAAATCCTGAAATTATTCTGCCGGTAATAGGGTCTCTGATCCGCCTTCAGGAGCGAACACAGTTTGACGTTGTAGTCCTGACGGGTCAAGGCGGCGATGGCAGTCAGGATCTGATCCCCCTTCTCGGGGGAAATATCAGCCTGCACCCCTTTTTTGACCAGAAATTCGAGGTCATAGGCATCCCTGATCTCCTTTCTCTGCAAGAAGGCGTCGATCTTCGACGTCATCATCTCCGGAAGCGGAATGGTCCGGACATAGACCTGGACCCACGGCTGTCCGGTTAAAGTTAACTGACCACCATGTAATATGCTGATATTGGAAACTAAATGAGCCATTTTCTTTTTTTTCGATTTGAATTTACATTGCCAATTCTGACCTGTACCCTCTTCCCAAC
>Ga0210049_1005110_pt1 | contig 11268 bp, 6 predicted proteins | sample CryGeyCG2014_300_2_FD_183964 | JGI IMG/M metagenome (GOLD analysis project Ga0210049, IMG submission 183964) | Groundwater microbial communities from aquifer - Crystal Geyser CG06_land_8/20/14_3.00 (SPAdes) (version 2) | ecosystem: Environmental > Aquatic > Deep subsurface > Groundwater | place...
AATCATGAAGTCTATACGAATTGGACCCCATTGAAAATAGAGGGGCCGATTACCTTGGCACAAATTCTTCAAGATCAAGGATATACGAATGCCGCCTTTGTCAGTGCCAACCATCTGAATTCGGATGTCGTTGGCCTGGGGAGTGGATTCGACTTCTACCAAAATACACAGAAACCCAAAGTCAATGCTTATGAAACCATAGGGCACGTTGTTTCCTGGCTTAAAGAAAATTCTGGCAAGAAGTTTTTTATGTGGGTTCATCTTTTTGATCCACATATGCCGTATAATCCCATGCCGCCGTATGACAGTATTTTTGACCCGGAATACAAAGGATGGGGAAAAATATTTTTTGATGTCTATAACCGAAAGATTTCTGCCCGTGAATATGTCTATAGTCCGGAATTGAATCCATCTCAGGTAGACGTCCTGGCGAGAGTCGCTCTTGGAACATTCTCCATTCAGGATATTTTCTTTAATAAAATCGGCCTAAAGGAGCGGGATGCGGAATATGTAAAAGCGCTGTATGACGGTGAAATCGCCTATATGGATCAGGAACTGGGACGCCTTTTCAAAGAAATAGAAAAATTGGGACTGGATAAGAACACCATCATCATTTTTACGGCGGATCATGGTGAAAGCCTGGGAGAACATGGGATCTTCTTTGAACATAAGGGACTTTATGAAAATTCCCTTCGCGTTCCCTTGATCGTTCACGTGCCGGGCATGGGCTCAAAGAAAATTAGTGGCATGGTGTCTAACCTGGATATTATGCCTACCGTCTTGGACTTGCTGCACCTCCATGTGAGTTCCGAAATAAAGAAAGGTTTTGACGGGAAGAGTCTCCTCCCTTTAATAGAGGGAAGCACGGCTCAGATCAGAAATGAACTCTATATGGAGCACGCAAACAATGTAGCCAAGTCCATCAGAAAGGACGCTTTCAAGTATATTTTTCCTGTACTCGAGAATCTCCCCTACTTCCCAAATGAATACACCCATCAAGAAGAACTCTATGATCTCAAGACCGACCCTGCAGAAGCGGCCAATCTAATTAATAAGACGGAAAGTCTGGGGAAAACCCCTTATAAGGTTTTGAGAGAATCCCTTTTACAATGGACCGGAAAGCCGAAGTCTACGAAACAAGAGAGCCTGGATTTCCAAAATCAGGGAAAAGAAAAGATGGAAAAACTTAAATCCCTGGGTTATATTCAATAATTTTTACTTTATGCATGGTGCATACAACTGAAAATGCTCAAAACTGTTCACGATTTGTTCTTCAAGAAATCTTCCTCATCCAACCTTCAGATTCACTCTCTTGACGGCCTGCGCGGTATTGCAATCTTATTTGTGCTACTGAGTCATATGAGCAAAGGGGATCTCCATCTTCTGCCTTGGATCAACTTCTCCGGATCCGGTACTTATGGTGTATTTCTGTTTTTTGTACTAAGCGCTTTTTTATTAACACTGCCGTTTTTCGAGCATTACAGGCACAGGTTGAGTGAACCTGGGATCTGGCTGAGCTATGCACTCAGGAGATTTTTTCGGATCTTCCCTCTTTATATAATCGTGCTTTTGGTCAGTTTCATTTTCTCCGGAACCGGAAACTTCATCCGTTTATCAGGACATGATTTGTGGAATCACATCATCCTTCGGGAGGGGAAAAGTATCTTATGGACCATTCCTGTGGAGTTTAAGTATTATTTTTTCCTGCCACTGGTCGTGATCTTTTTTATTGTCTTTCTTCGGGCCCGCTACGGATTCGTTGTGGTGGCTGTTGCTGCGGCGGTGACTATCATTTATGCCTTTTATATTTCTTCCGGGAAAACATTTTCTCAGGTGTCACTGATCCGCTACTTTCCTGTGTTCCTTTTGGGGTCTCTTACTGCATTTACACATTGGAAAGTAAAAGAAAACGGAGGCATAGCAAGCCCTGGATCTAAAGTTATCCTGGAAATAATAGCGCTGGTCTGTTTTATTTTTGTTCTGATACTGATTCCTTCGGTCTGGGCCTCTCTTTTCAGGCAGTCGCTACAACTTTATTACCATAAGATTTTGCTGTTTGGAGGCTTGTGGTCACTGTTTATTTTTTCCTACATGAACGGTACCGGGTTCATCAATCGTATTTTATCCATTAAACCTCTCCGTTTTATAGGTGTGGTGAGTTTCAGTATCTATTTATGGCATATCCCTATCATCCTTTACTTCAAAAATCATCTCCCGCTGTCACCCACATTCAATGCCATTTGTATTTTTTTACTGGCGTTAGCACTGTCCGCTGTTTCGTATGCGGCTATAGAGCGCCCATTTCTTCAAATCCGCATCTCCGGGAAAGGCACACCTGTTAATTCTGGAAAACGGCGCATGGTGCCGGGCGCATGAAAAAAAAAGAAAGATCTTTAACAGTTCAAGAACTGCCAGCAGAAAATCCATAAATTTGATTTTTGATCCAGGGATACCGCTACTATCACTCCTTCAAACTATTGAAGCTTGTATAAATGGATGATCCCGAGTAAAGCAAATCCCCCTACGCGATTCCATACTATTTGTGGGATGGTAATTTAAATACGGTAATATACCTGTCTTCATAAATGGCTTTCCCGAACCATTGGGTGCAGGTTCCCAAAACCCTCTGGATGACGTACGGCTCTGCCTCCGGCCAATTATTCATATCCACTTCTCCATGAAAGATCTTGAACTCTTTATCAATGTTTTTATGTACAATCAAAAATTGTGCGCCCATTCCGGCAATGTGTTCCGGATTCATAATGAATAAGCAATTGGCCATATGTAATCTCGGATCATTGAACAGGTCATGACCCCACAGCGAATATGCTCCAATTACCCGCCATTCGTGCGATCTCTGCCGCAAATAAAATAGACGGCTTCTCCTCCCATTCCAATCCCATGGATATTCTATAAGAACTCCTTTCTCCGGTCCTTTCGTTAATCGCTCATAAAACTCGGAGAATGGAAGCTTTTCAGCCTTCTCAAATTTAAAAATCTGCGGGCTCAGATCAAAACTGGTTGGTCTTGTCAGCATGGAGGGAACGGGACTTGTCCAGAAGATCGAAGATACATAACAAAATGAAATAGCGGAAAAAAGGATTTTTGAAAATTTATCAGGCATGAATAAACTTTCCGAGAACAATCTGGGAATCTCCCGAATTCCCAAGGCGAAAAGAGCCAGGATCAAAGGGAGATTCCCAATGGTATAACGCACAAGCACAAAAGGAACTTCCAGCTTGTATGGATGGACCAAGATAGCCATCACCAAAGGAAGAAAAATCAAGAATAGTGCGTATATTCCAAGAACTATGTATTTCTTGAAGAGTCCATACAATCCCAGGGCTGAGAATAAGAAAAAAATACCTTTTAAAATAGCATTGTTTGTCCCTGCCAAAATAGCAGCATAGCCGCTAACTGTCGCCCAGTCAAACTTCCCCTTTCCTAAAATCTGCTCCAAGTTTCCGTATGAAAAAAAGAATGCAGGTCCCAGCAACAAGGCTAATCCTATGGTCACAGCCAGCACGATACCCCAAAACATATTCCAAGTTGGATGCGTATGATCGAATCTGCTTCGAATCTTTCCAGACCAAAGCATGTAAGCAAATCCATAAAATTGCGTACTCAGCAAAAAGAGGATGGCTGACAAATGAAAAAAAATAGCGGAAATAATACTGATTGCATAGATTAAGGCGAATTTAACACGGGGCCTTTTCAGCCAGACAAAATAGGATGCCATGGCTATAAACTCTAAGAGTTGAACAATCACATAGGGCCGGGCAAACCTGCTGTAATAGATGTGAACAAGGCTGAACGAGAGCAGGAACGCGAGAAGGAGGCCAACTGCCCTGCCGAACACCTTTCCAAGGACATGCGGGATCAGTATCAGACTGATCGTCCCGGATAATAACATAGGAAAACGCATCCATGCTTCGGATAACCCGAAACTGTTGAGTACCCATTGATAATACAGTGTCAGTGGAATGCAGTTGTCCGTAGACTGGAAATGAGTAAAATTGTAGATCATGGGATGCAAGAGCGCACGGTAAAGGGCATGCATCTCATCCCCCATGATTACCTGAGTGCTTAGATGATTTATACGGTTGGCTGAACCAATCCCCGCTACAGCAAGCAGCCACAACCAGTCGCTGAATTCCATTCTGTTTGTATCCGTTTTGTCTCCCTGACTCTTTTTCTCAAACATTATGTTTATTTAAGGTAATTGTAAAAGATCTGGCACCGGATTAATATGGCGCCATGGATCTAAAATCGTTCGAAACCCTTATAAAATCTGATAATTCCGATAGACTGTTTCTATCAAAGTTGTGTTTGTCATGCCCGAGAAACTTGTCCTCGCATGCATTCAGCGGGGAGCGGGCATCCGGTAATACTATGAAAGACCTGGATTCCCGCCTACGCCGGAATGACGGCATGAGACCAGAAAAACACTTTTTCAACAGCCCCACGGATACCTCTTATGATTCTTTGCCGGTTGAGATAACCATTGAGAACCGTCATTTTGTCACATAACCCAGCGATTTCAGCTCATCCCTCATCTCAGGCGTCACCTGCGGCAGGGCCTCGATGTTGCTCCTATCATAGACTGCAGCGTCTTTTTTTATCCGCAAAGCCTCCGCAAGCAGCTTGTCTTGATCGTCCTGCATCGTGCCGGACAAGTCCCTAAATTCATAAGGGTCTTTCTCAAGATCGTATAGCTCCCTGCGGCTTCCCCGGTCAATCATTTTCATTTTTTCTAAAAGAAATGCCTTCCTGTCATGATATTCGGCCATGCGGAAGCGCTGATCCCGCTTCCCCTCTTCCGGTTTCGCAAAGAGCAGGGATTTTAAACTCTTCCCACGAACTGGAAATTCTGACGGAATACCCAAGAGATCAAGTACCGTAGGAAAAATATCCAAAAGCATAACCGGATTTTTTATTACTCCCTTGGGGTGCGCTTTGTCCGGGAGGTGGATCAGCAATGGAATATGGAGAATGGACTGATAAAGTTCATTATGCGTTATAATGAAATGATTTCCCAGAGATTCTCCATGGTCTGCCGTAACAATGACGACCGTATTCGCGAGCAGAGGTTTCAACCCATTCTGGAAAAGGGCTTCCAATGATGTATCCGTGTAACGTATCTCCCGATCATAGTTGATGATCAAACGCTCCACTTCTCCATCGGAAAGCGGATAATTTTCCGAATGCATTTCATCAAATCTGTAATATTTTTTATCTCCTTCCTCAGCTGGTTTTTCCTGTTTAAAAAACCGGGTATAAGCCTCCGGCGGGCTGTATGGATAATGCGGGTCGAGGTAATGGAGCCACAAAAAGAAAGGTTTATCATGGCTTCTTTTTCTAAGCCAGTCCACTGCCAGGCGGGTTATTTGCTCCGCCGTTCTTCTATTGCTTTTGTCCAATACCGCATTCACCTCAATGGCATCAAACGTTTCAAAACCCAGGTTGATTCCTGTGACCGGAGCAGACTGAATGGAGGACGTAATGGCATGGGTACGATATCCTTTTTGTTGCAGAATCCTGGCCAGGGTTAAGTTCTTTTTTTTTAAAAAAACAATAGGACCATTCTGAAGAATGATCTGATCTGTATACGGATAGAGTCCGGTCATGAGAGACGACAGGGATTGTGCCGTGGTCCCGCACTGCGAGACCACATCCTTAAATAAAAAACTCTCATCAGCAAGCTGATTCAAGAAAGGAGATGTGTCCCGTTGATACCCGTAAGGTGTCAGGTGATCGGCGCGAAGGGTATCTATGGTAATCAACACCAGGTTCCATGGTTTTTGCTGTTTGCGACAGGCATCCGAAGCAATCAAGGATGATAAGATGGCTATAAATATAGTAAAAATACGGATTCTATTCTTAAAACTCATTTTGATATATCCTGATTCTTGCATGATTCAGACCCTTTCTGCATTCTGGTTCTTTGCGTAACCGAGCAGGTTAATTCCAATAACATACCATGGCATTCCCCGACTTGGAGGCTGAGTCGCAATGCATTTTGGAACGAAAAATTGAAAATCTTCGCCCACCTTTCAACTCATGGAGGTTGTGATATAGTGTCGGAAGTAAAATTGTTGCCCATACACGCTTCCATTCCCACTTTTTAGAATCGCCTTGCATTGTGACACAGTCTCTAAGCCGGACAATGACAAGGCATGAAGCGGTGCAGTAGTCCTGCCTTTAAACGGCAGCCAGATATTTTGTTCAGCAAAGTCCTCTTTTTTCCCATTATGGGATCATGCCAGATTCTTCGCCCTTCTTCAAGATACTTTTTCCCTTATCTGCCTTTGTGTTGCAGAGAATCTACCCCCTCATTTTACCCACAATCTTATGCGAAGAACCGTAATAACAGAACCAGATCTAAAAGTGCCTGACGATTTGAGTGATCCCAGAAAACACGCTCCCATCCAAACAAAGGATTTTTAAAGCAATTCCAAGTCGTATTGTGCCCCCGTTGAGAACCCTTTGCCTGTCTCGCGATCGCCGATGTGGGCCTTTCGAATCTTCTCAATAGTGGTCCCATAGACCTCCGATACCTTGCGGAACTCTCTGATATTCCGGTAGTAATCCACCAGTTGCTGATATGCCCTTCCCTGTTCAGGTATCTTTTCACGTTGTCCATCCAGAGGCTCTTCAAATCCTGCCAGACCTTCTCGCGCTCCAGCGTCACCCCGGAATAACACAATACGGCGATAGCGAGAAATAGAGGAAACCCTTTCTGCATAACCAAGCCTGCTCTTCCCTCCATACCGGCCTGTACTGCCAACAACCCCAGGACAGCCGCCCAGCCATTCATTCTGTCCCTTTTGATGACTTTTTCCTTAATCCGTCACCCGTTCCAGTTAGTTTTTCCCCCGCCCTCGCGCCGGAACAGGAAGAGATCAAAACGGCTTTCCTCAAAATCTCTCCGGGAAAAATTTATGGCGGGAAGGACCTTGCCAAAATTGTTCCTTGACATCCAGGCCACGGGCCGATACTGCTCTGATACCAGATCAAGCACTCTGCCAACCAGGGTCAGATCGGAAGCCGGGAACAGGGGGATGGAAAAAGGAAAACAGAGGATCAGATACTCTGGAGGGGCCTCAAACAGTGCTTTCCATACTTCTTCCTGCCGCCTCCCCGCACTGGCATAATTTCCAAAGAGAGGATTGGCCAGTACGTAAGGAGTTGCCGGTTTGGCGCCGGACCAGAAATAAATCTGAGGCTCGGACCCCAGAACATAGAGTCTATCCCCTGGAGAGATTCGTTCACGGAGCGCCCCCGCCAATTCGCGGGCATTGATGAACCTTGGGTCGCTATAGAGTTTCATGCTCACCTCATCCGGTGACATTCCCCAGATAGGCGGATAGGCCTGCAGTCCCGTCAGCACGAGGAGAACCAGGAGAGGCACGGCGCTCCAGACCCCGGAAAACCGGATGCTGCGGACATATCGGAACAGAAACTGATGCAGAAGTGCCGCGCTCATTCCTGAAAGAACCGCCATAGGCGGGAGAATTTGGATGAAATAATGGCCTCGGAAATATCCGCCAATGGAAAGACCCCATGCGGAGGCAAGCAGCCAGCCGCCGAGGATGCCGAGGTCCATCCATAATTTTTTCCTTGTGAGATGAATACACGCCGCGACTGACAGTCCCAGGATCATAAAACTGAAAAGATGTACATGCCGCACTTGCTCTCTTAAAAATTCCAGAGCCGTTCCGCCCATGGGACCAGAAACGTATTCAAAATTATGGAGCCAGACGCTGTCCAGAAACGCATATCCTCCGCCCCGGATCCAGAAATAGGCAGCCGCACCGAGCCACAAGGCAACGGCTGGAAAAACGAATATGCCAACCCGCGCCCAACGGTTTTTCATACTCCCTTGAAAACGTCTTGGTCCCAGACACAAGAGGACTAACGCGGCATGCAGGATGTGGGTTGCCGCGACCTGTTTGAAGAAACTCGCGAGAGCCATCAGAAAACCCGTGAGGAGAACCTGGCGGCCGAGGACATCCGCTTTGAAACCGAGCAGCAGCCAGATGGCAGCGATCGTCGGAAGGATCATCAGGATCTCAGTGTTTGCCGAAAACCCTTCATATTCAGGTTGGAGCAGAAGTAATCCCATGATCAATGCAGCCCAGAGCCCCGCAGAAGAGGAAATGCGTCTCCCAGTCTCGGCAACCCCCCCAATACTCAACATGACCGCTGCCAGCAAAATTCCGTGAACGGCAGATGTGCTCATGCCAAATACCTTGAATGCAAACGCATAAATCAGCCATATTCCCGGCGGCTTCTGGATGAAAACATCCCGATGGGGGAGCCCGCCATTCAGAAACACTTTTGCACAAAGGGCATACTCTCCTTCATCTCTAATCAAAGGAACATGAACAAGAGGCCAGAGTTCAACCAAGACAACACCGGAGATCATAAGAACTGTAAGGACACAAAAAAACCACGATAAAGAAAGATTGGCTTCTGCTTTTTTATCCGCCTTCCGAACCATATCGACCTTTCATCTCTACCAGAAATAACCAATTATTCCTAACGACTATATCCATGGGGAAATAATACTTTAGTAATTACAATGAAAAATTATTATAACCCTTTTGACAGTTCTTTCAAAGATTTTTTAACTTTTTCTTGATTCAGATACCTCCCCCGAGTTATGATTTTATTATTTTCATTACTCAGGATTCAGATCCTATGTCCGGGAATAACCATTTGAGAAAAGAGCGGGAAATTCAAGCAGCAAGGAAACAAAAAGATAATACAGCACAACGTCATGATGGTATTTTAATTGCGGGCATCCTTGTTTTGATCGCAGGCGCAATTCTGATCTTTTCCAATCTGAGCAACCGGTATCTCTGGGAAGACGAGGCCGAAACCGCCCTTCTGGGGAGAAACATCCTGACCTATGGGATACCCAAGGCATTTGACGGGAAAAACCTGATCTCCCAGGAACTCGGACGGGATTATAACAAAAACTATGTCTGGCGCTGGACGCCTTGGCTGGATAAATATATTGCAGCCCTCTCGTTCAAGATATTGGGAGAAGGCACCTTCCAGGCCCGTGTCCCTTTTGCGTTCATGGGAATCCTTTCACTGATTTCTGTCTATTTTCTAACGAGACTTATTTTCAAGGACCCATGGATGGGTGTCCTCTCCATGGTCTTTCTGACACTCTCGATACCTTTCCTTTTGTATGTGCGCCAGTGCCGTTATTACAGCATCGCCATATTAGGTTCCATCTGGGTTCTCTATTTCTTCTTTGAAATGTTACAGCACAAAAAGCGGGCCGTCTTCGGGCTATTTCTTGCGATGACCGTTCTGTTTCATTCCAATTACCTGATCTTTGCAGGAATGACCTTCTCGCTGATTACATCCTTCCTGATCTTTTATTTTAATTTCAAGACATTGCTGAGAGGCCTCTGGTCTTTTGTGCTGATTTTTTTCATCAACCTGCCGTGGTTCATCTTCTTTAATATCTTAGGCAAGATGGGCGAGGCTGAGAAGCAGTCTCCTGTGGAGGCCAATCTGTTGAACTATTACTCATCCATCAACCAGTTCAGTTCTCCCTGGCTGGCGGTGTTGCTCTTTTCTCTCATTGCCTTTTTGTTGCGGAAACGGAAAAACCTCCTGGAAGCCGAGCCGGCAAGACCCATGTTGTTCCTGTTCGTCTTCATAGTGAGTTATGTCATCTTTATCTCATTTGCACCGTGGTACTTTTTCCGTTATATCGTGAATCTGCTCCCGGTATTTGCTATCCTTTCAGCATGCATGTGCCGGGCGCTCTGGTCATGGAACCGCGTCTTTGGGGCACTTTTTATGGCAACACTTCTGCTCACGGGCATTTTCCACAGGAGTTCCACCTATCCGTTCAATAACCCCTTATACGAGCAAATACTGGACGCCGAGGGGAGCAAGACCCGTACCGTCCTTTTCCCGCTGGGAGAATACCTGTACGAGATCACCCATGACTTTGATGGGCCCATCGAAGGGATCGTAAAATTCTTGGGGAAAAAAGCAAAACCGGACGACCGGGTCTTTATTTCCTATGGAGATTTACCCTTGAAATTTTACACGGCCCTCGATATCAAGGGGGGACAGACCGGAGAGGATCTCTCATCATGGCCCCCCCCCGACTGGATTATCATAAGAAGTTTCTTCCGCTTCTCGGACCGGCCGGCGATGAAAAAGGACGCTGACCAAATGCGCGACTATCTGAACACCAGAATACCGAAACCGGAATACCGGCTCATGGAAATTCCCTATGTGGATATCTACTGGGAGAACATACCAGAACCGTTGTTCCACCGATTCAGGACACCGAAGAAAGGGAAACGGGTTCAAATCTGGGAGCGAAGTAAATGAAAAAGCCCCCTAAAAAAGCCCAAAAACATACATGGAAGAGAGGCTCTACTCCCCGCCTTTCGTCCTCCCAGCCAAGCCACGCCTGGGCATGGGTGGCTCTTCTTTTAATCCTTGTTTTGGACGGACTCATCCGGTCTCGGCTCCTGGATGTCCCCCTGTACCGGGATGAAGGTGAATACGCCTACATGGGACAGCTCCTGCTGCAGGGCGTCCCCCCTTATGCCGAAGCTTACAACATGAAGTTCCCCGGTATCTATTTCTTCTATGCGCTTGTCCTGGCGGTTTTCGGGGAGACACACAGGGGGATCCACCTGGGGCTCCTGGTGGTGAATTCCATCACCATCATTCTGGTTTTTCTTCTGGGGAAGCGCGTATACGGATCCTGGTGCGGGATCGTCGCGGCAGGAGTCTTTGCAGTCCTGACCCTGAGTCCCTCTGTCGAGGGATTCTGGGCCAACTCAGAGCATTTTGTGATGCTCCCTGTCTTAGGGGGGATCCTGTCTTTGCTGAACGGACTCGAATCCGGGAAACGGCAATATCTCTTCCTGAGCGGCGTGCTGCTGGGAGCGGGCGCGATGATCAAGCAGCACGGGGCCTTGTTCACGCTCTTCGCAGTCCTTTATATATCTTACCACTCCCTGGAGGCCGATCCGGCTCCTGCACGAGTTTACATGGGGCGGATGGGGATATTTGTTGCGGGGTGCGCAATCCCTTTCAGCCTCGTTCTTCTCTATCTTCTAAAGGCCGGCGTATTTCCGCGATTCTGGTTCTGGACATTTACCTACGCCGCCAGTTATGTCTCATCCACGCCGATTGCCTCCGGATTGGCGAACCTGAAGAACAATCTATGGAGCGTTGTGCGCCATTCATCCATCATCTGGATCCTTGCAGTGGCGG
>Ga0210049_1005121_pt1 | contig 11256 bp, 9 predicted proteins | sample CryGeyCG2014_300_2_FD_183964 | JGI IMG/M metagenome (GOLD analysis project Ga0210049, IMG submission 183964) | Groundwater microbial communities from aquifer - Crystal Geyser CG06_land_8/20/14_3.00 (SPAdes) (version 2) | ecosystem: Environmental > Aquatic > Deep subsurface > Groundwater | place...
GCGGCAGGCAGGTCCAACCCCCGGTAATTACCGGGGGCCCATTCCGGTTCGTTCGAATTAATTGCTTCGAACATAGAGAGTGTCGGGTCGTACATCTGGCGTTGTTGTATCATTAAAATTATTCCCTAATTATTCCCGAACTTGAGAATATAGTCGAGTTGTAAGAAAAGAAAAGAAAAGAAAAGAAAAGAAAAGAAAAGAAAAGAAAAGAAAAGAAAAGAACAACCATAATGGCCGTTTTACAATGCTGCACTCTACACTCTGTACTCTACACTCTACACTCTACACTCTGCACTCTGCATTCTGCATTCTGAATTATTCATCATGGTGGACGATACCCCGTAGGACTACGGGGCAGGTCTCCGACCCCTTGCACGTCAAGCAAGTGCTCTGACCAGCTGAGCTAACCGTCCATAACACGCTTCGCGTGAATTTTTTAAATAAAAAATGTTTTTACTTAGCACTTACTTGTCCTCGAAGGAGGAAAACTTAACACTTAGCATTAATTATATTTGACCTCGCCCGGAGTCGAACCGGGATTACAACCTTCGCAGGGTTGTGTCCTATCCATTGAACGACGAGATCATAAAACTAATTAACAATTAATAATTAAGAATGAATAGTTGGTATATATCTTATTATAAACTATAGTAATTGTACAATAGTATATACTAAGACAAATACATACACTTAGAACTTAGCACTTAGAACTTAGCACTTAGAACTTAGCACTTAGAACTTAACACTATAATAGTTTTTCTAAGTATCTGCCAAAGCCAAATAACTTAGGTTCAGCTCGTTTATCGGCCATCAATTGGATACCTGTCGGCATCTGTTCTCATTGATCTTCTACCATTCACATCGGTATCGACATCGCTGGCAATCCTCACATATTCGCTGGTATCGTATACATATCCGCTAGATATATTTTCAGCGGATCATCAGTTCTTGAGCCGATTTTCCATGCTACTTCCGGTGCTGTCGGCGTGAGGATGATGTCGTATTTTTCGAATACAGTATCGAATTCAGCCTGCAGCTCCTCTCTCGCCTTCTGCGCTTTGATATAATATCCTTCGTAATTTGCAGAGCTCAGAACAAAGGTGCCAAGCAGGATCCTTCTCTTCGCTTCATCGCCGAATCATTCGGATCTGATTTTTTCATAATATTTCTGGATAGTATCGGCATTCATGCTGTCGGATTGCAAACCGAATTTTATCCCGTCGAATCTCGCAAGATTAGTGCTCACTTCCGCAGGCATCAAGGTATAATAGATAGAAACCGAATAGGCAAACATAGGAACACTGATTTCATCTACCGTGATACCGCTTGTACGGAGTTTATCGATAGTTTCAAGGAATAATTTTTTTATCTGAGGATCTAGTCCTTCTCATAAGGCTTCTTTAGGCACTCATATTTTAAAATTCCTACACTGTTCATTTATCCTCCGCGAAGTCGAAGGGCTATTCACTGTTCACTGTTCACTGCCGACAAATTCGTCGGCCCTCGGATCGCTCTGCGAATCTTTGGGATCGAATCACGCGATAGCTTTCAAGAGTATTTCCGCATCATCTACCGTTTTAGTCAACACACCGACTTGATCTAGACTCGATGCCATGGATTGCACGCCGTAACGGGAAACCATTCCATACGTCGGCTTCATTCAGACAATACCGCACCATGCAGCTGGCTGACGGATACTTCCTCACGTATCGGTTCCTAAAGCAGCAATGCAAGCGCCTGAAGCGACCGCAACAGCGGATCATCCGGAGCTTCCTCCAGGACTTCTATTCGTTCAATAGATATTTTTTGTCTTGCCGAAATATGAAGTCTCCGTAGTCGATCACAGCGCAAATTCGTCCATATTGGTTTTTCCTATCATCAGTCATCAATTTTTTTCCAAGTTGAGAAAACAGGTCGCGCTGTACGGACTCACATAGTCTTCAAGTATTTTGGATCAGCACGAAGTGATATAGTCTTGAGTCAGGATGATGTCTTTGATTCAGATAGGCGCAGCTTTCAACGGTCTCGAAGCGAACTGGTCGAGATGGGCAGCAACATAGTCTTCATGGAATCTCACAAAGGAAAAATGATCAGCATTGAGTTTTTTCGCTGCCTCCAAATATTGAATAACGACATCTTGAGCCTTGGATTTGTCGCCGATTATATAGTCTTTGAGCGTAAGATTCATTTCAAATAATTTTGAATTTTAAATTTTGAATTTTTAATTAGCTATTTATAATAGGTAACAATAGTTTTTATGGACATTTCCTTCATTCAACATTCAGCATCCAACATCCAAAATTAGTTTTTTAGTTAATTTCAGAAGTTTTGGAGCAAGGTTTTTAGATCACGCATATCTTGAGTGGAAAGTCCGTTTGAAGATGTTGCAGTGGTCTTGGGAGTCGTTGTAGTCGTAGTCGTTGTGGTATTTGGAGTAGTCGTTGTTGTAGTTGTTGTTTCCGTAGCGAAATCTTCCTGAGTAACAACAGCATCATCAAGCAGAAGTTCTTCGTCACCGGTGGTTTCCTGCAAAGCTCAAGTTTCTTCAAGTACGATACCTGTTTCATCAAGCACGGTTCAAGTAATGACTTCGACTCAGCCGTTAAGAGAAAAATGAGTCCCTATAGTATCATTAGCGAATGATTTAAGGTCATATAAGAGCTCCTTGGCAGCCGTCGGACTGATCACACGATACACGAAAAAAGCTGCAACCAAGAGGAAAACGACAAAAATAAGTCTTTTGATAAATCTCATAGAGACATACTACAAACTAAAAGAACAGCAATTTACTATATATATCCAGCCAAAATTTGCAATACTAATTAGACTTTTAGAAGCTTAGAAGCTTAGAAGCTTAGAGATTTAGAAGTCTAACAATCTAAACATATAATAATCTAACGATCTAAAGTTTCTATTGTCTATAAATCATTTTTCACTAAATTACCAGTACTAATAATCCTTTAATCCGTTAACTCATTAATCCGTTAATTAGATGTTAAAGTCGATACTCAAAAACTCCATTGATTATATGAAAAACGACCATAAGATCATCAGACTGACGCTGGCGACATCATTTTTCCATTCATTGATTGCGAGTTTGCTGATTATTTTGAACGTAAACACCCTCTTTGCAAGAAACTATGAAAACGGGCTCTATGTAGGCAAGGTGGCTGAATTTTTCGTTCAAGAGATTAATAACAATCATGTGATCAGCCGGGTGATAGGGATAGCGATAGTATTGTTTATAGCATATTCGCTGGTATATCCCATAGGACAAGCGGCCATCATCCATTACCTCAACGACAAGAACAAAAGCATCAGAAACGCACTCAAGAAAGGAAGGAAGAATTTCTTCCCGATGTTTGAATACGGAATTGTTTCCATGATCTTATCACCAACCGTTTACCGGTTGGTTATCCTAAAAATAGCGGTTTCCGGAGGCTTGCACGGTAGTTTTACCATTTTCATGTTAATACTTCGGTTTATCGCTATGAGCATTGTCAATTGTCTCAAGGTATATACCAGATATATCATGACTTTGGAAGGGAAAGGTCCTTACGAAGCAGTGCTCAAAAGCTGTGATCTCTCTTTCAGTCATTTCAAAGAAAGCTTCAAATACGTGAGAATACAGACTATTCTGATCATCAATTTCTCACTCAACCTCTTCATCATTCTCTTGATACCTATCATCCTCATCTACCTTGCTATTGTGTTCAATGTCATCCAATATACGGCAGTCAAACGAAGCGTCTATGGATTGTTCTTCCTGGGAATCATTTTCTGATCCTATGCAAGCTCCATGGTAAGGGCGTTTTTTGCCTATTTCCGACAGGAAATCTATGATAGATTAACTAATAACTAAAAACTAATAGTGAAAAACGATGGAATTTTTTTATTTATCATCTATCATTTATAATCAAGAAGTTCCGACACTTTTAGTTTTTCACTTTTCATTAAAATAAGACGCCGGGACTTCCAAAGAAGTCCAATCCCGCCTTGCGGGACAGGCTGTCGTTTTCATATTATCCTTCAAAAAGATATATCGTCTTTGATATCATCTTTTTGATTGAATAATATGTAGTTTCCAAAACGAATGAATATTCGATTGGAAAACTATATCCAGCTATGCTCTATAGTCCTAAGCGAAGTCTTAGGGGAATAGGAATTTTTGAAATTCCTATGTGAAAATTTAAAAATTCCACGAAGTGGTTTAGTCGTCATATCCTTGTTCTTCCAAGGTCATACCTACTACTGCTTCATCCGGAGTGATATCGCTGTGGCCATTTTGTGTTTCTCTGTTGATGTAGACATACATCGGCATGAGCAATGGGACTCTACCGATGATCTTGGAAATGAATTCACCGAGATCTTCTTTCATCTGCTTGAGGTTATCTTTGATATCCATGCGCTTCTTATGGTTTTCATTGTATTTGGCTCTAGCGAATTCTACGATCTGAGTATGGATGGGTTTCACTTCACTGGAATAGACGAATCCTCTTGATTCGATCTGGATATTGCCTACAAGCTCGCTGGTTTTGGTGTCAATCTTGAAAATCAAGGAAACGATTCCATTCTGCGCCATGATATGACGAGCTTTGATGACGTACTCGCCAGACATATGTCATTGTCATTTTCCGTCAATCATGATAGTATCCAGTTTCAATTTCTGATCTGAAATCAAGACAACATCGTCATACATTTCGATGATAGATCAATTTTTCATCGGCATGATGATATTTTCATCCGGGATACCCATATCCAAAGCAAGCTTTTTGTGCGCATATCTATGCGACATATCGTCAAAAGCCGGCATGAAGTACTGCGGTTTGATGAGACTAAGGAATAATTTATGGTCTTCAGCATATCCATGTCAACTGGTATGGACATCCATTTCATTGTTGGTGATCAATTCCACTCATTTAGCGAGCAGATTATTGAACATTCTGTTTGTCGCGGTTTCATTGCCAGGGATAGTGGACGCAGACATAAGGATGGTATCTCATTTTCCGAGCGTCACTTGTGCATGCTCTCCTCTGGACATTCTTGTGAGTGCGGCGAATTCTTCTCCTTGCGCTCAGGTACAAAGAACCAGGACTCTGTCGTCAGGCATATTATTGACATCATTATCAAGCTTGCGGATCATTCATTTAGGAGCATTGATATAGCCAAGTTGTTGACAGATATCGATATTATTGATCATGGATCTTCCGGAAAGAAAGACCACTCTATTGTGTCTGATGGCGCTATTTACGATCTGGATAACCCTACCTATATTGGTGGCAAAGGTTGCAATGAGAATCCTTCAAGAGGTATTTTTGATTTGCGAATCGATAGTTTCTCATATGACCTTTTCAGATTTTGCCCGTCCGGGATTTTGCGCGCCAAGACTATCTCAGGTATAGAGTTTTACTCATTCAGTACCGATTCTGGCAATTTTTGCCAAATCAGTCTGTCTATCAATAGCCGGAGTATGATCTATCTTGAAATCACCCGAATCGAAGACTATCCCCTTTGGTGTATAGATGGCTAATGCCATGCTCTCAGGGATATTATGGTTCACTCTGATGAATTCGACGGTGAAACATCATAATTTCACCAAATCATTATCAGGATTGATGATTTTGTATTTAAGCAGATTAGCTTTTTTCTGATCGTCAAAAGTCTTCTTGATGATGCCCAAAGCCAAAGGTGTAGTATAGACGATAGGGTATCACAATTCTTCTATGATGTTTTTGATGGCTCAGATATGATCCAGATGTCCATGCGTAATAAGGATACCTCTGAGTTTGCTTTTATTTTTCTTCAGATAGGTGATATCCGGAATGATATAATCCGCACCAAGTTCTTCACTTGCGGCGAATTCCATTCCTGCATCAACGATGATGATATCATTCTTATATTCGATGAACATGCATTGTCCTACTTGCTCCAAACCTATAAGGTTACCAAGTCTCACGGGCACTTCATCTTTTTTGATGAGTTTCCTGATATCCTTGACGCCGGCAAGCGAAGATGTCACATCTTGACGTATAAAAGCTTCAGAACTCATTTTCGGTCATTGAGGACGCGGTCCTCATCATTGAGAGCGAAGTGGCTTTTTGCCTCTGTACGGAGTTTTTGCATTGTTTTTTTTGCTGAAATCAATAGAGAGATTTCATTGCATAGGCGCTGGCGCAGCAATGGGCTTTGGTGATACAACCGGTCTTGGTTGTTGCACTGGTTTTGATTGCACTGGTCTTGGTTTTGATTGCACTGGTCTTGGCGCTGATTGTATTGGTCTTGGTTTTGATTGCACTGATCTTGGCGCTGATTGTATTGGTCTTGGTTGTTGTGGTCTTGGTTGTTGTGGTCTTGGTTGTTGTGGTCTTGGTTGTTGTGGTCTTGGTTGAAGTCATTGTAGCTTCGGTAATTGTGTTTCGTTCATAATAATTATAAATAATAAAATTTAATAGATTAAATGGATTACAAATTAATGAATTGCGGATTGTATTTAGTCGAATTCGTAATTCGAAATTTGCAATCAAGTAATTAATGAATTGGTTTTAAAGTAATAAAGTTCATAAAATGGAAAGTCTAAAAGAGTTAAGAAAGTCCTGCGAGAGCAGAAGGATTCCCATCATAAGTTTGGCTACGGAAAAGTTTTTGTGAAAACTGTTGAGAAAGCATAAACCGAAAATATGTCTGGAAATTTGAGGTGCGGTGGGATATAGCAGTATATATATAGGATGAATGATAAATACACGGGGAGGAAAGATCACTTCGTTTGAGATTTCATATCCTGCATACCAAGAAGGTCTACAAAACGGCAAGGAAGCACATTGTCATAATATCATCAGCTATCCGTATGATGTTCTCTATGCTCCTATCAAAAAATTGGTGCAAGCGCCGGCAGATTTCATCTTTATAGATGGTCAGAAAAGCCAATATGGTGAATATCTAGAAATTGTAGAAAAATTCAAGTCACCACATACGGTCATTATTATAGATGATGTGATCCAATATCATAACAAGTTGTCTTCATTATACTGATATTTGCAGAAAAAGCAAATCAATTGTGTTCGAACACCAAAAGGGGGTTCTTTTGGATGAGAGAACCATACCGGCGATTTGAGAAACAGAAAACACAAATGAAATGAAGTGATTTCTGATTTCGAAAACAGTCGCGTGTATGAAATCCTTCAGCTGGAGCCGGATGACGGGGTAATGATTATCAATTCAGAACTTAGATCTTAGGACTTAGAACTTAGTATAGAAATATTCATCAATTTGTTTTTATCGCATAGCTTTTATCATTTTATCGCGCCCATCGGGAGCTTTTATTGCGAAGTATTTATCGCGACCAACGGGAGCATTATTACATCACAAAAACCTAATTTGGAAATAGCGAAAATCGCTATTTTTCGTTTATTTTCCTTCTCATTTTACTATACTGATGTGTCATGTATTTTTTCTGATAAAAGAATATTTAATATTCGGCTTCTCAACTAATGAATTGAATGAAAAAACTCATTGTACGAATATTTATTGCCCTCTACGGATTATCCTATCTTTTGCAAAATAGTATTTTTGTTGACCGAAAAAAAGTGTATGCAGCTACAACCAGCGGTACAGTAAACATTGTAGCGGTTTTCGTGGATAGCAAAATCTACCAGGACATAGCGAACAATCTTAAACGATATACTATAAATTATATCCAGGGGAAAATCGGCAATAGCAAAGCGGTGGTTTTTCCTATAGATACCGCGACGATGAAAGCGCACGAAATTTCGCAGATGCTGGAAAACATGTACTTTGAGTGACTCAAAGACGAAAGTTCGAAACTCGTGGGTGTTATACTTATAGGCGATATACCGTTACCGGTGGTGCAGAACAACGGATTCATCTATCCGAGCATTTATCCTTATGTAGATTTCGAAAATCAGCAATTCATTTATGATACCAACAAGAAATTCTTCGTCTACAACGATAATCCCAACGGTCAGGCGGAAATCCGGCACGGACTCATCAAATTCGATACTGCCGCACAATACAACGATTTTTTTGAGAAAGTGAAATCATACAAAGAGGATCCGATAAAATTCATCGATAAGGCGATCCGGTACGACGATTTCATAGGACTCAAGAAATATTTCATTTCAGAAAATACCAAGTACTATATAAACAGCATGATTTTCTGAGAAGATATAGGATATCATAGATATACCTCATTACTCTTGGATACGCTCAAAAACGAGCATAACAACGATGCTCTTGCCATAGGAGATACGCTCAGCAACGATATGGCAGATGTGGAAGACGCGGATCTCAAAGCGTACGGAGATATGATCCAATCCAGAAACGATGAAGCGAAAGGCGTGGTATCGCAGATAACGGCGACTATGCCGACACTGACGCTCAAAAAAACGACCGACGAAATGTTCAAAAGCTATGACGGATTGGTGGGAAGCACGTTTCTTTCTAAAATCAAAGATAATGTTGCCTGACTTGCAAGACGATACACCAATACCGAAGGAGAATCGTTTGATGCCATCAACGGACATACGGACAAGATAGATCAGAAAGACAATCGGGTCTTGGGAGATAGCGATAACGGAATACAACCGCTCCTTATCCAGATCAACGATTATATGGAAAGCGGAATCAACGCGAAGATAGAAGAGGAGAAATATTATCTTACGGTACCGGTACCATTGACCTATCTGCAATTCCAATGAGAGATGAAGAAGAAAAAATGTACGTGGAACACGTATAATTATTATAAGAACTATTATTTCGGTATAGATGCAAATTTTCTGAATACGGCGGCATATACGAACATCTACAGAGGAACGTTCCAGAATCTCGCAACGCTTTCCTGACAAAACATCACCAGCAATACCGGACAATCTGTAGGAGGATCATACAAGGTGTTCTCACAACAAGTCGAAGCGAATAGATGATATAATATAGCGAACGCGCAAGATGAACTGGATAGATACGCTAAGTACAAAACAAATAAACAGGATCTCCGGGGAATGGAATGCACAAGATATCTCTTCAATCGGGAATGGCTCAATATCTGCATCAGAAAAAGGGTGCGAAAACCTGATGATAGTTCTGCTGAGAATAAATGCACCATCGGCAATACCAACGAACAATGAGGATGCGAAACCATGGCGAGTTTCTGACAAAGGAATCGATGAGGCGCTTCGCCGTTCAATCTCAACACGTCGGATATGTCATTAAGTTATCAATATACATGAGCGAAATTACCTATTTACGATATAGCGGGATCCAAAAAGATCAGCGCTGCCCAACCGGAAGCGAATAGCTGATCTGGAGTGATAAAATACGCGGCGCTCATCCAGGAAAAATTCGGCGGCGGCGATCTGCAATCTACCAGCGATATCTCGTATTTGATTAAATATCCTCGAGCTCAAGGAAACGACTTGTTTTTCACGAACCAATATCCATATGGCAACCTGAAACATCCGACACGAGGGACTAATCCGCCGAAAACATATGCGCAAACGGATTTCTTCCCTATCTATACCAGTACCTCATATCATAAGACAAACGGGAAACAAGCAGTGCTCTACAACCGGACAGATGGTACGTGCGGAGGAAATGGAAACATATATACGTATAAGACACTGGATTCTAGAGTAAAAAACATCGCTCCGACACGGGATCAGATATCCGATACGGAATTTTTTAAATTCAAGTATGATTCCGAATTGGAGAAGTTTTATAACAGCGTCATTACGGATCTTTCATGAACCAAAGTCGATATCGCCCAAAAGACTGTAGTATTCAGCGGAGCGGATATCAACGATGTCACATGAGTGGTCGCTAACTTATCTAATTTGAAACAGAAAATTTCTACATACAATAGCAGCATACAAGATATACTTACCTTCGTGCCTCTCGTACAGCTTCCAGGCATGAGCTCTACACAAGTAGCAAATATGGCAAATACATGGAGCGGAAATAACATCACTCCGACAAAAGCGTTGGACGTGAAGGATAGGATCGTAAAAGTGAATGACGGATTGGAATCATTGCTCAACTACATGAACACGTTGAGCATAAGCAACGTTCTTCTTTCTTTTGATTATATCATTCAGTATGAAAATTTCAAAAATCAGAAAGTGGAGATTCTGAATACACGGAAAAATAACATAACCAGCGAATTCAATGATATCACTGCGAACATAAACACATTGAAATCGACGTTCGTCCAATCAAAGAACATCTACGACACCATAGGGAATCTGAATAGCAATTTAGCGATCGTCGCAGCACTCACACTAAAAAAAGCAGGTATCGGTGCGGCTGCGCTTTGCGGAACGCCTCCGCTTCCTTGCGGATGTGATGCAAGCCATTACCAGGTGATGTGTGATGTAATCGATAATCTTATCGCTACATTGAACGCAGATCGGAATCTTACGGGAAGCATCATCAACGATAAGATTGATAAGATCCATTCGTATGAAAACGGAGAGACAAACCAATACGGCGGTCAGATCACGGTGCAGCCGTTTGCAGAAATCAATAATGAATTTATTGCAAACGAAATAGGCGGAGAAATCGGAAACGCAAATGCTCGCATGAACGCTTTTGACGTTTCTACCGATCCTGAAAAAAAAGAGATACTCAAAGGGATGAATCTGACAACATCCGACAGACCGATCGATAATGTCAGGAATATCACCTTCAAGGGAATCTGATGAGATATCGTCAGACTGGATTATCCAAACTTGTACGAAGTGGAAGTCTATGAATCATCAGGCAGCAAACTCATTTTGAAAGGAACAGGAGAAATCAAGGAATCGCTTAAATCATATTTGATAAACAAAGTAACGGAATACAACACACAGCTGGAAGCGCAAACACAGAAAAAAAATAATGGATATTATAGTTCATTCAGCAGTCAATTTAATTATTTGGGACAGCTGGATCCGCTCGCAAATCCGAATGATGCTACGCATAATTACAGTTTATTGGAACCAGATTTTTTCATCGGACAGTTAGTGCAATATCTCGACACATTAGAAAATATCAATGGGAAAACGGCTATCTACGGAAAGAACGACGCCAACACTGACGATGAAAAATTAGATATGATAGCGAATTTCCTTTACCAGCAAAACATCACTCGACCGGAAAAGCTTAAACAAAGCACTGTCATTGACGACATCAACGAAACCAAAGCGAGTTTTGATATCAACTACAGAATCAGCGATGTGGTCAGCACCTATCTGACAAAAGATAACG
>Ga0210049_1005124_pt1 | contig 11250 bp, 10 predicted proteins | sample CryGeyCG2014_300_2_FD_183964 | JGI IMG/M metagenome (GOLD analysis project Ga0210049, IMG submission 183964) | Groundwater microbial communities from aquifer - Crystal Geyser CG06_land_8/20/14_3.00 (SPAdes) (version 2) | ecosystem: Environmental > Aquatic > Deep subsurface > Groundwater | place...
TGCAATCTGATTACAATGGCCAGACTGATGGCGGGTTGATATTAAATATCAAGGAACGAATGTAAAAACGCCTTTTAAGGATCCAAAATATGCTTGGATTTTTAAAAATGTTTTTACACATTAACTATATAGAATAATTGGTCAGCGAGACATTGAACTCGACTGGCTCAAAAAAAATTAGTACGAGTCTAGAATCTAACTTACCATATTTGGCGCTCCGCGCCCAATATGTTGCGCTAGATTCTAGACTCGAACATATGTAAAAAAAAATTTGATTTTTTTCGTATTGGGCTTCGGAAAGAGGGGAATTAAAGGGTGAATTCCCGAAGCCCAAAACACATTATTTATTTGGCTTCCTCGACATTACCGACGATAACCTTCCTTATATTTTTAGCAGTAGCCCCAAGACTCTTAGCTTTCATTATTTCGTACATGCTGTCCTTGGTGCCTCCGTACCACCTTTGTCCGTTATGGATATACCAAATTTCTCCGTGTGAATTGGGTCCTGACACTTGCAGTAGCATTTTACCTTCCAATCTGTCAATTATATTCTGGTCATAATTATACTTCTGATTATTTGCCGGGTTATATCCGTTTTCTAATTCTTGTTTGTCGCTATATCCGTCACCATCCGTGTCGCTGTTATTTATATCTGATCCTAATGCGGATTCCAACCGATCCGAAAGGCCATCACCATCGCTATCAGTTAAATTATATAGCATATCAGGCACTCCGACTGGAATTTTTTGAATATTTTCATAGGTAATACCGGTTGCTAATTTGCCGCCAATACTAAGAGCGGCTTCTCCATTTTCGAAATAGAATCTATTTTTAGAAACAGGGTCTACATACCATAAGCGTCCATGGTTTTCCACATCTAAAAACATAGTTCCCGCGTATTTGTCTGCGAATTTTTGGTCTAAGTTGGTCAGTCTTTCTTCTAAATCCAACACCTGCCTTTCTAGCTCGGTTATTCTTCTTTGGAGTCGTAAAATTATTTGGTTTGAATAAATATCAGTTGAACCATTTTTTTTGTTTTCAGCATCGTTGTTATCAGTAGCATTATCATCTTTATTCTCAGCCGGTATATCAAAAGAATAGACCGATGAAACAGCCCTGTTCCTGCTACCATCATAACATATCAAATCATAATATCCTTTGTCTCCATCAAAATATCTTGTATCAACGCCTTGATTTTTAATTTCGTTTTCGTAATAGTAAATCCCGTTGTTATTTGATTTTGAAAAGATTGAGCCGAAGATATAATCATCACCATCTCTCGTGGTCACAAGAAGGTCATCATCCAGATTTCCATTCTTCGTACTATAAATCATGGTGCAGTCATAATTGCCGTTCGTTTGCCATTTGATGGTAAACGATTCATTCGAAATATCCACTGTTTGAATATTGTTTATTTGAATATCAGCCGGTATATCAAAAGAATAGACCGATGAAACAGCCCTGTTCCTGCTACCATCATAACATATCAAATCATAATATCCTTTGTCTCCATCAAAATATCTTGTATCAACGCCTTGATTTTTAATTTCGTTTTCGTAATAGTAAATCCCGTTGTTATTTGATTTTGAAAAGATTGAGCCGAAGATATAATCATCACCATCTCTCGTGGTCACAAGAAGGTCATCATCCAGATTTCCATTCTTCGTACTATAAATCATGGTGCAGTCATAATTGCCGTTCGTTTGCCATTTGATGGTAAACGATTCATTCGAAATATCCACTGTTTGAATATTGTTTATTTGAATATCAGTATCTGCCTTTACATTCGAAAAAGACGCAAACAGCAGAACCAATAAAACTAGAATTGTAATTTTTTTTCTCATACTTTTTTCGTTTTAAAAATTAATTTAATAAATACTTAGTTTCTAGAATCTAGCGCAACAGTGTAATTAATAAGTTTGTTAAATACTTCATAAGGTTTGTCAAAGCCCAGGACTGCTCTCGGGCGGTCATTCAGAAGATTTTGCACTTTTTTAACTTCATACCGCGAAACTTTATTGAAATCCGTCCCTTTGGGAAAAAACTGTCTGATCAATCCGTTGGTATTTTCGTTAGTGCCTCGTTCCCAAGGACTTCTCGGATGAGCAAAGTAAACTTTAACCCCGGTAATATCTGTAAATAATTTGTGCTTAGCCATTTCCCGTCCCTGATCGTAGGTTAAGGTCAGTTTCATCTGTCGGGGCAACTTCTTGGTTTCTTTAGCGAACGCCCTAGCTACCACTTCCGCGTCTTTGCTCTTAACCGGGACGAGGATAGTCGTGCGGGTCGTGCGCTCAACCAGAGTGCCAAGAGCCGAACGATTATCCTTTTCCAGCATTTCGACAATCTGCCGAGGAGACCATTTCTGCCCAAGCTTCTTTCTGATGTATGCCCTTAATTTGGAATTGCTGTTTAATACTTCCGTTTAGCGGCATTGCGCATAGCCCGATTTTGAGCCTTAACTGCCCGGTATGTGTATTTATTGCAGCCTCCAGCCGCAACTTCGCGGCTAATTGTGCTGACATTTCTGCCCAATGCCTTGGCGATATCATTTAATGAGCATTTCCGCGAGAACATCCGGCTGATATCTTCCCGCTCATTCTTGCCATATTTGGCGCTTCGCGCCCAATATGTTGCGTTAGATTCTAGGCTCGAACTTAATTAAATTATTAAAAATATAAAAATTTTTTTACTCTCTGCCTATTCTTGTTGATATTATATCGCAGTCAAGGAAAATTCGCAATTACCGCCTTGACAAAAAAAAGAGTCATGTTATTATTCTAATACGAAGTAAATCGGTAGGATATAAACAGGACAATAAACAATTCCGCTGATATGAAATTTTCCACGCGCACGACATACGGCCTGCGGGCGATTGTTTATCTGGCTAAACAAAAACCCGGTGAGCTCACTTCTTTGGCGCAAATCGCGGCCCAAGAAAAGATTTCTTTGAAATATCTGGAAAACATTTTTGGCTTGCTGAAAAAGGGAAAACTGGTCCGGGCCGTGAAAGGGCCGGCGGGCGGCTACGCGCTGGCCAAGCCGGCTCCGTCTTTGACGGTTTATGAGCTGGTGGTTGCCCTGGAAAAGGATATCGCGCTTTTCCGTTGTTTGCGGCCGGACGGCCGGACGAATTGCCGTTTGAGCGGCCAGTGCGCCGCGACCAAGGTCCTTGCGCGGGTGCAAGCCGCTTTGGCCGCGGCTTTGAAAACCATGAGCTTGCGTGATTTGCTCTAAAAATTCAGCGTTTTTCATGAAGAAAATTTTTCCCATCCTGTTCTTCGCGTTTCTTTTGCCGGTTTTGGCTTCCGCGAACAATTTGCCGGATCGCGACGGCGACGGCGTGCCGGATCAAGACGAACTGGGAATATACCAAACCGATCCGGACAATCCGGACACGGACAATGACGGCTACAGCGATTGGGCCGAGCTGAACGCCGGTTTTTCGCCGCATAATCCTTTAGCAGTAAAACTTGAGGATAATGATCAGGATCATGATGCTTTATCCGATCGCTTGGAATTAGCTTTTGGCACAAAGATTTTGGATCCGGATACGGATCAGGACGGATTTAAAGACGGAGAGGAAATCGCCGCCGGTTACGACCCGCGGCAAGGCAACGGCGCGATTTTAAAGAAAAGGATTGAAATCAATCTCGGCCGGCAGGAATTATCCTATTTTTTAGGCCAGGTACGTTTGGGTAAATTTCCGGTTTCATCGGGAAAAAAAGGCATGTGGACGCCGGTCGGGCATTTCCGGATTGACGGCAAGCATCCGCGCGCTTGGTCAAGTTACGGACTGTGGATGCCTTGGTGGATGAGCCTCAAAAACGGCTATTTCGGCATCCACGAACTGCCGGAATGGCCGAATGGCGCCAAAGAAGGCGCGGATCATCTGGGCAGACCGGTATCGCACGGCTGTGTGCGCCTGGGCGTGGGGCCGGCGAAATTGCTTTATGACTGGACGCCCATCGGCACGGAAGTATTCATATATTAAGGTGATGCTCAACAGCGAATAAACGCGAATAATAATAGAATGAAATAATATGCCATATTCGGAAAAAGTGCTTGAACATTTCCAGCATCCGCGCAACCAAGGGTCAATGGCGGACGCGGACGCGGTCGGCGAAGTCGGCAATCCGGTCTGCGGCGATGTGATGAAGATCTATTTAAAAATCCGAGACCGGCGGATCAAAGATATCAAGTTTGAAACCTTGGGTTGCGCCGCGGCGATTGCCGTGTCTTCCGCTCTCACGGAAATCGCCAAAGGCAAATCCCTGGACCAGGCCTTGAAGATTGAAAAGGATGACATTGTCCGGGAATTGGGCGGCTTGCCGGATTTGAAAATCCATTGTTCAATGCTGGGCGTGGAAGCGATGCGCGCGGCCATCGCCAAGTATCAGGCTGGCCAGAAATGAAGACAAAAAAAACCGACAAAAATCGCTTTGTCGGTTAAAATTTTCAGAAATAATTCGCCAGCCTTTCGTAAAGAAGGCAGGCCAGGAGCCAGCCTACAATAATTATAAATAAAATATGAATTTTATGGCAAATGAAAAAGTGGAGAAAAAAATTCAAGCCGCGTTGGAAATCATCCGCCCAGCCCTGCAAATGGACGGCGGCGATGTTGAATTCGTTGATTTCAATGCCGAAACCGGCGTGGCGTGCGTCCGTTTGGCCGGCCATTGCGCCACCTGTCCGATGGCCCAAATGACGCTCACGCAAGGCGTGGAAAAAGAGATCAAGAAACACGCCCCCGAAGTGAAAGAAGTGGTGGCGGTTTAATAAATGATTAATCTGATTTTATATGACAGCCAAAAAATATATTTATTTTGACCACAGCGCGACCACCCCCCTGGACCGCGAGGTTTTGAAAGCCATGGCGCCTTTCTGGCAGGCGGATTTCGGCAATCCGGCTTCCTTGCACTTGCGCGGCCGCCAGGCCCTGGAAGCGGTGGACATCGCCCGCGAACGGATCGCGGAATTTTTCAACTGCCAGCCCGGCGAAATCATCTTCACTTCGGGCGCGACGGAAGCGAATAATCTGGCCATCAAAGGCTTGGTCAAAAATTTGCGCGCGCAGGGCTGGGCGGATCCGGAAATCATCACCAGCGCGATTGAGCATGATTCCATTTTGGAGCCGATTCGCGAATTGGAAAAAGAAGGCGTGAATGCGGTTTTCGCGCCCGTCAATGGAAACGGGATCGTTGATCCGGCCGCGATCCGGGCGGCAATCAATGAGCGGACCGTCCTGGTGTCCGTGATGTATGTAAATTCGGAAACCGGCGCCCTCCAGCCGGTGCGCGAAATCGGCAAGCTTGTCCGGAAAGCCAGGGAAAAGAGGCACAAACTCTGGCTCACGCGTCCGCTCGCCGATCGGGAGAAAAAAGAGCGCCCGCTGTGGTTCCATACGGACGCCACCCAGGCCGTCAATTTTTTCAACTGCGGCGCGCAAGGGAATTTTTTTGACCTCCTGTCTTTTTCCGGACACAAGATCTACGGACCCAAAGGCGTTGGCGTCTTGTATAAGAACGCCAAAGTGGGATTATCCGCCATCCAGACCGGCGGACATCAGGAAGGGAATCTGCGGAGCGGGACTTTGAACGTGCCGGGCATTGTCGGCCTGGGCGCGGCCATCCGCCTGCTCGGCCAAGCCGGGAAGATGGGCGAGCCCAGCCGTGAACAGAAAAAAAACACTTTGTCTGTCGCCAAATTGCGGGATCTGCTGGTCAAAGGGGTGCTGAAAAGCATTCCTAATGTCATTTTAAACACTCCGCTCGGCCAAGCCGCGCCCGGACACGCCCATTTTTCCTTTTTGGGCGTGGAAGGGGAGTCCACCCTCATCGCCTTGGATTTGGCCGGCATCGGGGTTTCCACCGGTTCAGCCTGCGCTTCCGGTTCCCTTACCGCTTCGCATGTCCTCTTGGCCATGGGCATCAAGACGGAAGTGGCGCACAACAGTGTCCGCTTTACGATCGGCAAGCTCAATACCAGGGAAGAAATTAATAAAGTCCTGCAAGTTCTACCCCCGATCATCAGCCGTTTGCGCCGGATGAGCCCGATCAAGGAATAGGGTATTGTATTATATTTTTATCGGCAATCGTCTTATGGCCAGCGGATTGTATTTGCGCTATTTGTCTTGTCTCAGACCACGGATCTAATGCCATGATCAGCGCGGAGATTAGACTAATGATTCATTTTGCGTTAAGATAATATTATAACAAGAACTAATTAACTCATGGCGAAAAAATTATGAGAATCAAGCGGTTAGCGGCCGTGGCCGCGATCCTGGCGCCTCTGGGTTTAGCCGGTTGCGGCTTGAGCCAGACCAGCGGCGAAAAAGTTGCGGAAAAGTATATGGAAAAAGCTCTGGAATCGGCTGGCGGCGGCGATGTGGATGTTGACGCCGCAAGCGGCAAAGTGACGATCAAGTCAGAAGACGGGCAGGCGGAATTTTCCGGCGGGGAAGGAGTGAAACTGCCGGACGTCTTTCCGGATAATCTGGTCCTGGCCGATGACGCGAAGATCATTATGGCCTCCAAGGTCGGTAGCGGCTACAGCGTCGCTTATATCACCGATGAAACGCAGGCTCAGATGTTCACCCGGTACAAAAACGAATTGGTCGCGGATGGTTGGAAAAAAACCATGGAAATGGACGCGGGCGAGGCTCAATTGGCCAATTTCGCGCAGGACCGGACCACATTGTCCGCCACCATCGGCCAGAATAACAGCAAGGAGGAGTCCTACCAAACCTTAGTCAGCCTGGTTTATGTGCAGGAAGAAGAAAAGAGCGCGCCGTCTGAAGAATAGCCTCAGGCTGGTCAATCGTTTTTGATCCGTACATAAATCTGATAAATTACGATTCCTTCGCGAGGAAAAAAAACAAGAGCCAAAAAGGCTCTTGTTTTGCGGGCAGGAATTTTGTTTACCAGCCTTGGTAATTTTTACTACGGAGCCGGATAGGCATTGGAAAAATGGCATCAATCGGCTCTTTCGATCAACTCACCCGCGCCGGCTTCGTATTTGAAAACATAGATTTTTTTATCCGCGATCGTTTGAAATTCATCCGCGGCTAATTTCGCCTCGTCGCGGATTTTCGGGAAAGCCCACCAGTAGTCATTCAGGACAAAATACACGACGTCCGCGTCCGCCAAGGCCAGCGCGGACAAGGCGTTTTTCCGGCTCGGGCGTTCATAGACCATTTTCAGATATATCTCATAGAGCGGACCGCCGGTCGGAATCGGGTAGTAAAAGATTTTTTCCTTCGGGCCTGAGGCATTTCTCGCTTCATAATAGGGCGCGAAGCCGGACAGATGCAGGGCCGCGGCCGAGACTTGCTGATTGGCCAGGACCAGATATTTCCGGCCGCCGGCGTTTTCCCGGATAAATTGGACAGCGCGCAAATCATCCGCCCCCGTGCTCCAGCCGCGGGCATTGTGGTAGCGATCCAGGCGCGGATAGCTTAGATACGCGGACGCGGCCAGAAGGGCGCTGAGACCGGCCAGCCAAATGCATTGCGCGGGGTTTTCCGCTCGCGCAATTTTTTTCCCGAACCAAGTGAAAGCGAGCCAGGCAAAAGGGAGGCAGAACAGGCCCGCGGCCTGGGCGATGCGGGCGGGATAATCACCTTGTTCATAGGCGATCAGGAAAGAGAAATTCAAGGTCGCGGTCAGGCCGGCGGCGGCCAGGGTCAGGCCGGCGAGCAGGGCATAGAGACGGAAGATTTTTTCTTTGCGCGCGAAAAAAGCCAGCGCCGCGCCGGCCGCGACCAGCGCCAGATAGATCCAAAGCCGGTTGCCGCCGAAAAAATACAAGCTGTTCAAAAAAACATTTTCTTTGTCCGGCCAGACTGGCGCCGGGAATATGCTTTTCCAGAAATTTCCGGGCCAGCTGAATTTTTCCGGTCGCTGGAAAAGAAAAAAGGCGGCCGGCAGGGCCAAGGCGGCGCCGGCGGAAACCAAGCCAGAAAGGAATAATTTGGCTTTTTTTGTTTGGTCGCTGTGGTAAATATGCAAGAAAATAATCAAGCTCAGGGCCGGCAGGCCGGCGATCGGCTGGGTAATCAAAGCGGCCAGAGCCAAACCGTAGTTGGTGGCCAGCTGGCGCGTGTCGGTAAGGCTTAAGCCATTGATGATGATAATAATCAAAAATAAAAAAGCCAGATTTTGGGGGGTGGTTACGATAAAAATGCCAAATGGCAGGAGCAGTCCCAATAAAGATAACCAGCGTCCGGACAGATCGGAAGACAACGGCCCGGGCGCGCGGCGGCCGAGGGACCAGGGTAAAAAAATCGCGGCCAGAGCCGGCACCAGCCAGCGGTCAATAATCGGCAAGGGCAAGAAAGTGATTTTGTGGATGATTATTTCCAGACCGTATTGGCCGAGGTAATAAAAAGTTTTCGGTTCAATCAGGCCGTCCGTGTCAATCACGTCCAGCGCGGCTTGGTGGATGAAAGGGTCAAAGCCGTAGCCAATTTTATATACGATCGCGGCCGCGGAAAAGGCGAGAAAATAAAACAGGCTGAAAAGCGGCCAACCGGCGCGCGAAGAAATTTTGGCGCTTAAGAATCCCAGGAAAAGCGCGGCGGCGCCGTAAAAAAGAAAAAAAAGCGGGGAAACGGCGGACCAGGGCGTTAGCAAAGACGCATCCGTACGCGCGCGGACCAGCCAAAAGAAAGAGACCGCGGCGCAAAACAAGAAAGCGGCTCCGAGCCAGATGGTCCATTTGGTCAAAATTGGAGCGGGCGGCGTCGGCGCGTTGGTATTTTTCGTTTCCGGCAAAAAATGATTCAGAGCCGCCAACAGGCCAAGAGCCAGAATCAGCGCCAGGACGATCCCCGCCGGATTCAGGCGATAAAAAAAATAAACCAAGCCGCTGGCCAGGGAAAGGGCAGACAGCAGGGCTAAGAGATAATAGTAAGAAAAAATTTTTTTAAACCAATCCATACGCATGGCTAATTAGCAGATTAAATCCTGATTACCAATCAATTATTTTCTTATTTATCTTCCTTATTCTTATGTTGGCCAAACATTTGATGAATATATTTTAGCATTCACCGGCCAAAGCGCCAAGGCGTTTGAAAAATACCAGTTTTTCTGTTAGGATAAGATAAATTTGTCAGATTGGCATATTTGGTCAGAAAATAAATTTATGGCCGATATCAGGGAGCCGCTTAATCAAGAGAAAGAAACAAAAGCGGGAAAAGGCGAGCTGTGGCGCTGGGCCTTGGTTTTGGCTTTGGCCGCGGTTTTTGCCGCGTCCGCCATTCTTTATATCCGCGCGACCCAGACGGATGATTTTGTCAAATGGGGCTCGCCGGACGAGAATGCCAATTATATCTTTGCCAAATTATACGGCCAGGAAAACCGTTTGTCTATTTTTGAGAAATATAACCTGCTCGCCGCGGACATCATGCGTCCGCGGAGCATGAAAAGCGACCAGGGCTGGATCAAGCCGGTAAGCTTCCTGGGCTTGCCGCTCATTTACGGCTGGCTTTCCCGCCTGACTTCATATCAGCTGATCCCGTATTTCACCGCGCTGGCCGGCGCGTTCGGCCTGATTTTTTATTATCTCCTGATCCGGCTCTTTTTCGGCCGGTCCAACGCGTTCGTGTCAATGTTCCTCCTGGCCGCCCTGCCGCCTTATTTTTACTATACGGTCCGCAGCCTTTTTCATAATGTCTTATTCGTTTCTTTGCTGTTGGCCGGTTTATATTTCCTGGCTAAATGTTTGCTGGCGTCGCGGTCGGCTCCGGAAACAAAGCCGTCTGCCCCTTGGCCAATAAAAAACCGGTTGAATATTTTTTTCTCGCGGCCGCGCTTGAATGTTTGGACAGATATAGCCAGGCCCGGGGGCGCCGGTCTTTTCCTTGGCCTGGCCGTGTCCGTGCGGACTTCCGAGCTGATCTGGATTTTGCCGCTCCTGCTGCTTTCCGGTCTTTTCGCTTTCCGGCGCGCGACTTTGCTCAAAATCACGATTTTTTTGGCCGCCGTCGGTTTCGCTGTCTGGCCCGCTTGCTATTGGAATACGGTCCTGTTCGGATCTCCATATTTCGGGGGCTATCCGGAAATGAACCAATCCCTCATCGCCTTGAAGGATGCGAGCGCGGATTTGGCCGCCGCCGCGCCGACCAAGGACTGGATAAGCGCCGGCCGCGAATATTTGCTCCGGACAAAAGACATTATCTTCCATTTCGGTTTCAAGCCGCGCCAAAGCGTGCAAATGGTAAAATATTATTTTATCGCGATGTTCCCCTGGATTTTTTGGCCGGGCCTGGCCGGCGCCCTGCTTTTGCTCGCGCGTCCCGGCCGGATCAAAAAGCGGCAATGGGCCTTCGGCTTGATTTTTCTCGTTTTGAGCGCGATCTTGACCCTGTATTACGGCAGTTGGCGCTTTTTTGACAATCCGGATCAGACCCGGCACACCATCGGCAATTCCTATACCCGCTATTGGCTGCCGGTTTATCTGGGCTGGCTGCCTTTCGCGAGCTTGTTGATCAGCCGCTTGTCGGGCTGGCTCGCGGTGCGCCGATTTTTCCCGCTTGGCGACCGGAAATTTTTTTCCCGCCCGCGCCGGCTCTTTGTCATCCGCGCCTGGCAAGCCATTTTTGTCGTGGTGATTATATATTTGAATATAAATTTTGTTTTTTCCGGTTCCGAAGAGGGCCTGGCTTACGCCGGCCAGAAGCAGGACAAAACCAGGCAAGAATGGCAGATGGTCATCGCGTACACGGAGAACAACGCCGTGGTCATCACCGAATACCACGACAAGATACTTTTTCCGGAGCGGAAAGTCATCAATGGCCGTTTCAACGACCTGGCCATGAACCGGATATACCGCCGTTTGACCGATTTTTTGCCGGTTTATTATTTTAATTTCACTTTTTCTCCTTCTGACCTTGCTTACCTGAACCAGCGCCGGCTCAAGGAAATCGGCCTATTCCTTGAGCCGGTCCAGTCGATCGGACCGGATTTCACTTTATATCGTTTATACCGCCAGCCCGTCTCGGAATAATCAGCCGGCTGATAATTTGGCTGTTGGCTGGCGCGCGGACCTCATAGTCTTTATCACCGCCTTTGCGCTTGTATTAAAAAACCGCTTCTGCGCGAATTGGGTATGCGCAGAAGCGGTATGGTTTTTACAGAAATTCCAGTTTTTTCCGGGTAAGAAAGTTTGGAGGGACTGTTTTTTGCCGGAAAAGACCGCGGCCGTCCCTGGTCAGGACACCGCGCGGAATATGATAAAAAGCTTGGCAAT
>Ga0210049_1005127_pt1 | contig 11248 bp, 12 predicted proteins | sample CryGeyCG2014_300_2_FD_183964 | JGI IMG/M metagenome (GOLD analysis project Ga0210049, IMG submission 183964) | Groundwater microbial communities from aquifer - Crystal Geyser CG06_land_8/20/14_3.00 (SPAdes) (version 2) | ecosystem: Environmental > Aquatic > Deep subsurface > Groundwater | place...
GTATACTTTTTTCTTGTTTTATTTGGCATAGTTTTTTAAATTACATTGCCCGTATTCTACGCCAAATTCGTGTTTTTTCAAAATGCTACTCTCTTAGGTACTGGTTTAGTATAGCTGGGATTGGTCACTTTATCAACTTATAGAAGAAGGACACATAAGAAAACCTGAAATTATAGTTGAAGAGATAACAAAAAGTATTTAATAAGGGATCTTGGATTCGGGGCATTCCTGCCTACCGGCAGGCAGGCACCCTTACCCCTCTGCCCAAAATCAAAAACAAAAAAACTTATTTATTATTTTATTTTTATGTATCAAATATCGAAAGAGGTTTTTCAATCTGAAACAAGCATGTGTAAAAAATTAGCCCTCAAAAATGGTAATCGTTGCAACTGGGGTGAATGTGATAAGTGCGGTGTAATACCATTGTTGCATAAATTATACGAGGGCAAATTTTTAGAAGACAAAACGGAAATACGGAATGCCAAAAATAAAATAATTTCGTAAAACATTGTCCAACTAACTATGTCCCTGTCAACTCTCTTCAATCTTTGCAGAGGGTTTTGTTTTTCCAGAGACCGCATAGATATAGATGACATTAACCATTCCACTCCAATAACGATTTCTTCTTTTTTAAAATTATTGATTATTTGATTTGGTATAATACTAAGCAAGTTCATTACGCTTTTAAAAATCAGTTTTCTCCAATACAATTCATAATGTCATTTGCAAACTAATAATTTTAATTTACCTCAGGAGCGCGCATTTGGGTGGAGTTATACGATTATTTATTTGCATCTTATTTTTATTTATTTTACAATAATATTGTTTTGAAGGATGTAGTATCGTTATATCAACACTATTCTAGATAATAAGCAATTTTATTTTATTATCCCTCAAAAATTTTAGATAATAATAAGTTATATGTTATTTGAAAGATATATGCGAGAAGAAAAAGTGCAACCTGCAAGAACCGCTTTACTAGCGGTGTTAGATCGATTTTCAAACGAAAAATAAAATGCCTGCGTCATACATTGTCTAATCAACTATATGTTTAAGCTCTACAATACTTTTGCCAAAAATAAAGAAGAATTCAAATCCATCAATCCCGGCAAGGTTGGTTTTTATACTTGCGGTCCGACAGTTTATGACTATATTCATATCGGCAATATTAAATCATATTTGACTGCCGATGTGTTGCGTCGCTATTTGGTTTATCTCGGTTATGAAGTGCGTCATATCAAAAATATCACTGATGTCGGACATCTTACTGAAGATGATATCGCTCAAGGAGACAGCGGGGATGATAAGCTGGTGAAAAAAGCTCTCTTGGAAAAGAAAAGTCCGGCGGAAATAGCTTTTTTTTATGAAGAATATTTTCGCGAGACAGAAAAGAAAATGAATATTTTGCCGGCGCATTTTTTCCCTCGTGCCACCGCGCATATTCCTCAGATGATAAAAATTATCGCGACTCTGATTGAAAAAGGTTTTGCTTATGAAAAAAATGGCAATGTTTTTTTTAGCATTAAAAAATTTCCCGAATATGGAAAACTTTCCGGCAATACTTTGGAAAATTTGAAAATTGGCGCGCGCTTGGAGGAACACCCCGATAAAGAAGATCCCTGGGATTTCGCGCTTTGGCTTCGCGCTCCCAAAGAACACTTAATGAAATTTAACTCACCATGGTCGTTGGGTTATCCTGGTTGGCATATTGAATGCTCAGCGATGAGCGCCGAATATTTGGGAGACACTTTTGATATTCATACTGGAGGCGAAGATAATATTTTTCCTCATCACGAAGCGGAAATTGCTCAAAGTGAATGTTTTTCGGGGAAAAAGTTTGTCGCTTATTGGGTTCACACTCGTTTGCTTATGGTTGATGGCAAGAAAATGTCAAAATCTAAAAACAATTTTTATCGCTTGGAAGATATTTTAGAAAAAGGATATGATGCAATGGCGTTGAGAATTTTGATTCTTTCTTCTCATTATCGCAGTCAAATGAATTTTACTTGGGAGTCTATGGATCAAGCCAAAAGTAATTTTCAAAAAATTTCTGTTTGGATTAATAATTTAATGAATGTTTCTCTTGGCGATTCCAAAGAAAAATCTCAAATTAGTTTTACACATATTTATCAAAAACGTTTTGAAGATGCGATGAATGATGATTTAAACACTCCCCTCGCGCTTAGTGTTCTCTATGATTTAATCACAGAAACCAATAAATTAAGCGTGAAAAATAAACTTACTTCCGCTATCGCTAAAGAAATTTTAACTTTTTGGAAGCGTATTAACAAGGTTTTTGGTTTAATTATCACAGAAGCGAGCATCATCCCAAACTTTATAATTGATTTGGCAGAAAAAAGAAAAGAAGCCAGATTAAAGAAAGATTTTGCCACTTCGGACAAGCTGCGAAACGAAATAGAGAAATTAGGTTATCTCATTGAAGATTTAAAAGATAATGATTATACAATTAAAAAGTTATAAATCACTTCATATTAAAGATTTCCATAGAAGATTATTTTTTTAGTTTTCTATTTTGGAGATATTTTACAAAAAAATGATTAAATTAACAAAAATATATTTTATGTTCATTTTTTTCATATATAATATGGAAGATATATAATTTGAAATTCAGTTAAGAAACATTTTTTGTTTTTCTAGTTGAATTTTCTGCTAATTTCAGAAGATTTTGTTTTTTTATGTATGAATAAAAATTTTTGGTTAAAATTGAATAAACCGATTTTAGCACTGGCTCCGATGGCGGGAATCACTGATAGTGCTTTCAGACAGATTTGCGGTGAGTATGGCGCGGATGTTACTTATAGCGAAATGGCCAGTGTCAGCGCTCTTTTTTACAAACCACAAAAAACATTAGAACTGGTTCGTTTCAATAAAAAGGAAAGTCCTTATATCGTTCAACTTTTTGGCAATAATCCAAAACATTTTGCCGTAGCGACAAAGATAATTACGGAAAAAATAAAACCGGAGGGGATTGATATTAATTTTGGTTGTCCGGCTAAAAAAGTTTTCAGACACGGTAGCGGTTGTGCTCTTTTGAGTCAGATATCGCTATCTCGTGAAATTATTTCTGCTGTTTGCGAAAATACTTCTCTGCCTGTTTCTATAAAAATTCGCGCCGGGCTAAAGAATTTTAGCGCCTTGAATTTTATTGAAAAAACGCAAGATCTCCCCTACTCGGCGATTATGATTCATGGCAGAACTTATGAAAAAGGTTTCTCCGGAGAAGTTGATTTTGAAATTGGTCAAAAAATCAAAAAAAGGTTTCCTTTAAAAATTATTCTCGGCAACGGAGGAATTGATTCGCCGGAAAAAGCGCGCGATATATTGAAAAAATTTCCTCTTTTGGATGGATTGGGAATCGCTCGCGGATCTTGGGGACGACCATTTTTTTTCTCACAAACCAAAGATCTTATTAAAAAAGGAAAATATGCAACTTATTCTTTTCCCAAGATAAAAAAAATAATGCTTCGTCACGCCAAGCTTATGTATAAAGATAAGGGAGACAGAGGATTTTTTGAAATTAGAAAACACTTAAGCTGGTATGTTAAAGATTTCCCGGGAGCCAAAAAAATTCGCAAAAATTTAGTTTTAGTGAAAAAATCGGAAGAGATAGAAAAAATATTGAGCGATCGTTTGAGAATTTAAATTTTTAACAAAAAAATCCCCCATGGACTTTTTAGATGAATTAGTCCTATAATGTTTTTTGTTAAATAATTTTTTTATCTCAAAATAAATGAAACAACTTGGAAAACATTTACTTATCGAACTTTATGGTTGCGATAATCAAAAAATAGACGATTTGGTTTTTGTTGAAAAACACTTATTCAGTCGGCAAAAATTTCCGGCGCTCATATCGTGAAAACTTTTTTTCATAAATTTTCTCCTCAGGGAGTGAGTGGAATTATTGTTATTTCTGAATCTCATTTTTCCATTCACACTTGGCCGGAACACGGATATTGTGCTTTGGATATTTTTACTTGCGGAAAAAATATTGACTCTGATAAAGCTCTTGATTTTCTGAAAAAAGAGTTTGAAAGTCATGATTTTTTGTTGAAAAAAATCCGGCGCGGTTTGCAATAAAACCTAAAATTTTATTTGTCTAAAAGCTATAATTTTTATTCTGAAAAATTTGATTTTTTTGCTGTTTTTTGAAAATTATTTCAAAACTTTTTTCTTCTATCGTCAAGTTGATTTTACTTTTAAGCCTGATATAATTGAAAGACTATGACAAAAAAAATTTCTTCTTCCAATAATCAAAATTTGCGTATCCCCCCTCATAACATTGAAGCCGAAAAATCAGTTTTGGGTGCTTTAATGTTGGATAAAGACGCGATAATAAAAGTTGCCAATCTTATTCGTTTGGGAGATTTTTACAAAGATGCTCATAATTTGATTTATGAATCAATGTTGGAGCTTTATGAAAAAAGAGAACCTATTGATGTTTTAAGTCTTTCTAATATATTGGAAGAAAAAGGAAAATTGGAAAATATCGGAGGTTCCAGTTATCTTACTGAACTGGTCAACTCTGTTCCTTCCAGTTCCAATGTCGCTCACTATGCCAAAGTGGTACAAAAAAAATCCACTCTCAGAAAATTGATTGGTGTTGCTAATGAAATTTCTCAGTTGGGATACAAAGAAGATGAAGATGTGGAAAAAATTTTAGACTCTGCCGAACAAAAACTTTTTAGTGTTTCTCAAAAATATATCAAGCAAGATTTTATCCCTATCAAATCAATTTTAGAAGCGGCTTTTAACCGGATTGATGAATTGCATAAAGGCGATCATAAATTGCGAGGAATTCCAAGCGGATTTCCCGATATGGATCAAATTTTGGCCGGTTTTCAAAAATCTGATTTGGTAATTTTGGCCGCGCGACCTTCCATCGGAAAAACTACCTTAGCTTTGGATTTTGCCAGACAGATTGCCGTAAAAGAAAAAATTCCGGTAGGAATTTTTTCTTTGGAAATGTCTTCTGATCAACTTATAGACAGAATGTTGGCCGCTCAATCCAATGTTGACCTTTGGCGTCTCAGAACCGGTCATCTTAAAACTGAAGAAGGCAACGATGATTTTCAAAGGATTGGCGAAGCAATGGGAGTTCTCAGTGAAGCACCGGTTTATATTGATGATGCTGGTTCTGCCAATGTTATGGAAATGAGAACAATGGCACGTCGTCTTCAATCGGAACATAATGTTGGGATTATTATCGTTGATTATCTTCAACTTATGGAAGGAAGAAGTGGCGGAGATAATCGTGTCAATGAAATTTCAGAAATTTCAAGAGCACTCAAACAACTAGCACGCGAGTTGAATATCCCTGTTATAGCGCTTTCTCAACTTTCTCGCGCGGTTGAATCTAGAAGTCCTCAAATTCCCAAATTGTCCGATTTACGAGAATCGGGTTCCATAGAACAAGATGCCGATGTGGTGATGTTTCTTTATAGAGAAGATCGAGAAAAACCGGATACTCCCAATAAAAATATTGTGGAAGTCTATATCGCTAAACACCGAAACGGACCTATTGGAAAATTGTCTTTGTATTTCAATGAAAATTCAACCACTTTCAAATCATTGGAAAAAGCACGGGCAGAATAAAATTGCAATTTTAACTTTATCTTTAAATTATGTATCCCAAATCTTTCAAAAGATTAATTGATCACTTTTCTTCTCTTCCTTCTGTTGGTCCCAAAATGGCGGAAAGATTGGTGCTTTTTCTTTTTAAACAAAATGAGGAAAAACTTTTGAATTTTGGAAAATCTTTAGAGAATTTGAAAAATGATTTACACTATTGTCGTCAATGTTTCAATATTAGTGAGGAAGACCTTTGTTTGATATGCAAAGATAAAACGCGAGATAAAGAAAAGATTTGCATTGTGGAAGAGCCTTTAGATATAATTGCGATAGAAAAAACCAGAAAATATTTCGGCTTGTATCATGTTTTGGGCGGAACTTTGGAAACTTTATTTGGCAAAAATTTCCCCCAAAATCCTTTAAAAATAGAAGCTTTGTTGAAGCGTCTTAAGGAATTTTCTTTTCAAGAAGTAATTTTAGCCACTAATCCTACCACTGAGGGAGACACTACCGCTCTTTATCTGATGAAAATTATTCGTCCAACAGGCGTTAAAATCACTCGTTTGGCACGCGGATTGTCCACTGGAGGGGATATTGAATATGCGGATGAAATTACATTGGGAAGTGCTATTTTGAATCGAAAATAAAAAACAAAAAAAGCAATTTCTTGCTTTTTTTATAATTTGAAGCTTGAAAACACTTTTTAAGCTTAAGTGATTTTGGTTATTTCCACCTCACTCATTATTTGGCGGTGACCGAATTTAACCTTATATCTTTTCTTGGCTTTAAATTTTATTCCAACCACTTTTTTCTCTTTGGCAGTATTCAAAACTTTTCCTTCAACTTTAGCTCCTTTAACTAATGGATTGCCCAGCTGAATATTTTTTTCGTCGCCTAAAAAAAGCACTTCGGAAAAATCAATTTTCTCTCCCTCTTTTTCTTCTAATTTTTCTATCTTGATTTTGTCTCCTACTGCCACTTTATATTGTTTTCCGCCTGTTTTTATAACTGCTATCATAAATTAAGAATAAAAAAATTACTTTGTCAGTATAATCAATTTTAACTTTATTGTCAATAAGAATTAGAAAAAGTAGAATAAATTTATTTTTTCAATACTTTCAAAAAAGCTTCTGAAGGAATGGCAACACGACCGATATTTTTCATTTTCTTTTTGCCTTTTTTTTGTTTTTCAAGCAGTTTTCTTTTGCGAGTTACATCGCCACCATACAATTTTGCCGTTACATCTTTCCGAAAAGCCTGAATGGTTTCTCTGGCAATCACCTTGGCGCCAATAGTCGCTTGAATAGCAATTTGAAAATTTTGTCTCGGAATCGCTTCTTTTAATTTTTCCACTACTCTTTTGCCTTCGGAAAAAGCCTTCTCTTTGGGAACGATTCTAGAAAAAGCGTCCACTTTCTCTCCTCCGACCATTATGTCCATTTTTATCAAATCATACGGTTGATATTTTTCCAATTCATAGCTGAAAGAAGCGTAGCCTTGTGTCGCGCTTTTTATATCATCATGCAAATCGGTGATAACATCTGTTAGGGGACAAGAAAATTTCATAATTATCCTTTCCCCTTCCAGATATTGAGTATTTTTATATTCCGCTCGCGTATTTTTCATAACTTCCATTATGGCGCCTAAAAATGTTGTCGGAGAAACCACTTCTAATTTTACATAAGGCTCATAAACTTCTTCTATCACCGATGGATCGGGAAATTCAGCAGGAGAATAAACCGATATCCTTTCTTCCTTATTTTTCAATTTTATTTCATAAATAACGCTGGGAGTGGTAATGGTCGGGCTGATCTCAAATTCTCTTTCCAATCGTGACTGAATTATCTCCAAATGCAAGAGACCTAAAAAACCACAACGAAATCCGCGACCTAAAGCTAAATTGGATTCCAGTTCAAAAACAAAAGCGGCATCATTAAGTTTAAGTTTGGAAAAAGAATCTCGCATCAGATTATAATCTTCTCCGGAAGTGGGATAAAAAGAAGCGTAGACCATCGGTCGCGGTTCTTTGTATCCGGGCAAGGGCGTGATAAGTTCATCTTTTTTCCCGTTTTTTAAATTTTTGACCAGAGTTATCGTATCCCCTACCCGACAAAATTCCACACTCTTAAAGCCGGTGGCGATATAACCGATTTCTCCGGCGGACAATTTTTCTGTTTTTTCCAGATTCGGTTTGAAATATCCCACTTCAAGCGTGTCGCTTTTGGCACCGTTAGCCATCATAAAAATTTCTTCTTCGGCGCTAACTTCTCCATCAAAAATTCGCACGTATGCCAGCACTCCTTTATAAGTATCATATTTAGAATCAAAAATCAAAGCGCGCAACGGTTTTTCCGGTTTTCCTTGCGGAGGAGGAATTTTATTCACAATTGTTTCCAAAAGCGCGGAAACTCCTTCTCCCGTTTTTCCGGAAATTTCCAAAATTTCTTCTTCTTGGCAACCAAGAATATACACAATCTCTCTTTTTGTTTTTTTAATATCGGCGTTAGGCAAGTCAATTTTATTCACTACCGGAATGATTTCCAAATTATGTTCAATGGCTTGATAGAGATTGGCTAGTGTTTGTGCTTGCACGCCTTTGGTGGCATCCACTAAAAGCACTGCTCCTTCCACCGCTGCAAGCGACCGGGAAACTTCATAGCCAAAATCCACATGCCCTGGCGTGTCAATCAGATTCAAAATGTATTCATCTTTTAAATCTGCAACTTTAAATTTTAAATTTTCAATTTTCAATGAATTTTCAATATCTGAATTTTTAAAACTCTTACCATTACCATTACTATCATCTTTTTTTTCATTTGAAATTTTAGCTTGATTGGGAAATTTGGAATTTGAAATTGATGGTTGATAAATCATTCTAACTGGTTGCATTTTGATTGTGATCCCTCGTTCCCGCTCTAAATCCATCTGGTCCAAAAGTTGTTCTTTCATTTTGCGCGCTTCTACTGTGCCGGTCAATTCTAACATCCGATCGGCTAGAGTGGATTTCCCATGATCAATGTGAGCAATTATGCAAAAATTTCTAATATTATTTTTTTCTGACATATTTTTATTCTAACGGACTTTTAATTTTTCTTAAAGCTGGATTTGTAACTTTGGTATAAATTTGAGTCGTTCTAATGTTAGCATGACCAAGCAATTTTTGCACATATCTGACATCTACGCCATTTTCCAAAAGGTGTGTGGCAAAACTATGACGAAGCGAATGGAAAGTCGCATCCTTTTTTATCCTTGCCTTTCTCATGGCATTTTTAAAAACTTTTTGCGCCGTTCTTTCGGTTAGTTTTCCTCCGTGATTACTTTCAAATACCAAGTCATCACCTTTCATATCAATAATTATTTTTTTCAAATCTTCTTTTAATTTTTCCGGAAAAATAGTCAATCTATCTTTTTTTCCTTTGGCATTTTTAATATGAATTGTTAGCTCTTCTATATTTATATCTTTTGTTTTCAAATTTATCGCTTCACTTACTCGTAGCCCCGCACTATACGAAAGAGCCATTAACAATTTATGTTTTTTATTTTCAATTGAATTTATTATTTTTTCAATTTCATTTCTGGATAGAACTACTGGCAATTTGTTTGGAGTCTTGGCAAATTTTATATCAATTCCAGCATTACTCTTCATAATTTTCCGATAAAAATATTTAATAGCTTGGAGATACAAATTTATTGTTTGCGATGATTGTTGGCGAGTTTGTTTTTCCAGTAAATATCTTTTAATGAAATTAATTTTCGGTTCTTTTTTGATAACTTTTATATACTTAAAATAATCAGTTAAACAGCCTATATAACTTTCAATTGTCCGCGGGCTGTAATTTCGCAGTTTTAGTTCATCTTTGATTTTTTGCAGAAGCTCTTTTAGATTCATAAAAAATATGTTATATTTATCTCATAAATTAACAACAGCTAAATTATACTAAAAGTTCGCATAATATGCAAATTTTAGTATTTATTCAACAAAAAGTTCGCATATAAACTAGTTGTAACGAAATGTCGCTTTGCTCCATTTCGTTACAACGTACGCGGATATGCTCTTGGGCTATTAAATTGAATGTAGATTTGATACAATAAAAAGCAAAGCGACACATCGTACAACAGCAGATATGCGGCTAGACGCCCAAACCCCCTTCGGGGGCTTCGCATATCCGCGTACGTTATCTGAAATAAAAAAATCTCTTTTATTATAAAAATTACTTTAGGCTATGATATATCTAATTGGCGGTCCTCCAAAATGCGGAAAAACAACATTAGCGAAAACATTATCAAAATCATTGGGAATACCTTGGGTTTCTACCGATACTCTTCAATGTGTCATCAAGCCGTACATGAATAAAAAGACTATTTCAAAAAAATTTCCTACAAACTACCAGCGCGGTAATAATAATGACGAAAAATACTCTAAATTTTCATCAAAAGAAATCATTAAAGCCTATCAGCAACAGGCAAAAACTATTTACGAGGCAGTGAATATGTTCACGGTTTGTGAACTTACTGACGGCAATGATTTTATTATCGAGGGATATCATATTGAGCCGGAACTTGCTTCCGAACTAAACTTGAAATATCCGGAGAAAATTAAGAGTATTTTTCTCGTAAAGTTTGACAAGATAAAATTCGTTCGCGATATCAAGAAAAGTTCGACCCCAAACGATTGGATAATTGCGAGAACAAACAAAGATGAGACTTATCAGAAAATCGCAAATATGATCTGTGAATACGGAAATTTTTTAAAAAAAGAATCTGAAAAGTACGGCTTTAAAGTTTTAAATATGGACAATGATTTTGATAATCAGATTAAGGAAGCTAGGGATTATTTAACGACCGCCTAAAATAATTTATATAGCAGTGGAGATTTTTTTACATCCGATAACTAACTATATCCCTGTCAACCCCCTTCGATCTTGGAAGGGGGTGTTGTTTTTCCAGACCGCATAGATGACATTAGCCATCTTGTGCATTGTGGCTACCAGAGCCACTTTGTAAGGTTTTCCTTCGCTCCTTTTCTTTTGAAAGAAATCCTGGAATATATTGGGTCGCAGTACCGTCACACTGCAAGCATTGTACAATCGGGTTCGAAGAATCTTGTTGCCACGCTTGGAAATATACCCTTTGCCGTTGATACTGGTTCCTGATTTGTGCACCCTGGAATCCAATCCAATGTAGGCGATGAGTTTTTGAGAAAATGGAAATCGGGAAACATTGCCCACTTCCGAGATAAAACTGACGGCCGTAATCGGTCCGACTCCGGGAATGGTTTGCAAAAGTTTCTGTTCGGCCTTTCGATATTCTTTCAGTTCTTTTTCCAATTTTTCAATTTCTACCGAAACAGATTTGTTTAATCTATGATTAGCTTTGGAAACGGAAATATCCAAGTTCTTTTCTTTGTATTCCAGTGATTTTTGCTGGAGATTTAGCACATTTTTCATATTGGACAAATTATCCCTCAGACGCACCAGACTTTTAAGCGTCAGCATTTCCGGCGTATCGATGAATTCGTATCCGGCACCGTTTAACGTACAATATCTTACCAGACTGGCATCTTTGCAATCATTCTTCACTCTTCGGAGCGTCGTTTGGTTTTGTTTTTTGGTAATTAGCGGGTTAATCACCTTAACGGTAAATCCAGCTTGGGTTAATT
>Ga0210049_1005131_pt1 | contig 11243 bp, 9 predicted proteins | sample CryGeyCG2014_300_2_FD_183964 | JGI IMG/M metagenome (GOLD analysis project Ga0210049, IMG submission 183964) | Groundwater microbial communities from aquifer - Crystal Geyser CG06_land_8/20/14_3.00 (SPAdes) (version 2) | ecosystem: Environmental > Aquatic > Deep subsurface > Groundwater | place...
CTTGATATTTATTCTTTGCTAGTAGCCAGCGACCTTTCAAGCCTACTTCTCTTTCAACAATTCAGAGGTTCGGCGACTCTAAGTAGCTACTATTTCAAATTTTAATTTGTTTTTGGTATTTGTCAAGAGCAGAGGTGCTCCCACCCTGCACTTTTAATCTCCCTAAGTTTAGGAAGATAAGGAAAGAGTTTTCAAAAGTGCAGGGCCGAGAGCGCCTCTGACCTCGTTTTCATCGCGGCGAGCTGGCTACAATTTATTTGATTAACACGAATACGTCTAATCGATATATAAAATATATTTTAATTGTAACCACTTCGCCGCTATGAAGCCCCGATAGTAGAAAACTTCGTTTTCACTACGGGGTAAAATTTTTGAAAAGAACTATTTCTTATTTTTAAAACCAATCCCGCCTCTCTTGAGGAGAGGCGGGATGGCGTCAGATTATTAAAAATTTTACTCTCTCCTCTCTATTTTCTCTGTTAATTATCTCCAAAATTTGGCGAAGAGGATTTCATCCTCTTCTTCACCTTCGCTTCCATGAATGGAAGCTTGGTTTCTGAAGAGAATTAACAGAGAGAAGAAAGAGCAATAAGGAAGTAAGGGAATACTGCTGACTTTCGGTAACTAGGCGAATCGCGACTGACCCAGACCGCCTAGATTTACCGAAAGTTCAGCAAGCATTCAACCTTATCATATTGTCTTTCTTCTTTCTCACGAAGGTGTCAAGGAGCAATCTTTTTCTTCCAATTTCTTGAAGGAGAAAGATTACACCTCCAACTCCTCTTACACTTGTACTATAGCATATACTTTAAAAATGTCAAGCCCCGTAGCGGAATCTCACTACGGGACGAAAAAGGGTAATTTTTGGGTTTTTAAGCTTTCGGTTCTTCTTTATTTTCCCCAATGGTCGGTTTTCCCGGCGGTACTTCAGCGGGTTTTTCTTCTGCTGGCGGTTCGGATGGTTTCTCTTCCGGCTTCGCTTCTTTTTTCACCGCCGCAGTCTCAGCCGGCGCAGTTTCAGTCGGCGCAGCTGCCGCTTTCGCCTCCGTCGTCGGAGCTACGGCAGGGCCTTCGGCTGGTTTCCCTTTCTTTTCTTTCGGTTTTTTATGGACATCGATCTTTTTGCCTTCGACAATCTTTTCTGAAACTAATAAATTATATACCCTGTTTGAGGGTTTAGCTCCCACTGAAAGCCAATATTTAATTCTCTCTTGCCTCAAAACTTTTTCTTTAGTTACTGGATTCCAAAAACCGACCTCCTCGACAAAACGACCGGCCCGAGTAGGTCTTCTCTTATCAGTAACCACAATCTTGAAAGAAGGCTGATTTTTTTTACCCGTTCTGAAAAAACGAATTACCAACATGTTTTTAGCTAGAATTTGGTCAAGAACTGTTCTTGACCACTTTACCAATTTTTAACTTCCAGGCCGGATTTGGCAGCTGTTTCTTCGGCTTCTTGCTTTGAAGAACCCTCACCCTGGGCCACCAATGTATTATTAAGAAAAACACCGATAATAAAGTGTCTGGCGTGGTCTGGCCCCCATTCTTCCAAAACTTTATAAGAAGGAGTAATTCCCACTCTTTCCTGGGCTTCTTCCTGGAAACGAGATTTGGCATCTTTAAACAGACCTTTTTTAATAATTTCAGGTAATTTTGTTATTGAATACTTTTTAATAAATTTTTGACAGACATCCAACCCTTGGTCAAGATAAATTGCGCCGATTAGGGCCTCAAAAGTATTAGCTAAAATATATTGCCTAGCCTTACCAAGTTCTTTTGTCTCTCCTCGAGATAATAATAAAAAATTACTAAAATCTAAATCTTTTGCCAGCTCTCCGAGTACCTTAGCATTAACCAGAGCTGCCCGCCAATTGGTTAGTTCCCCTTCTGATTTTTCAGGATATTTTTGATACAAATATTCGGTGACAATTAATTCCAAAACGGCGTCGCCTAAAAATTCTAACCTTTCATTATGTTTTAAATAAAAATCGGGGTTTTCATTTAAATAAGACCTATGACAAAAAGCCTGTATTAAAAAATCCTTATTTTTAAATTTGAGACCTAATTTTTTTTCAAGCGGTGAAAAATCCTTCATTTTTTTTCAATTTCCTTATAAACCGTTCCCAATACTCCGTTGATAAATTTCCCTGAGCTCTCTCCTCCAAAACTTTTAGCTAATTCGATGGCTTCATTTATGGCTACTTTCGGAGGAACAGCTTCCCGGTCGCCAAATAATAATTCGTAAAGACCGATCCTCAAAACGTTTCTATCAATAATCGTAATCTGGTCAATTGGCCATTCGGGAGCAGCCTTTTCAATAATTTTATCAATTTCTTTAAGATTCTGAACAATACCAGTTACCAATTGCCAGACAAAACTGGCGTCTTCTAAACCTGGCCCGAATTCCCTGATATTCTTTTCGACAATCTTTTCTAAATCTACCTTTTTTGCAGAAAAATCCCACTCATATAAACTCTGCATTGCTATTGACCTTGAGAGATGACGACTTGACATTGTTTTATTTTTTAGAGAGTTCTTCCCAGGTTAAAGGTTTTTCCTTTTTAGTCTCAGCCTCCTCCTTCCCCTTTGCTTTCATTTCTTTTTCTCTCTTCTTTCTTTCTTTTTTAGTCAATTTTGCCAAAACATCAATCACCTCTCTACCTTTATAATAGCCGCAATTGGAGCAAACGGTGTGAGGCAAAACTGGCTTTCCACACTTTGGACAACGAACCAAAATTGGCGCCCTGGCAAAAATATGCATTCGGCGCTTATTTCTTCTTGATTTAGTATGTCTTTGTTTTGGTACACCTCCCATAGTGGTAACTCTTTCTATGTATATCACATCGTCCATATTTTTTCAACATTCGAACATGATATTTTGTCGGGTAGCCTTTATGTTTGTCGAAACCGTATTGGGGAAATTTTTTGTGATAGTCCAACATTATTCTATCTCTCCTTACTTTAGCGATTATGGAAGCCGCGGCACATGAAAAAACTTTCTCATCAGCTTTGACAATTGACTTCTGAGGAATTGGTAAATCAATCTTGAAATTTCCATCCAAAATTAAATAATCGACTTTTTTTCCTAAATTTTTAAGGGCTTTAATCATTGCTAATTTTGTTGCTTCCAAAATATTAATTTTATCAATCACTTTTTCCGAAACTCGTCCTATCCCCCACCTTATGCTTGGATTTATGGTTATTACTTTATAAATCTTTTCGCGTTGTTTCGGGGAAAGTTTTTTAGAATCTCTAATCTTAGTATTTAGTATTCGGTATTTAGTATTTAGTATTAAAACTGCCGCGGCTACTACGGGACCAGCGAGTGGCCCCCTTCCTGCCTCATCTAAACAAGCCACCTTTTTGAGCCCCTTTCGCCACAACTTTCTTTCTTCGTTTAATTTCGGATTCATTTCCCTATTATATCATATATCACAGAAACGGGGTTTGACTTACTTTTTGGAAAAAAGTAAAATGATGTAATCCATTAATTACCCGAGCGTTAGCGAAGGGTGAAGATGAACGAAGTTCATCGACTACCCGAGCGAAGCGAAGGGTAGAGATGAACGAAAGTTCATCGATTAGGGTTTTTAATTTCGCCTGAGAGCATGAAATTCACCCATTTGCACGTTCACTCCCATTATTCCCTCCTCGATGGTTTGCCTAAAATTGACGAGCTTTTAGATTATGTTAAAAAATTGGGGATGGATTCGGTGGCTTTAACCGACCACGGCGCCCTTTATGGAGCGGTGGAATTTTATAAAAAAGCCAAAGAGCGGGGCATTAAACCCATTATCGGCGCGGAAATGTATTTAGCTTTTGAGAAGATGACCCAGGAAAGGCCGAATATTGATGACAAAAGATACCACCTGGTTTTATTAGTTAAAAATGAAGAAGGTTACAAAAATTTAGTTAAACTTTTAACCAAAGCCCATTTGGAGGGCTTTTATTATAAGCCGAGAGTTGATGAGGAATTATTAGCGCGCTATTCTCAAGGCTTAGTCTGTCTTTCCGGATGTCTGAGTGGAAAAATTCCAAAGATGATTTTGGCAAAAAAAATGGATGAGGCTGAAAAAACTGCCCTCCGTTATCAGGAAATTTTTGGCAAAGACAATTTTTATGTAGAAATTCAACACCACCCCAATTCCCGAGACCAAAAAACTGCTAACAAAGGATTAATTTCTATTTCAAAAAAATTTGGTATCCCCTTAGTAGCCACCAATGATATCCATTATCTAAAACCAGAAGATGCCGAGGCTCAAGATATCTTAATGCTGATTAACACCGGAGCTGACCCAAATGACCCAGAAAGATTAACTATAAAAGAAGACGACTTTTCAATGAAGAGTCCGGAGCAGATGACAAAAGATTTTAAAGATTTTCCCGAGGCAATAGAAAATACTCAAAAGATTGTGGAAACCTGTAATTTCCAATTTAATTTAGGAAAAATAAAGCTTCCCCAATTTGAGGTGCCTTCTGGAAAATCTCCTGACCAATATTTGGAAGAACTTTGTCAGCTGGGAGTTCAAAAAAGATACGGAGTAAAAGCAGACAAGGAAATTATCGATAGACTAAATTACGAACTGGGAGTTATCAAGCAAACCGGCTTTGCTTCTTATTTTTTAATTGTCCAGGATTTTGTCAATTGGGCAAAAGAAAATCGGATTGTGGTGGGGCCCGGCCGGGGCTCAGTCGCCGGGTCTTTAGTGTCTTATTTACTTAACATCACTAATGTTGATCCTTTAAAATACAATCTTTTGTTTGAAAGGTTTTTGAACCCGGGGAGAATGGCCGGACTTCCCGATATTGACCTCGATTTTACTGACCGAAGGAGAAATGAAGTTATTAACTATGTTGCTCAAAAATATGGAAGAGATAAAGTGGCTCAAATTATTACCTTTGGAACAATGGCGTCCAGAGCAGTAGTTAGGGATGTTGGAAGAGCCTTAAATTATACTTACAGCTATTGTGACCAAATTGCTAAAATGATTCCTTTTGGCTTAACTCTCGATCAGACCTTAGCCAGCGTTGAAGAATTCCGTCAGGCTTACCTTACTGACTCCCAGGCCAAAAAATTGATTGATTTTGCTAAAAAATTAGAAGGGGTGGCCAGACATGCCTCAACCCATGCCTGCGGGGTGGTGATTTCAAAAGAGCCCCTGGACAACATTGTCCCCTTGCAGCATCCCACCCAAGATGAAGAAACCATTGTCACCCAATACGATATGCACTCCGTCGAAGACCTCGGCCTTTTAAAAATGGACTTCCTGGGACTAAAGAATTTAACCATAATTGAAGACACTATATCTCGAATCTATAAAGTTCAGGGTAAAAAAATTGATATCGAAAACATTCCTTTAGACGACAGGGAAACCTTTCGCCTTTTACAAAAGGGGGAAACAGTCGCCGTATTCCAATTGGAAAGCGAGGGGATGCGAAAGTATCTCAAACAATTAAAACCCAGTGAGCTTGAAGATATCATTGCCATGGTTGCTCTTTATCGACCCGGTCCCATGCAGTTTATTCCAGATTATATCGCTGGCAAACACAAAAAAAAGCGAGTAGAATATTTGCATCCCAAACTAAAACCGATTTTAGAAAGCACCTACTCCATCCCGGTTTATCAAGAACAAATTATGAAAATTGTCCAGGAGTTGGCTGGATTTAGTTTATCGGAAGCCGATGTTTTGAGAAAAGCCATTGGAAAGAAAATTAGAAAATTACTTATGGCTCAGAAAGAGAAATTTATTGAGGGCTGTAAGAAAAATGGAATAAATGAAGATATTTCTCAAAAAATTTGGCACTGGATTGAACCTTTTGCCCGTTATTCTTTTAACAAAAGTCATGCTACCTGTTACGCAACCATTGCTTATCAAACTGCCTACTTAAAAGTTCACTTTCCAGTCGAATTTATGGCCTCTCTATTAACTTCAGAGAAAGCTGATGTCGAAAGGATTGGTTTTTTAATTGAAGAATGTAAAAAAATGGGGATTGAAGTTTTGCCGCCAGATATAAATGAGAGTTTAGAAAACTTTACCGTGGTTCCACCCGAGAAAATCCGTTTTGGGTTATCAGCTATTAAAAATGTTGGTACTAACGTCGTGGAGGTAATTGTTAAAGAAAGGAAGGCTGCCGGTCCCTATCGGTCAATTGCTGCCTTTATTAGTCGGGTCAGTGCCAATGTTTTAAATAAAAAATCTTTGGAAAGCTTAATTAAGGCCGGGGTTTTTGACAAACTGGCGGAGAGAAATCAGCTTTTATTCAATTTGGAAAGATTATTAGAATCGGCGAGAGAAACTCAGAGAGTGAGAACCGAGGGCCAAAGAGGTCTTTTTGACGGTATTTCCCAAAATATTGAATTTAAATTGACACCAGCTACCCCAGCCTCAAAAACTGAGAAATTAAATTGGGAAAAAGAATTATTAGGGCTTTATGTTACAAGCCATCCTCTACAAGATTTTCAAAAAATTTTAGAAAAAAAAGCAATGTCTATTTCGAAAATCAGCGCCCCTTTAATTAATCACCAGGTCAAAATCGGCGGGATTATTTCGAAAATTAAAAAGATTATCACCCGAACCGGTAAACCCATGCTTTTTATGAATTTAGAAGATTTGAACAACAAAATCGAGGTGGTTGTTTTTCCAGGGGTAATTGAAAGAAGTCCCTCAGCTTTTCAAGAAAACAAAATTGTCTTGGTTTCGGGTCGAGTTGACATGAGGGATGGTATCCCCAAAATAATTTGCGAATACATAGAAGAGATACTTCAAGGTTAAACCTTGAAGTATCTGAAAAAGATATTTTTGGAAAAAATATCTTTGCCTTAATTGTTGAAAAAATATGAAAATTGAAACTATTCGCCATTCTTTGGCTCATATAATGGCAGCGGCAGTTCAGGAATTGTATCCTGAAACTTGCTTTGGTATTGGACCGGCGATCGAAAACGGCTTCTACTACGATTTTGACTTAAAAAGGAGTATATCTCCTGAAGATTTACCGAAAATCGAAGAGAAAATGAGGGAATTAATCAAAAAAAATATTTCCTTCAAAAAAGAAACTGTAATGAGGCGAAGCCTCATTACGTTATTCGATAAACAGCCCTATAAATTGGAGTTAATAAAGGAATTTCCGGGAAGAAAATTGACGATTTATAAATCGGGCGAATTTGTTGATTTATGTGCTGGGCCGCATGTTAAATCAACCCTTCAATTACATTCAGGGCAAGCAAAAGAGATAATTGATGCCTTCAAGCTAACAAAAATTGCTGGGGCTTATTGGCGGGGTTCAGAAAAAAATCCAATGCTAACTAGAATTTATGGAGTGGCTTTCAAGACAAAAAAAGAATTAGAAAGTTATCTTCAAAAAGAAGCCGAGGCGGAAAAAAGAGACCACCGAGTTTTGGGCCAAAAATTAGAATTATTTAGTTTTGATGAAGAAATAGGAGCTGGGCTCCCACTTTGGCATCCCAAGGGAGCGCAATTAAGAAGAATTATCGAAAATTTTATCACTGAAGAACTTCTTAAAGCAGGTTATCAATTAGTTAATTCTCCTCATATTGGAAAGGAGGATTTATTTCAAACTTCTGGCCATTTAGATTTTTATAAGGAAAATATGTACTCTCCAATTGAAATAGAAAAGGAAAAATATTATTTAAAGCCAATGAATTGTCCTTTTCATATCAAAATTTACAATTCAAAAATTAGAAGTTACAGAGATTTACCAATTAGATTGGCTGAATTGGGAACAGTTTATCGATATGAAAAATCCGGAGTTTTGCATGGTTTAGTCAGGGTCAGGGGTTTTACTCAAGACGATGCTCACATATTTTGTACTCCAGAAGACCTCTCTAAAGAACTAATTTCTCTTTTGAAATTCGCCAAAATCATTCTTAAAACTTTTGGTTTTAAAGAATTTGAAATTACCCTAACTACGAGGCCCGAAAAATATGTAGGCACCCTAAAAATCTGGGAGAAGGCGTCTAATGCTCTAAAATATGCTTTAAACCAGGTTGGGCTTACCTATCAAATCGAATCTAAAGAAGCACCGTTTTATGGACCATCGGTTAATTTAAAAATTAAAGATTCTCTGGGAAGGCCCTGGCAGTGTACGACCATCCAAGTTGATTTTAACTTGCCAGAAAAATTTAATTTGAATTATATTGACCAAAAAGGAAAGAAAAAAAGGCCGATTATGGTCCACCGTGCTATTTTGGGATCAATCGAGAGATTTATTGGAGTGCTGCTCGAAAATTATGCTGGGGCTCTGCCTTTATGGTTATCGCCAGAACAAATCTGGGTAATACCGGTTGGGGCCCGCCATGAAAAATATGCCAGAGAGATAAATGAGAAACTCAACGTTGCCGGGTTTCGTTGTCAATTGAAGGAAGAAAATGAAACGGTCTCGAAAAAAATCAGAGATGGCGAAATCCAGAAAATCCCCTATCTTTTAGTGGTTGGCGACAAAGAAATGAAAACAAATTCGGTCAGGGTAAGAGAAAGAGGGAAGGGTGATATTGGAAAGATGAAGTTGAAAAAATTTTTGGAAAAAGTTAAAATAGAAATAGATAATAAAAAATAAAGGTCGAGCCATAATTCATAATTCAACAAAGATGAACAGTTTAAAAATTTTTCTTTTAAGTTTTGTTTTGGTGTTTGCCATAGGATTGATTGCTTTAGCTCAAGAAGTACCACAGCCAGCTGAAGAAACAACTGGTGTTGGTGGAGGATATTCGCCAATAATAACTGCCGAAGAAGCAGTTAATCTTGACGAAGATATTCAGCCAGAAGATTTAGGAGTTTCAGAGCCAAAGCTATTACCGGATAATCCATTTTATTTTCTGAAAAATTGGGCAAGGGGAATTCAGAATGTTCTAACTTTTAATCCAATTAGAAAGGCAGAATTAAGAATGAAATTTGCCAATGAGAAACTGATGGAAGTAAAGAAAATAGTTCAAAAAACCCAGGATCCAGAAAAAATTAAAAAAGCAGCTGAAAATTATCAGCAGGAAGTTGAAAAAATAAAAAATCAGGTTGAAAAAATTAAAGAAAAGGCAAAAGAAAATCCCCAGGTTGAGAGTTTCCTGGATAAATTTATTCATCAGCAAACCCTGCATCAAAAACTCTTGCAAAAATTGGAAACTCAGGTTCCGCCTGAAGCTTTTGAGAAAATTGAAGAAGCCAGAGAAGAACATCTGGAAAGATTTAAGGATGTGATGCTAAAACTTGAGGATAGAAAAGAAAAAATTACTGAAAAATTAGATAAAATTCTGGAAGAACAAAAGGGCAGTCAATTTAAAGAGTTCAAGAATTTGGAAGTCTTGAAAAATTTAGAGGAGAAAGTACCTGAGGAAGCAAAAGAAGCAATAAAGCAAGCTGAAGAGAATGCTTTAAAGAGACTGCAAGGAGATTTGGAAAAAATGAGTCCCGAAGATCAAGAAAAATTTGGAGAATATCTGGAAAAAATTTCTGGAGAGAACGAGAGGCATTTAGAAATTATGGAGAATTTGAAGGCGAAAATCAAAGAAGTTCCGGAAACGCCAAAGGTTCTTGAATTAAAAGAAAGATTGGAAGAAGGAAAAACAAAGATTTTCCAGAAAATCGAGGAAAAATTAGAAAAACTTGATTGCCCCCTCTGGACACCGCCTGCTCTCGGTTTTTGTAAGGAAGGAAGAGTAATCATTGAGAAGGATCCGGAAACCGGTTGTCCTTTGCAGCCAAAGTGCATTATTCCTGGTGAGATAGAAATTCTAGTAAAACCTCTGCCTGTTCAACCAGAAACACCTAAACCCGTTGAAGGTGTTTGTATTACTTTGTGGGATCCGGCTTGTGGCAAAGATGGCAAAACCTATTCAAATGAGTGTTTTGCTAAATTAGCCGGAGTAGAAGTTGATTATGAGGGCGTGTGTGTTGAACCAGGTGAAAAATAAAATAATTCAGGAGATAATCATAAAAAAACGGCCTTGAAAGGGCCGTTTTTTTATTTTAAAATAGGCAGTATGAATTATTATATCATTACTTACGGTTGCCAGATGAATAAGGCAGATTCAGAAAGAATTGCTACCATTTTAGAAAGCAAAAGATATAAAGAAGCTTCAAACATTAATGAAGCTAATTTGATTGTGGTTAATATGTGCTCGGTCAGACAATCGGCAGTTGATAGGGTTTACGGCAAAATCAAAAATTTTGCCAAACTCAAAGCTCAAAATCCAAAGCTCAAAACTATCCTGACAGGTTGTATCTTAAAGAAAGATAGGCCGAAGTTTGCTAAGGGATTTGACCAGATTTTAAGGTTTAAAGATTTGTTGAAATATCAGCCGAAATACCAAGATAAATCGGTGGCTTTTATTCCAATTTCTAATGGTTGTAATAATGCTTGTTCTTATTGCGTGGTCCCTTTTGTTAGGGGTCCTTTAATTTGTCGTAACCATAAAGAAATTATAAAAGAGACTAAAAATACGATTAAACAGGGTTTTAAGGAAATCTGGCTTTTGGGACAAAACGTTAATGACTATCAATCCCCCACCGATTCTTCAACAAATTTTGCTAAACTCTTAAAGATGTTAAATGAAATTCCCGGAAATTTTAAAATTCTTTTTACTTCTCCTCACCCTAAACCCAGCACCAGAGCGAAGCTCGGTGCTGGACCAGTCCCGCACCGAAACAAAGTTTCTGGTGCGGGGAATTTTTCCTGGGATGAATTAATTAATACTTTAGCTAAGTGTGGGAAATTTGGAAAATACCTTAATTTGCCCGTCCAGTCAGGTAACGACGAAATTTTAAAAAAAATGAACCGAAATTATACCGTAAAAGAATATAAAAAATTAGTGAAAAAAATTCGGAAAAAAATACCGGAAATTAGATTATCAACCGATGTCATTGTTGGTTTTCCCGGAGAAACCAAAAAACAATTCCAGAATACGGCAAAATTATTAAAGGAAATTAAATTTAATTGGGCCTACGTTGCCAAATATTCTCCCCGCTCCGGAACCGCCGCCTTTCAAATGAAAGACGACGTTCCCCTCAAAGAGAAAAAGAGGCGCTGGAAAACACTAAATGACATTATTTTGAAAAATAAATGAATCAGAAACTAAAAACTATAAACTATAAACTAATAACTATTCTGGGGCCGACGGCTTCGGGGAAATCGGAGTTGGCTATAAAATTAGCCAAAAAGTTTAATGGCGAGATTGTTTCTGCTGATTCGAGGCAGGTCTATAAAAGCCTAGATATTGGAACTGGAAAAGTAAC
>Ga0210049_1005135_pt1 | contig 11239 bp, 9 predicted proteins | sample CryGeyCG2014_300_2_FD_183964 | JGI IMG/M metagenome (GOLD analysis project Ga0210049, IMG submission 183964) | Groundwater microbial communities from aquifer - Crystal Geyser CG06_land_8/20/14_3.00 (SPAdes) (version 2) | ecosystem: Environmental > Aquatic > Deep subsurface > Groundwater | place...
TTATAGAATATAATTTCAACCGTCCACACCAATCCCTTGCCTATCTTTCCCCCATAGAGTATATTGAAAAGCAACTTGCTAAAATCCACAGCCCAGTGTTACCTATGTGGTCAGCCAGCACAGAGTCTTGACAAATGATTTAATTCGGGTTATTGTGCTAAAAAACGAAAGCTCGTATACTATATTAAAAAGGCAAAATATACTGCTATGGTCAGGGGGAATCAGGCTAAGCTAAAGATTGAAGACCTTAGTTTGAGATTTGGAGGTCTTGACGCTCTAAGTGATGTCAGCCTTGAGGTCAGAAACAGCGAGCTACTAGCAATCATTGGCCCCAATGGCGCTGGAAAGACTTCCCTCCTTAATTGCGTAAATGGATTTTATCGCCCGTGGAAAGGCCATATTTTCTTTGAGGGCAAAGAGATTACCAAATTACCGTCTCATAAAGTTGCTGAGATGGGTATTTCTCGAACTTTCCAAAACATTGAGCTTTATACTGGGCTCAGCACTGTGGACAACCTTATGGCGGCAAGACATATACTTATGAAGGAGAACCCTGTGGCTGGCGCCTTTTACTTTGGGCCAGCCTACAGAGAGGAAGTGAGACATAGAGAAGTGGTAGAGGATATAATTGACTTTCTGGAGATGGAACCAATCAGGAAGCAGGTGGTTGGACTCCTTCCTTATGGGTTGCGGAAGCGGGTGGAATTAGGTAGAGCGCTAGCCCTGGAGCCTAAAATACTTCTTCTTGACGAGCCTATGGCGGGAATGAACATAGATGAGAAAGAGGATATGGCTCGCTTCATCATTGACACCATAGAGTTAAGGCGTATTCCCATTGTTCTTGTTGAGCATGACATGGAAGTTGTCATGGATATTGCTGACAGAGTGGTCGTACTTGATTTCGGTCGTAAAATTGCCGAGGGAACTCCTGCAGAGATAAGATCTGAGCCTTTGGTTATTAAAGCTTATTTAGGTGGAGAGGAGGTGTAGGAAATGGTTATAAACGATTATGACACCCTACCCAAGTTATTGAAATATAACTATGAGAAATATGGTGACAGAAAGGTAGCAATGAGGGTCAAGGACAAAGGTCTGTGGCAAAGATATACCTGGAAAGACTACTACGAGAAGGTAAAGTATTTCTCCCTTGGACTGATAAGCCTTGGTTTAGAGCCAGGGGACAAGGTTTCTATTCTGGGTGAAAATAAGCCTGAGTGGTTTTGGGCAGAACTCGCTGTACAGGCAGCCAGAGGAACAGTGGTTGGCATCTTCACTGATTGTACTCCGCCGGAGGTTAAATATTATGTTGAGCATTCAGATTCCAAATTTGTAGTAGCTCATGACCAGGAGCAAATTGATAAGCTGCTTGAGATTAAGGATGAGCTTCCCCTGCTTAAGAAGGTAGTTTACTGGGACCCCAAAGGGCTGTGGAGCTATGATGAGCCAATACTGATGAGCTTCAATGAGGTGCTATCACTGGGCAAAGAATATGAGAAATCCCATCCTGGCTTGTTTGAGGAAAACATTGAAAAGGGAAAGGGGCAGGATATAGGCATATTCTGTTACACCTCAGGAACTACTGCTCTGCCCAAGGGGGCGATGGTTACCCAGGGAGGAGCGGTAGGCGTGGCAAGGTCATGGTATGAAGTAGACAAATGGCGAGATGATGAGCAATATGTTTCTTTTCTGCCTCCAGCATGGATTACCGAGCAAGGCTTAGGCATAGCTGGCTCACTGGTTTCCGGGTTGCAAATTAACTTTCCTGAACAACCTGAGACGGTCCAGGAAAATATAAGGGAAATTGGTGCCAGCATCCTCTTCTTTGGTCCAAGGCAATGGGAAAGCATGATCCGTCTAGTGCAAGCTAAAATTACCGATACCTCCAAATTGAGAAGGGCGTTATACCATCTTTTCCTGCCCGTTGGTTACAAGGTAGCAGACCTGCGCCTGGCTAAAAAGAAAGTTAATTGGTTCTGGCGAACCGTTTATTCTATCTCCTATTGGGCACTTTTTCGTCCCCTCAGAGATAAACTTGGCCTGCTGGGAGTCAGGTGTGCCTATACCGCCGGTGCTGCAGTTAGCCCTGATATTCTCCGCTACTTCCAGTCCATCGGGGTTAACATTAAGCAGCTTTACGGCAGCTCCGAGCAAGGACTGCTTACCCTTCATCGAGACGAAGACATAAAATGGGAGACCTCCGGTCCCAGGCTGCCTGGAGTGGAACTCAAGCTATCTGAAGAAGGAGAAATAATGTCCAGGAGAAGCGATAGCTTTTTTGTCGGCTATTACAAGGCTCCAGAAGCTACCCAGGAAAGGTTTCGCGATGGTTGGTTTTATACCGGGGATTTCGGCTACATCGACGATGCTAAGCATCTCATTGTTATTGATAGGATGGATGACTTGAGGGAATTGGCTGACGGACATAAATTCTCACCACAGTATGACGAAATCAGATTGAGATTCAGCCCTTATATCAAGGATGCCCTGGTGGTGGGTGGTGAAGATAAGGCTTATGTTACCTGCATAGTAAACATAGACCTGGATAATGTTGGTCGCTGGGCTGAAGCCAGGGGCATCCATTATACTACCCTCACTGACCTTTCCCAGAAGCCCGCGGTGATTGAGCTTATCCAGAAGGACATCGAAAGGACAAATAAGACTCTCCCCGAATGGGCAAGGATAAGAAGGTTTGTCAATCTACACAAGGAGTTTGACCCTGATGAAGCTGAGCTAACACGCACCAGAAAGTTGAGGAGAACCTTTATTGAGAATCGCTACGGCTACCTTGTGGATGCTCTTTATGGAGATAAGGATGAAATAAGCGTGGAGGCTCCAATCACCTACCGCGATGGCAGGAAGGGAACAATAAAGACAGCTATTAAAGTAACCACTTTGATGAGATGACCGAGCTACTGCAATATGTTGTCACTGGCCTTATGACTGGCGGCCTCTACGCTATGGTAGGCCTTTCCATAGTTTTAGTTTATAAGGCGACAGAGGTGGTTAGCCTGGCTCATGGTGAATTATTAGGCTTTGGAGCGCTTTTCTTCTGGCTTTTCTTCGTAGCTTTAGGGCTTCCCCTCTGGCTCAGTATATTAGTGATGCTAGCTTGCTCTGCTCTTCTGGGTCTCATAATCGAGCGATTTGCCATGCGACCGTTGATTGGGCAGTCTCTATTTTCCGCTTTCTTTATGACCGTTGCCATTTATCTGATGCTCGATGGTATCTTTGCCCTAATTCTTAAAGGCGGGGCTGTAGGCTGGCCAGCCTTTTTGCCAGCAGGAAATATTTATCCCGGTGGTATAAGAATTTCTCTATCTTCCCTTGCCACCTTGGGAATCTGTTTATCGTTGTTCGGTATTTTGGCAGCATTCTTCAAATATACCAAAATAGGCCTGGGTATGAGAGCCACTGCTGAGGACCACCAGCTCAGCCAAAGTGCTGGAATAAACGTGAAGTGGGTGTTTCTTGCTATATGGGCTATATCGGCAATGGCAGCTGCTATAGCCGGGGTTTCCGCTGGTAATGTAATGGGTGTCCATTATTACCTGCCCTTTTTCATCCTGATGAAGGGCTTGGTAGCAGCACTTTTCGGCGGTTTGGACTCCATCCCTGGTGTCCTTCTGGGTGGGCTCATTCTAGGAGCAGTGGAGAGCATAGCTGCTGGCTATCTGGCCCCCATAGTTGGTGGTGGTGTTCAAGAAGTGGCTGCTTTTGTTTTCTTACTGGTTATCTTGATAGTTAGACCACATGGCCTTTTCGGCCTGGCTAGGATAGAAAGGATATAAAATGCAGCGTCCTTGCGGCACGTTTGATGAGACATATGGACAGGATACTGCTGTAGTCAGAACGAAGCCACAATGGGGGCTTGTAATAGCCGGCTTAATCTGGCTTCTCACCGTTCCTCTGTACGGCGGTGATTACGTTTTAGGCCTGATAAATCACATCAGCATTCTAATCATTGCCGTGCTCGGTTTACAAATCACCACCGGCTACTGCGGCCTGGTCTCCTTCGGTCAAGCTGCATTTATGGCAGTGGGAGCTTATACCTCAGCCATACTTACCCTCAACGGAGTACCCTTCTGGCTGGCATTGCCCCTAGCGGGGCTTGCTGCCGGCTTAATCGGGCTTATAGGTGGTGCCCCATCTCTACGGGTAAAAGGGTTTTATCTGGCATTAGCCACTTTAGCTGTTCATTACGTTATCATGTATTTGATTATGCACCTGAGCATAACTGGCGCTACGGCTGGCCTGCATCCACCACCACCCAAGATAGGTAATTTCGTCTTCTCTAGCGATAAGACAATGTTCTACATCATCGTGCCATTAATGCTATTAATGACTTATTTTGCCAAGAATTTGGCCAGGACCAAGCTGGGGCGAGCTTTCGTGGCAATCAGGGATAATGACCTTGCCGCTAAGGTGATGGGAATCAACCTTTATTATTATAAGCTGCTCGCCTTCTTCATTGGCTGCTTTTTTGCCGGTATAGCTGGCTCCCTGCTGGGGCACTGGTGGCAGGTAGTTGCTCCCGAGCAATTCACTATAGTACAATCGCTCATATACGTTGGGATGATAATTGTTGGTGGTCTGGGCAGCGTTGCCGGGGTTTTCTTCGGGGTAATTTCCCTTCGCTTACTTGATGAGGTCGTGTTCCTGGCTGCCCCCGCTCTCTCAGCAGCTTTTCCGACACTGGCAATGGATATAGCTGCCCCTCTAAGTGGTGTTGTATTTGGCTTAGTTATCATCCTTTTCCTAATCTTTGAGCCCAGAGGATTGGCTCACAGGTGGGAGATTTTCAAGACTTCCTATAGGCTTTATCCCTTTAGTTACTAATTTGGAAAGGAGGTGAAAAATGTGAGGGAGAAGGAAAATTCACCAAAAAATAAACTAAAAGGAAGCGAAAATAAGATATGGAAAAGAAAAAATTTCTATTATTGCTGGTAGCATCGGTTCTGGTAGCATTGCCCATGTTGCCTGGCTGTGCCCCTGAGGAAGAGGCACCACCGCTGGAGGAGGAGAAATACATCACCTACTTGAGCCTGGCTGACTACACTGGAGCTATAGCTGGCCTCAATGTACCTGCTGACGAGGGGCTTAAAGCCTACTTCGATTATCTCAATGATAAGGGTGGCGTTAATGGGGTGAAGATAAAGTTTATCGGAGTTGATACTCGATATGACGCCGCTCGAGCTGTATCGGCATATAGAAGGTATAGAGGAGAACATAAACTCATGATGATAAATGCCATAGGCACTCATCTGGACAAAGCCATTGCCCCCCTGGTGGAGGAGGACGGGCTTTGTGTCTTTACCCCTGCTGATGGCTACTACGTCGCTCATCCCGGCAGAGGTTTCCTGTGGTACATGACTTACCAGGATATGTTTGGCGCTGCTCTCGATTGGATGTTGGATGACTGGCATGCCAAAGGTAACCCGGGAATGCCTACCGTGGGTTACTACCACTGGGACAACCCCTATGGTCATGAAGCCCTGCGTGGTGGGAAGGAATATGCCGAGAAAATTGGGGTGAATTTGTTGCCTCCTGAATTCAATCCACCAGGCACTGTAGACCATTCAATTCCTTTAACCAGACTGGCTGACAGCGGAGCTAATTATATCTACATTGGTGGCATCGACCCTAATCCTACCATAGTGCTCAAGAGCGCTTATGACCTGGGATTGACGGAAAAAATCCAGTTTGTAACTGATGTTTACGGACCTTCTGAAACCGTTGGTGGCAGACTTTATCCTGAAGCTATTGAGGGCTGTGTTGTTGTCAGAGCTAGTGTCGATGGAGATGAGGCCAGGAGTCATCCGCTGGCCAAGGAGATAGCCAAATATGCAGGGATACCTCTATCTGATTTGGACTGGGTGCACATTATGGCGGCAGCTTCATGGGGCATGACCACTGAAATAGCCCTGAGGAAAGCCTTAGAAACCGTTAGCTATGAAGACTTGACTTCCAACGATTTCTATAAGGCGTTACAGAACATTACTGGAGCTGAGAGAGAGGGACTTATGGGTCCCATTGCTTATACCGATACGGAGCGGCGACAGTCCTGGGATGTAAAATTCTATCAATTCCATGACGGCAAGTCTGTACCCATCACTGACTGGAGGAGATGTCCCGACACCGTATCTCTGTATGACTGGGAATAGCAATAGTAAAGGGAAAGGAGGAAAGAGATGCATTGCTTCAGTTATAAAAAAGCCCTTGTTGCTGCCATATCAATAGCGCTTCTGTTGTTACCTATAGTTGGCTGTGCCCCTGAAGAAGCGGCACCACCGGCAGCTGGGAGTATTCATGTAACCCCTAGCAGTTTGGAGCTGGCTTTCCCACTCATGCTAGTGATCCCGATAAACTTTAACGGCACTGGGTGGCAACCTGGCGAGGCAATAGCCATAGAGTTGGTATTACCGCCAGGCGTGCAGATGAAAGGGGTTGAGCCTGGGGAGAATGCCCCCGTTGCCTTTGCTTATGCTGACGAGGAGGGAAATTTCAACACATCCATGGAAACCACGACAAAAATCCTGACAATATTCCGCGGCGACCTTGACCTGACCAGGCCAGGGAATGTTGTGCCCGAGTCTATTAACCCTATCCCGCCTGGCACTTATACCATAGAAGCTATTGCAGTCCTCTCTGGCAGCAGCAATGAGACAACTATTACATTTACCGCGCCTGAGGAGTAAGGCCCACAGGGATAGCCCCTTGAAGGGGCTATCCCTGTGGGGGACATGATTGTGTTAAGGTTAAACAATATTGAGGTTATTTACCTTAATGTCATCCTGACGTTAAAGGGAGTATCTATGGAAGTGCCAGAAGGGAAGATTGTTGCCCTCCTTGGCGCCAATGGTGCTGGGAAAACAACTACGCTCAAAGCGATTTCAGGCTTGCTCCATACCGAGGAAGGCGAAGTGACTGATGGCAGCATTGAATTTGGGGGGGTAAGGATAGACAGGAAGAGCCCCGAGGAGATTGTTAAGATGGGGATTGTCCAGGTTATGGAAGGGCGTCGCATGTTCGAGCATCTTACTGTAGAGGAGGATCTAAGGGTTGGCGCTTATATCCGGGGTGATGGAGCAATTAAGAAGGATTTCGACATGGTTTATAGCTATTTCCCCAGGCTTAAAGAGCTTCGGCATGCCACAACTGGTTATCTTTCCGGGGGCGAAAGACAGATGCTGGTAATGGGACGCGCTTTCATGGCGAAGCCTAAAATTATGCTTCTCGACGAACCATCTATGGGACTTAGCCCGGTGTTGGTGAAGGAAATATTCAGCATAGTAGAAAGGATTAACGCTGAGGAGAAGACCTCTATTCTTTTGGTGGAGCAAAATGCCAAAGTAGCTCTTAATATTGCTGAATATGGATATGTAATGGAAAATGGCAGGGTGGTCATGGACGGGCCTGCAGAAAAGTTAAGAGGTAACGAAGATATAAAGGAGTTCTACCTGGGGCTGAGCAAACTTGGGGAGCGGAGAAGCTACCGGGAGGTAAAACATTACAAGAGAAGGAAGCGGTGGTTAGCTTGACCTAGAATGAGGGATAGCGGCTTTAGAAATCTTACATTTAGGGAGGTAAAAATGGAACAAAAGCAGGCAAAGTCATGGGAAGAACACCAAGAATATCTCAGCGAAAGGCTAAGCCATATTGTCAAGCACGCTTATGAGAATGCTCCGGCAATAAAGAACAGGCTTGATGCCGTCGGTATTAAACCAGATGACATCAAGACGATAAAGGATCTGGAAAGGATTCCAGTTTTGGCTAAGGACGAGCTAGTCAGATTGCAAAATGAAAATCCTCCTTTTGGCGGCTTTTTGGCGGTACCAATAGAAAGTCTGGAAAGGATCTTCCTTTCTCCAGGTCCCCTTTTTGATGCCGGAATTGTTAAAGAGCGGGCTAAAATGGCAGCTGAGATTTTCTCTTCGGTAAGATTAGGTAAAGGCGACCGTGTAGTCAACACTTTCTCTTATCACTTTGTTCCAGCAGGATATTGGGTAGATGAAGCAGTGAGAATGATGGGAGGGACAGTTATACCTACCGGTGTAGGCAACACTGACCTCCAGATTAAGGTTATGCATGATCTTGGCGTTACTGGGTATACTGGTACCCCCAGCTTTCTCAATATCATCATAAAGCGTGCTGAAGAGCTAGACTACAACTTCCGCCGCGATTTCAAATTGCGTTTCGCTATACTCACCGCCGAGATGCTGCCTCCATCCCTAAGACGAAGTTTTGAGGATGATTACGGAATCAAGGTTGTGGAATGTTATGGAACGGCTGATGTAGGACTGATAAGTTATGAGTGTGACCAGAAAGCAGGGATGCACTTAGTTGAGGATGCTATAATAGAGATAGTTGACCCAGTAACAGGGAAGCAACTTGGTTCTGGTGAAATAGGTGAGGTGGTAGTAACTACGTTCGACGAGGCTTATACCTTAATCCGTTTGGGCACTGGTGACCTCTCCTATTTTACTGATGCACCCTGCAAATGTGGCAGGATATCACCCCGGCTAGTCCGAATTGTTGGCCGGGTAGGTGACGCAGTCAAGATAAGGGCCATGTTTGTTCACCCCAACCAGGTGAAGCAGGTAATGGCCAATTTTCCTCAAGTAACCAATTTCCAACTCATCGTTGATCGAGTTCAGCAGAGGGATGTGACAACACTTAAGTTAGAGGTAGAGGAAGGCGCTAATAAAGAAGGTCTATCGCAGGGGATTAAGAAAGCCTTCCCAGAAATATGCACAGTTAAAGCTGACAGCATTGAATTTATTCCTGGAGGCACACTCCCAGCCGAGCGCAAAATCATACTGGACCAAAGAACCTGGGAATAAGCAAGGGGGTTATACTTAAAACGTGTATAGCCGAATTACCTAACATTGAGCACCCTATTATTCAGGGGTTCACTCCAATGCATTCCCGCTAAGGCATGCAAAAAGGCTACCATTCGAAAAACGTGGTGTGTATGAAGAAGTAACATATCGCCACAAGGACTTCCCGATTGACGTAAGGTCATTAGACTAGAATTTACTCATAATGCTATAGCTAGTCTAATTCAATATATTGAGGGGTAAACAAAATCGCTCGGAAGAAAGGAACACCTGTAGGGAAAGCTCTAGGAAAGGAATCACAGACCAGCGTTACCGCAAACCTCTAGATCGCCGAGCACAAGAACGGAGTTACAAGAAAACCCTTCGCAAATTAAGGGAGCTAACCTAGAGGTTGAGTATGCCTTGTCATCATTTCCAACGTTATATGTACTACTGATGTTGTCTGTATCTCAAAAGGATCAGCCATGTAGCTTATTTATTGGCGAATATCTTTTATGCCCCTCCACCGCATCATAGCATCTCACCGCCCAGCAATACCTGTTCGTCACCATTAGCGTAGTGTGCCCCAGTAACCCCCACAGCATCAAGCTATCTCCGCCATTCTTTAACCGCAGGACTTCAAGAAAAAATGGCAGCGGAAGGATTTGCCGGGAAAAGTGATAAATTGGGAAGACCCCGGAGAGAAGTAAATAAAAAGAAAATAGGAGATGGCACTAATGCTATGAACCAGTACAAATCATGTTGAAACTCCATGATAATGTCCCCTGCAGGACTCGATAGAAATGTCCTCTTTCCGAGAAGAATGATAAAGAATAGGCAACTCTAAAGGAGGTGCCTGAATGGAAGGAGGAGCATTAGCCATGAGTCAGAGGGAACGCTGCCGCCTGGTCATGATGACCAGGGTGAGGGAGAAGGCAATGACCATAAGGGAAGCATCAGAAGTGATGAGGATAAGCTACCGGCAAGGGCGGCGGATATACAAGCGATATAGGGAGGAAGGGGATAGAGGGCTAATACATCGGAATCGGGGGCAGCCATCGAACCGAAGGAAGCCTTCCGGATTAAAAGGGAAAGTATTGGCCCTGTACAGGGAGCAATACTGGGATTTTGGGCCGACTCTGGCGGCAGAGAAGCTTTGGGAGCGGGATGGATATGAGGTAGACCACGAGACGCTGAGGCGATGGCTTCTGGAAGCAGGGCTATGGAAGCGGCAGAGGAAGCGCGCCAAGCACAGACAACAGCGAGAGCGTAAGGCTCATTTTGGAGAGCTGGTCCAGATGGATGGCAGTCATCACAGGTGGTTTGAGGATCGAGGAGACGAAGAATGTCTGATGGACATGGTAGACGATGCGACAGGGAGGACAGTGGCTCTGCTAAGTGAGGAAGAGACCACCGCAGCAGCGATGAAAGTGTTACGGGCATGGGTTAAGAAGTATGGGATTCCGAAGGCCTTGTATGTGGACTGGAAGAACGTGTATGTAACACAGCGAGAGCCGACAGTGGAGGAGCAATTGGCAGGGGAGTTACCTCTGACACAGTTTGGCAGGGTATGCCAGAAGCTAGACATAGAGATTATAACGGCCAGCTCTCCTCAAGCAAAAGGGCGTGTAGAGCGAAAGCATGGAGTATATCAGGACCGCTGGGTGAAAGAGCTGCGGCTGGCAGGCATCAGGGATATCGAAGAAGCCAACCAGTGCCTATGTGGATTTGTAGAAAGTCTCAATGTGAAGTTTGCAGTGGAGCCTCGGAGCTCAGCAGACTTTCATCGGCCAGTGCCGCAAGGCATGGATTTGGGGACTGTGTTTTGTCGGGAAGAACCGCGTACTGTGGGCAATGACTGGGTTGTGCGTTACAAGAATCGCTTCTTCCAGATAGGGCTTCAGTCCAATTTACCACCAGCCGGAAAAAGGGTTATGGTGCAAGAGCATTTGGACGGGTCAATCCACATGGTCTACAGGGATAGGGAGATCCTGTTCACAGAAATCAAGGAGCTGCCCCGGAAGCCCATGGTTACTCAGCAAAAGCAACAAAGCTCTGAACCAAAAGGAAAATACGTCCCTCCTCCGGATCATCCCTGGAGAAGATACAGCCTCCAAAATAAACGCATCAGCCAGACATTACCGGTGTGAGGTCACCAGAGGACATTTCTAATGAGTTAAAGTAGAGGACATTTCTAAAGAGTCTGCGGAGGCTGAGATACATGGGTAACACTCATGGTATGGTTAGTAATGATATTAACTTACCATGAGGAGTTACCATAATGAGAAAACCAGCGAGCTTCTACTTCTTTAAAAGAAAGCCCATTGTCCTGAAGGATAGATATGAGCACTGGAGAAAGGTAGCAGACCTTTCAGGCTTTACCACCCTTGAGAGGCTGAGGGTAGAATGGATGGTCTTTTATT
>Ga0210049_1005137_pt1 | contig 11236 bp, 2 predicted proteins | sample CryGeyCG2014_300_2_FD_183964 | JGI IMG/M metagenome (GOLD analysis project Ga0210049, IMG submission 183964) | Groundwater microbial communities from aquifer - Crystal Geyser CG06_land_8/20/14_3.00 (SPAdes) (version 2) | ecosystem: Environmental > Aquatic > Deep subsurface > Groundwater | place...
TAAAGGGTGCGGCTACCACATATAGATGCCAATGTCAGTTATGACGCAGCCTGAATGACGGTTCGGCAACAGACTCATAATATGATAGTTGTATATGCCTCTATAGCAAGGCATATATTTTTTCATCACAAATTAACGGGTTTTAAAAAGCTATGTCAAACCACAATTCAATCATAATAAGAACAATTAGCATCATAACCCTGCTGGCGTTTATGCTTACGCAGTGTGTGCCGGCTTATGCCCTTAGGCAGGTTGAGCTTTCAGAGCGCCTCGCGAGCGCCGTAGGTGAGGTCAAGGCAGCGCTTACCCCCCTGCGCCAAGGCTCCGGGGGGCAGGCAGGCGATCCTTCTCTTGCGCCGGTGAGGCCGGCGGAGCAGGATGCGGCGGATGCATACGAGGCGCTTGATGCGGTAGAGGCGCTTTTTGCGGCAGGCAGTTTAGACAGCTTGGGGGTAACCTTGGTTAGCAACCAGAGCCTGCCATTTCTTCCGCAGGCCCTGATAAGCGCAGAGTCATATTCGCTTAAGCCGGAAAAATTAGACAGGTCAATCGTATATGATACAGCCGCGCGCCAATATGCGGCAGCCGCATATAAAAGAGGCATTTTTGGGGGCAGGGGTAAATTAGATACCAGCACGCTCGGCGAACCAATCGGGCTTGACGATACCGCCGCGCTTAAAGAATGTGTATTTGTCCTGTTTGAAGCTAAAGATGAACCTGTATTTAATAATATTGATTTTGAGAGGGAAATTATAAAATGGCAGTTAATCCGGGACAACGCCCGCGACAAGGTGGAAAAGGAAGATATATCAAAATATCTTGAAGAGCTGGCAATCGCATTATTTACACAGAAGGCCGGCATAACAAATCTTGCTTTTGACAGCCGTTTCGGAGTCAAATATAACGGCAACTATGTAAAGCCTGAAGAATTGAAGGCCGTAGAAGCCGAATACAACGAAGGCACAGGCAGGTTTGCGTTTAAACTGCGTTTGACCAGCGCATCAAATGGGCATACAGGCCGGCTTATAGAAATGCCGTTTAATCTCGGCACGTATGAATATATGGCTGTCCACCCTGACCTGCCGTATGTTAGAAATGCCCCTCACCTTTTGCCTCGGAAGATAACTTCGCCTGAAGCAGAACTGGCAAAGATAGGCCTGCTTCAGCTGATTTATCTTGAGCGCCTAAGGATGACAGAAGACAGCCAGCAGAGGGAATTGATAAGGCAAAGGCTTTCTGATATACGCCAGGAACGATTTGACATACTTATTTTAGGATTGCCTTATGCGGATTTGTCTTCCGCTGAAGATATGCTGAATAGCAGCAGCGGTTCGTTGAACCTCAGGGATTTGACACAATTCGTAATTAATGATAATGACGACAGGGTTCTTGACCTTGCCCGGCCTTCGGATAAACGGCTGCTTGAATTTTTAGCATACGCGCAGGCGGACATGGAAGGGCTTACTCTATCCTGCAGGCAAACAGAGGCATTTTTCAGTTATCACAGCCAAATAGCCTCCTCACGCACCCTTCCTTTGGTTGACGGCGCGCTTCGTTTAATGCGAACGCTTGAAGACGAATATTCGGATATATCACGGCGCATTGACGCAATTTTTGCAAAGGTAACAGAGCTTGAGAACCAAAGAGAAATCGAGGCGCAGGAGGCTAAATTAGCGGTTTTGCATACCCGGATAGACGATATTGAAGCTGATCTTCGCGCCTGCGAATGGCAGGATATGGCAGAATTAACAACGCGCCTCAAACAGCTTAGATCGGAAGGGGCCGATTTAAGCCTGGCGATAGAATTAAACAGCCGCGCAAATGAAGATGTTTTGCTTTTTTCGGACATAGCGCATTATAAAGCAGCGCGTTACTGCGCGCTTGCCCTGGCAATTATGACGTCATTGGCCCTTGCTGTGCCCGTGGCAGGCCAGGCATACGATTCCTCCGCCGATATGCTTGTCATCGCGGCAGACAACATTAAGCATTTCTTTGGCAATATTGGCACAATTGAAGGCCCAGGACGCCTGCCCTCAATCGCATATTGTGAAGAGCAGCCTTCAGGGATTAATCCGGTGAGCGAAGAAGATGAGAGGACAGTGGTCTTTCAGTGCGACGATCCTAACGGCGGATTTTATATAAAACAGGCCTATGATGAGTTTGATGGAAGAATCTGGAAGAAATCCGCAAACCCGCATTTTAGGCAGTGTAGATTTTTTACCAGCGAGGCCAATGAGGTGAACGTAACCCTTAATACGTATGGCTGTAAAAAGGCGCTTCTTCCTGCGGAAACCGGCTATACCGTAGACAGAAACAGCATAAGGCCGGGCGACGCGGCACCAGGCGGCCCTGTTAGGTACAGCTGCGTTGTTAATAAATATGGCGAAACAATAATAGAATTTGAAGGTAACGCGCCTGATAAAATTGCCTATCGTTTACAGCCTAATGCGCCGACTGCCGGCGCCAGCCGTCAGGATATTCCCAACGCCTTTAATTACCGTTTTGAGGTTGAATTCCCGGACAAGGTAAAAGATATGATTAAGGAATATACAGGCAGGCCCTATGCGGAACGCCTGCAGGCGGCAAGGCAGATAACCGCGTTCCACAAGCGCTGGTTTGTATATGACAATTCAGAAGAGGCGCAGAGGCTTTATCTCGGAGCCGGCCATGACATTGTAAATTTTGCCTATAAGCATAAAAAGGTAAACTGTAATATAGCCAATGCCTGTAATTTCGCCGCGTTATCCGAATTAGGGATTCACTGCCTTTTTGCTGCTGGGTACAAGGTGGCAGCAGGCAGGGCTACAGAGGCGGATTATCACGCCGTAACCTTTGCGTATAATTCAGAAACCGGAGGATACGAAATGCTTGATGCCACACCGCCTGCTATGGATGGGCCGGGGAGAGATTGGGTCAATACCGAAGTTTTGCGGGAATTTTTAGGCATTACGCAATCCGTTGCCGAAGAGATGGGTATGCCGGTTTTAGACATAGACCTTTCAACCGTGATCAGATATTGTCAATCTACAGAATCGTCCGGAGATTCAAAAAAGGCCCTGGCCAGAGAACTCGTGGATATGGACGGCCTGCTGGCGCTGTGGGAGAGGCAGCTTGAGCGCATTGAAAAGGAGGGCCTGCATCCTGACCTTTGGCTTTTAAGAAGCGCGGAGAATTCTTATTCAGGCGTATCCCAGTCGGTATTTTCTATCGTTATGCGCATCGCCTGGGAATTAGGCGCGTATAATGAGGTTAAATCGAAGGGGCTCATAGGCAAGACATTGCAGGTATTGGCAGACGCAAAGCCGCGCGATGGCGATGAATTTGATGGTAATATATATCAGATGTCAGCAGAGGCGCTTACAACGCAATGCGGGATTGAAGAGGGCTCGGATGCGTCAAAACAGGCCCTGCTTAATTTTTTTATAAAGAATTTCCGGCGCGGCCATTTGCCGCTTGCAGGCCCGCGGGAATTCAAGAGGATGTCTTATAGCACTGCCGCTACGGATTACCTTCTATTTGAGGCGGCTGATTATCTGGCAGCTGCCGAGGCCGCAAAATCCGCTAAATTAAAACCGCTAAGAGAGAAGGCGTTTAAGAAGATAGTAGAGGCCTACGGAGACTATTCAAAGGAGGATGTAGCAGTTTTAGAAGGTTCAAATAGAGATGTCCTCGACGAAGCAAGCGATCTTATGCAAGAAATCTGCGAATTAGTGCGGTTGGCTTATGCGTTGGGCACAGAGGCCGAACTTTCCGAAAGCAAAAAATTTAAGGCGTTTTTTAAATACGCCTCAGACGACATATTGCTGTATATGCTTTATTCTTTTAAAAGGGGGGAGTTTGACACATATTGCGCGGTTCAGAAATATTATAAAGATTTGTCCAGCGAAGGGGCGCTTAATTATGCCTTAAGCCGCGGCCTTATAAAATCCCGCAGGGACGCTGTACGCCTGGCAAGGATTGTTTTTAAAGAGGCAAACGATTTGACCAAGGCGCCGGCGGTAGAAGGAGACCATAGTTTTAAGACAGTGGTTATTCTTCAGACGCTTTCTGTAATACAGACAGCAAAAGGCGCGCAGATCTCTTCTTCTTTGCGGCAGAGGGCCGCCAGGCTTGAGCAGGCGTTTGCCGTTGCCTCCGCGCAAAAAATGGATCTTAATAAGATAGAAGGCTTGCAAGCGCTTGAAGAGATTTTAACAATAAGTTTAACGCCGATATTAGGCACGAAATTATCAGATACGGCAATACGGATATACTTGCGTAAAGCCGCAGAACTAAAGCAAATAGACCCTGTCGCGCGGCCATATGAATACTTTAAGGCTTATTTCAGCGCGGTTGATGCCATACGATACAGGGTGGAAGATTTTTATTATACCGCATCCGGGGATAAAGCAGATATATTAGCGTATTTATATGATTCCCACCTTTCTGGGCTTGAGGCGCTGGTCAGAATGGATTCCTACAGGCAAAACCGCCTGCATCAAGCGACAAAAGAAGAGGCGCGGGGGTTTGGCGCCAAGGCGGTACATCTTGGGAAAACGTGTTCTCTTAAGTGGCTGGAAACGCGGTTTTATGATCATATAAAATACAAGGGTTTTTCTGATTTGGCAAAGCGGCACCTTGAATATATGGTTCCGCGGCTTAAAGAAATTTACGGCAGAAGGCATCATGGCCCGGGCGTTGTAAATTACAAGGGCTCAATCCTTTCGGAATATACCCCGGAGTTATTACGCGACCACATCGCAGGGCTGCTTGATATGCTTGAGCTGGTCTGTTTAGGCGAAGATACAAGATTAATGCAGGTAGATGCCCCTCTTGAGTTTAATCTGCACCTTTGGGCCATAGCAGAGCGGCAGGGGCACAGAGATTTTTTAAAGTCGGCCCGCGAAGCATTTCTGCGTATGGACAAAATAAAACCTCATATTGAGGCAGAGCTTGAGGCCTTTACGATATTGCAGCAGCCGCAAGATGTAGAAAATGTCCTCTCTGGCCATTTAGGCGAAATTGACGGACTGCCGTCGCTTCTGCGGTATAATTTACTTGGCCTCATTCTTAAGCAGGGCGAACTTGTCCTGCCGCACTGCAAAAAGTATATTGAAAAGACAATACAAGATACAGTTGATATGCGGCTTGATTTAAACAGCCATGCCTGGTCAATGTCCGGCTTGAGGCTTACTTTATTAGATATGCTGCTTTCAGAAGACAAGCTTATTCCTGCAGGTTACAGAGAAAGGCTTGCAGAAATAGTGTTGGATGCGCTAACTGACCCGGGATATGTAGCGTATCAGCCCGAGACGCTTGTAATTCCTCTTATGGAAATACTTGAGCGGGAACGCAGCCAGCGCGCCCTCCTTGAGGACATAGGTTTAAGCGGAGTAAGTGAATATGACGAAGCTATCCACCGGCGCGCGGCATTTGCCGCAAGGATAGAATCAGCGCTTGCCCGCGCCCTGCCGTTGACAAGTTTAAGGATGGCATATTTAAGCGAGGGAAAAGAGGGCCTGAGAAAGTATGTAAAAACAAGAGAGTTTGCGTCGGCTCTGAAATCTGCCGCTAAAGAAAGAAGGATATTCTCCGGGCAAAAAGAAGAGGCAGTCAAGGCAAGGGTTTGCGTAAAAAAACAGCCTGCAGGGGATAAGCCGTTAATTTTACCTGAAAAAACTGAAATTGACCGGCTCAAGGAAGAGCTTGACGCAATAAGCGAGGTTCTAGACAAACACGATTATCCCCGGGCTATGAATATGCTAATGGGCATGCTTGATGAGATAGGCCAAGCGGATATTAAAAAAGTATCTTCGCAGCTTCGTTCTGAGTCCGCAGGATATCCCGGGCCCGGCCTTGCTACGATTATAAGACTTATGCAAAGGCAAGGATATGCAGACGCTGAGACAACGGCCAGGCTGCTCAAGGCTGCCTCGCCATTCCTATATACCGAAGCCGGCGGCGTAAATATTTCTGCCCATGCCGCAGGGGAGGCGGCGAAATCTGCCAGAAGAGAGCTGGCAACGGGGGTGTAAGATGTAAATAGATAAAATTACATTAAAGCAAGCCCGCAAATTTCTTTTAAGCCAACTCTAAAAAAGTCTTGACTTTTTCAGAGTTTGATTTATAATTAAAGTATGTTCAAAAGGGCGATATATAAGGAGATTTGGGATGAGCTGGCCGCCGATAAGGCGATGGTGTTTATTTCAGGCGCCAGACAGGCGGGTAAGACCGTTTTTGCGCGCGAGATAATAGCAGGTGAGTTTAAAAATAATGTTTATTTCAACTGGGATATAATAAGAGACAAGAAAAAACTTATTGAAGACCCCGCCTTTTTCCAGAAAGTAAACCGTAGAGATAATTCCGCCCCGCTCGTTATTTTTGACGAGATACACAAATATAAAAACTGGAAAAATTACCTAAAAGGCGTTTATGACGAGTTTTCCAAGGAATATCAATTTTTGGTATCAGGCAGCGGCAGGCTGGATATTTATCAAAAAGGCGGAGATTCTCTGGCGGGAAGATATTTACAGATGCACCTTTTTCCGTTTACCATCGCGGAATTAAGCGCGAAGAGGAGGGCATTTGCCGATTTTATAAAAAATCCCATAGAGGGTTTTGACCTAAATCCTGCCAAGGCGACATCCGGCCTGTGGGATGCGCTTTTTGAGCTCGGAGGGTTCCCTGAACCGTTTATCAAAGGCAAGAAAACATTTTGGAATAAATGGTCGCAGGCGTATGCCAAGCAAATCCTTCAGGAGGACATCCGCAGCGTTATAGATCTGAAGAATGTTGATACCGTTGAAATCCTGTTTTCATTAGTGCCGTCAAAAACAGGCAGCCCCTTATCAATAAATAATATCGCGCAGGACCTGCGGGTAGCCTTTGAGACGGTTAAAAACTGGCTTACGATTTTTGAGCGGTTTTACCTGGTTTTTCGGATTAGCCCGTGGACAAATAAGGTTTCGCGCGCCATAACAAAGGAAAAAAAGGCCTATCTTTTTAATTACCCTTTAATTCAGGAAGAAGGCGCAAGGTTTGAAAATATGGTTGCCCTTGAGCTCCTGCGCGCGGTTTATAACTGGAATGAGCGCGGATACGGCAGATTCAGCCTGCATTACATAAGAAACAAGGAAAAAACAGAGGTGGATTTCGTTATAACCGATAATAACAGGCCGTTTTTATTGGCGGAGACAAAATTGTCCGATGAGGAGCCTGCGAAAAGCCTGCTGAATTTTCAGTCAGTATTCAACATCCCAGCGGTGCAGTTTGTCAATAAGGAAGGCATTTTTAAATATATCAGAAATGGCTCAAACAAGGCCCTTATTGTAACCGCGCACAGATGGTTGTCCTGCCTTCCTTAATGTTCAAGCATGGAGAAATAAGGGCTGATAATTGTGGTTAGGAAAATAAAAAGTAAGAAATAGGCTATTGACATAGCTTATTTTTATGATATATTTATAGTATGATAGTGATATTTGCCTGAAGCAGCAAGGCATATATTTTTTCACCACAAATTAACAGGTTTTAAAAAACTATGTCAAACCACAATTCAATCATAATAAGAACAATTAGCATCATAACCCTGCTGGCGTTTATGCTTACGCAGTGCGTGCCGGCTTATGCCCTTAGGCAGGTTGAGCTTTCAGAGCGTCCCGCCGGCGCCGTAGGTGAGGTCAAGGCAGCGCTTACCCCCCTGCGCCAAGGCTCCGGGGGGCAGGCAGGCAGCGAGCCGAGCGCCGCAAAGATGAGCGGCGAGGCGGGGGTGGGCGGCCAAAACAGACGGGGATTTTTGAAAGCATTGGGGTTGGGTCTTGCGGTATCGCAGCTGCCTATCAGCTGTGCCGAGAAGCCAGAGAGAGCTGTGATAACTGATCCGGAACCCGAAAAAGAAGCAAGAATATGGATTAACCAGACACTCAAGCAAAACGGTGTGAAAAGCAGTATTTTACCATTAAAAGAATTTGCAGAGTTTTTGCGCAGTCAAAACTACGGCTTTGTTTGCATAGGGCTTGCCGTTCCTGTATGGTGGGGCGCTAATGACAGGATGAACCCCGAAATAGCCGTGTATAAAGAAGTAGATGAAAAAACTATACAGACCTATGCCCACGAGGCAGTTCATGCGATGCATTATGTCAAAGGCGCAAGCCATCCCATAGATGCTATGGCCGGCGTAGATATTAGGACCGGGCTTATACGTACAGACAGAGACGCAGTTGCTTACGAAAGATTTATGGACACCGCCTATTTTAGCTTATTATCCGCGGTTAAGGGGAATAATAAATTACGTTTGCTGCTGGAGATAGCGCACCACAAATTTATAGAATCCTATAATCCGGTAGCGTCTTTTGTTGTTAAAGAAGAAGATATTCCAAAGCCCTCAGGTTTTACAAGCGGTTCGTGGTCTAAAGTCAAAAATCAAAAAACGAACAAAGAAGTTAGTTTGCCGCCAGGTTACAGCATTGATAATGAAGGCAGATATAGGCGCCTTGCCCATGAGAGTTCGGCTCAGACAGAAACATTTGCGTGGATATATGGCATTCTAATGGCCAGGCAATTTGATAAGTCCAGCCTTGAAGAAAGGCGTAAGGCCAGAGAGGATGCCCGTGATAAAATGCTGAAAGAAGGCCTTAAGAGTAATCCAAACAAAGACGCGTCCGTTGAATCAGAAATGGAAGAAATATGCGATTTTATAACCTCCGGAAATGCGCCGGATGCGTTTATTGAAGCGCTGAGGACGCATTATGCACAGCTCAACCTGCCTCTGCCGCAGGTTTTGGTCAGTTCTCCGAGCGCCGCGCCGGCAAGCGGCGCGCCAACCACCGCAGATATGAGCGGCCATGAACCACAGGGGTTCACTGCAGGCGAGGCGGGGTTGTGCGTTACCGGGGATACAATGCTCCCAATCCTGCAAAACGATATAGAATTGAAACCCATCGTTGAGGTTAAGCCAGGCGATTATGTGTTATCTTTGAATGAAGATACTCAGGCAATAGAGCCGCATCGGGTCAATGCGCTTTTAGATATGGAGGTAAAGCCGGTGTATAGGCTTACTACTGCATCAGGCAGATCTATTAAGACAACGGCAAATCATCCATATCTTACGAAAGGAAAAAGGAAAAAGGAAAAAGAAAAAAGTCAAAACTCAACGAACTCAACAAACTCAACGAACTCAATATGGATGAAAGTAAGCGGATTAAAAGCAGGGGATGAGATTGCCTGCCCTGTCGGCCTGAAGGTGTTTTACGAGGTAGTGCCGGGGAAAATTAACGGGCGCGCTTGGCCTGTTTATGGTGGTCAACATACATCAGAATTAACACAACGGCAAGAAAAACAAACACTCCTGAAAGAACAAGCATTTTTACCCTTCTCCTTTTTCTCTGGGTTGAATAAAGACGCTTATAATCAGCATCATAGGCCAAACTACAGAGAGTATAATTCTCAAAAACAATGGAAATTCTTTAAAGAAGTAACTCGCAAGCCCAATGGCAAAAATAGTTTTGCCCAGATCAGCAACTATCTTGGCAATAAACTCTCTGCGTATTTTACTTATTCTTTCCATCGTCCAACCTTATATCACATTATAGAAACTCTGTCAAGCGTATTTATGGTCACAAAGGTTTATGCGCAATCAGTTTTTGAAAATGACATTTTCTGGGACAGAATCGTATCTATAGAGCAGGCCGGGTTAGAGCGCGTTTATGATATAGAGGTTGATGGCACGCATAACTTCATCGGAAACGGCATATTCGCGCATAATACGTATATTTTGGACGTAGCTGCGGCGGCGAACGGCGAGGACGTTGCCGCCTCTACAGGTACGCCAACTGCCGACGCAAAGCTGAGCGGCCGTGAACCACAAGGGTTCACGGCAAGCGAGACGGGGGCGGAAGATGGAAGCGTGCCTATTTCCAGCGGCGCGAACGCGAATGGGGAAATTGAGACTGTCAAAAATATCGTAGACAGAATTAAAGAAGCCATTAGTTTTAGTGCAGATATGCGCTGGGAAGACGATCCATGGGTAACCGGAAAAACCAATTGTGCCGGTTTTGCGAAAGAGTTTCAAAAAATTGCCGAAAAAGAAAGGCTACAGTCTGAAATCATTCTAGCAGCAATTGTGTTAAGTAGTGAAGTTTCCCATGGACACGCGTTTAATGTTGTAACGCTATCTGACGGTAAAAAGTTGGTTGTGGATATTGCGGGTATCTTGACAAAGGGGACGGGTAAGGGATGTGTTTTTCTTGTAAGCGAAGAGGATTATGAGATTATAAAGGGAAAAATAATCACAGGGCCTTTCGCCAGCCTAAATTTATCAGAGCAAGAAAAGAATGCAGTGTTAGATGAATGGAAAAAAGCCATTATAAAATTGCAAGCAGAAAAGGCTCAATTGGAATCAAATGGCATACCAGCCGCATACCAGCCGCAAGAGCCGGAGCAGGCGGAGGCTATGGCGGTGGGAGTGGGATTGCGGCTTTCTGAGCAGGCAGTTGAGCCGTTTGCAATAGAGGAAATTGGCGCAAGAAAGAGGTTAATACGGCTTATAAGGCGCAGGAATGTATCGGCAATACAAGCAGCCGGCATAATCAGAGCGCCTCTATTGGTTGAGCCATTGATTGGATGTTTAAAAGATAACGATGTCCGCTACCAAGCCGCCATAGCCTTAAGCAACATAGGCGATAAAAGGGCAGTTGAGCCATTGATTGGATGTTTAAAAGATGACATCTGGTATGTCCGCCACCAAGCCGCCATAGCCTTAGGCAACATAGGAGACAAAAGGGCAGTTGAGCCATTGATTGGATGTTTAAAAGATGGATATAGCGTTGTCCGCCACCAAGCCGTTATAGCCTTAAGTAACATAGGCGATAAAAGGGCAGTTGAGCCATTGGTTGGATGTTTAAAAGATGAAGATAGCAATGTCCGCTACCAAGCCGCCATAGCCTTAGGTAACATAGGCGACAAAAGGGCTGTTGAGCCATTGATTGGATGTTTAAAAGATAAAGATAACGATGTCAGCTACCAAGCCGCCATAGCCTTAGGTAACATAGGCGACAAAAAGGCAATTGAGCCATTGATTGGATGTTTAAAAGATAACGATAGCTATGTCCGCCGAGCAGCCGCCATAGCCTTAGGTAACATAGGCGACAAAAGGGCTGTTGAGCCATTGATTGGATGTTTAAAAGATGAAGATAGCAATGTCCGCCAAGAAGCCGCCATAGCCTTAGGCAACATAGGCGACAAAAAGGCAATTGAGCCATTG
>Ga0210049_1005142_pt1 | contig 11233 bp, 12 predicted proteins | sample CryGeyCG2014_300_2_FD_183964 | JGI IMG/M metagenome (GOLD analysis project Ga0210049, IMG submission 183964) | Groundwater microbial communities from aquifer - Crystal Geyser CG06_land_8/20/14_3.00 (SPAdes) (version 2) | ecosystem: Environmental > Aquatic > Deep subsurface > Groundwater | place...
GAATATAGTAATTAAACTGTCGGGCACCCGATCGACGAAATCGATTTAGGGTGCCGCCTGTGGGATTTGAACCCACGATCTCCAGGATGAGAACCTGATGTCCTAGGCCACTAGACGAAGGCGGCATAAATAATTTTTCTAAAGATTTTCTTTTCTTTAGCGATTTCAAATATTTTTCTCTGCCGTATGCGCTAGACCTATCTTCATGTCATTCATTTAAGCAAAATTTTTAGAAATCGGGAACGATAAGGGCATAGAGGATGAAGTTGGTGCGGGGCGATGGGGCCAGAAAAAATAATAAACTGAAGATAATTAAAACTGAGGAGAGAAGGAAATGACGATCTTGTTTTAGTTCTCTTCCTCTCCTAGTTTTGTCTGAGCCTTGCGGTAATTGAGCTGGCGAATTCATTGAGCCTCTCTTCTGTCCGATATGTGTTTCGGACAAACACATTGAGGTAACGTAGTTTCTCTTTAGAGAAACCACGTCTTTCCCCCGCCTCCTCTTTTAGGTCAAGAGCCTTGGATAAAGCAAAGATGGTTTCTCTTCGCCCTATAATAGCCAGCCGATAGTAAACGGTCAGCTGGACATATTCCAAGAGAAATCTTTCTCTTGGCTTCAGTAGTTGACGGCTAGAAAGAATTAGAGATATCCTTTCTGTCAAGGAAGGAGCAGGGATTTTTACCTGTTGGGGATTTTTTACCTGTGGGCTTGTCTTCATCAACATTAACATTTCTTCCTCCTTTCACCTTGATCGCCATTTCCTTCCCCTATGGAGAACTAATATTAATTTATCACAAAATTTGAATTTTGTCTATTAAAAAATGCCACTCTGCATAGATAGCATTTATCTAAGATATTATACGATCATGAATTATCTTAGATATTTATTTCTTAATTTCCTCAACGATTTTTCCCATTTCCATTTCTTTTGAGCCATCAACCAAGATTAGGTCCCCTTCTTTTATTTCTTCTTGAAGTTTTAGTTTTCCTTCATCAATTGTATCAAATTGAAAGATTTTTTCAATTGGCATTCCTTTTTGAGTTGCTCCCTGGGCTATAAACTTTGCCCTTTCACCCACTGTAAAAAGTAAATCACAATTTTTCGTTACTCTTTCTCCAATTGCCTCGTGAGCTTCGATTGTGTATTTTCCAATTCCTAAAACATCACCCAAAACGGCGATTTTTCTCTTTGCCCATTCGGGTTTTCCTAAAGTTTCAATTGCTTCCACCATTGAAAAAACAGTTGCCGATTCCGAATCATCTAAAATAAAAGATTTCTTTTGACCTTCAATCAATCTCATTTTGCCGGGCAAAGAAAAATAATTTTTTAAGGCTTGAGATATTTCCACCAAATTTAAATCAAAGATTGTTCCTACGGCAACCGCCGAGAGAGCAGCGTAAATTTGTTCCTTGCCGAAAAGTTTTTCTAACCAAACCGGAACGATATTCCCTTTATAATTGACCTTAAAATTTGTTCCCATATTTAATTTTACATCACTCGCTTTAAAGTCTGCTCTTTCACCAAACCCAAAAGTTAAAGTTTTTAAATTTGTTACATCATCAATCTCCCTGACGGTTTCATCATCGAAATTCAAAATTAAGTTGGTTTGGGCCGGTAAGGTTTTAGCCAGCAAAGTCACTTCTTTTACCTCTTCTTTTGCGCCGCTGAAAAATTCTTTGTCATAAGGAATATCACCAACAGGAGTGATGACCAAAATTGCCCGGGAAGAATTCTTTAAAAAGAATCCAAATTTTTTTATTTCTTTATCTCCAACTTCAAAAACTAAAATTTCTTTTTCAACTTTAAAATGCTGACTTAAAACTTGATAAATGGCTTCTTTTGCTGTTTGACGGCCATTACCGGTAACAACAACCACTTTCGGCTTTTTCAAAATAAATTTAATTTTCTCAAAAATATTCATAATAATAGAAATTTATAGAAACTCATTGAAATTTGCTCGCTTCGCTCGCGAAATTTATTGCAACAAATTTCTATCAATTTCGCAGCCGAAGGCTGCTAATTTCTATCAATTTCTACTCTGTATAATCTGGAGGTATTTGCCAATAATGAATAATATATTCGGCTAAATCGTGGAAGATTGGTACGGCGGAATATTCAGCAGTTTTTGTCTTTGGATTATCAAGTTTTATTAAAATTAAAAATTTGGGGTCAAAAGCAGGAGCAAAACCAACGAATGTTTGAATGGATTTATCGGGTGAATATACCCCACCTTCGGCAACCTGAGCGGTTCCGGTTTTCCCAGCAATATAGTATCCGGGAATTTTAGCGCTTTTTCCATAACCATTTTCAATAACGCTAACTAACATTGCCGTTAATTGTCGGCTGGTCTTGGAAGATATTATCGGAAGGGAAGTTTCGAGCTGGATTTCCTTAACCAGGTTTCCATTTTCAAGAATTTTCTCTACCAAATAGGGTTTGATAAGTTTGCCGCCATTGGCGATGACGCAATATGCCCGGGCGAGCTGAATCGGTGTCATTTCAATTCCCTGACCAAAGGAGGCGGTAGCAAAATTTATTTCGTAACCCTTTTTAAATTCTTCATTTTCAGAATAAACCTCTGGGAGGTCAATTCCGGTTTTTTCAAAAAATCCAAATTTTTCAATATAGTTTAGAAAAAGTGCTTCACCTAATTGAGTTTCCGCAAAAACCGCTCCGGTGTTGATTGATTTTTCTAAAACATTAGTCATTGTCAGCTCTCCGGGATATGTTCTCCTTGCATAATTATAAATTTTGTATCCGCCAATTTTTATTTCTCCCGGGTCATGATAAGTTGTTTCGGGGGTGATTTTTCCTTCATTTAGGGCGCCAGCCATGGTCATTGGTTTGAAAACCGAACCCGGTTCAAATAATTTTTGGGTGACAGAATTTTTAAAAATCTCTAAATTTTCTTCTTTGGCATATTTCTCATACTGATTCGGATTAAAATTAGGAAAATGAGCTAAGGTGAGGATTTTCCCGGAGTTAGGTTCTATGACAATAATTTGACCTGATTCGATTTCTAAATTCTCTTTTGCTTCTTGTAATAATTTTTCTGCCTTAAATTGAATATTGTAATCAATCGTTAAAATTAAATCCGGACCCTTTTTCGCCTCGGTATCTTGGCCATTTTCCAAAATGTCATTAAAGGATTCCTCTAAGCCATATTGTCCTGTTCCTTGGGCTCCTAAAAAACCAATCAATTGAGAAGCCAGATTTTCCTGAGGATAATATCTTACTTTTTCTTCTTCTAAATATACTCCCGCAAATTTCGATTTTTTCAAATCATCTACTTCTTTTTGAGTTAGTTTTCTTTTGAGCAAGGAATAAAAATTATCCTTTTTCAGTTTCTCTAAAACCGAATTTTTGTCTAAGTTTAAAATTTGGCTTAAGGCCTCAGCCGTTTCTTCTAATTTTTCGATTTTTCTTGGAGAAGCAAAAACGAATGGTAAATCTATATTAATTGCCAGAGGTTCTCCATCTTTTAAAAAAATCTCTCCCCTTTCAATTTGAGTTTCCTGAAAAGAGGTATGGAGACCTTGAGATAGGGCTTTATAGAAATTTCTGTTTAAAATTTGAAGAAAAATTAAGCGCGAAATTATAGCCGCTCCAAAAATAAGAAAGAGGAAAAAAATTAAATTTATCCGCCAATTTTTCATTTGCTTACTACGGTACTTTCTAAGATCTGGAGGTATTTTACTTGGCTTGCATTGGCTTTGACGAAATTTTCGCCGATGAGATAATTTTCAATATTCGCCAAAGAATTTGATTTTGAAAACTCAATTTCTAAAACTTCATTTTTCTGTGAAAGTTTTTCTAATCTTTTTTCGTAATCGGCAATGAGATAAATTTTTTGGGTCAAAGTTCCTACCTGAAGAATATAAAAAATTAAAAGAACCGAGAAGAAAATTAAATTTATGGCCCAAAAAATTGTCGAGATACCTCTTTTAAAAATGATTTGCCCTGGTTGATTTAAACTTAAAGTATAATTCATGGTATTATAGTAGTCATTTACGTGAGCGCTCGCGAAGCGTGGAGATGAAACGATAGTTTCATCGACTAGACGCCTAACTCTTTAAGACGCTCCGCTATATCCCCTACTTCTTTTTCGGTTTTTTCTTTATATTCTCCCCACTTTTTCTCATCCCAAATTTCAATTCGATTAAAAACTCCGGCAATGATTACTTTCTTTTTTAAAAAGGCATATTCTTTTAGATAATCAGGAATTAAAATCCTTCCCAAATTATCAAGATTGACTTCCATCGCTCCGGTTAACATTAGTCTCACAAACCCCCGGGCATCGGATTGAGACAAAGGCAATTGACTTAATTTTTTAGCTAAAATCAGCCACTCTTTCGCCGGATAAAGGAAAAGACATTGATCTAGTCCCCGAGTAATAACCCCATTTTTTACCAAAAATTGCCGAAACTTTGGCGGTATGGCTAATCTTTTCTTTTCATCTATTGAGTATGAATACTCGCCTATGAACATACTGAAGGTGTTGAGAGTTATCCACTAAAATGGGTAGTTTTCCCATAGTTATCCACAATCCCCCACCTATCATCACTTTATCTCTTCTCATCACCCTTCGTCAACCTAAAATAAAAAGGACCCTAAAATGAATATAAATTTCTACTTTATGCACAACTTATTCACAATCAACCCCGTTAGAAATCACGAAACAGTAATTTAACAGGACATCCATTTTAATTGGTATTTGAGTAAAGAGATTTCTAACGGGGTCAAATAAAAAACAGCCCTTATGGACTTTAATGTATTATAAAGATTTAAATACCTAATTTTTAGGGATTAATTTTTAAGGTAAAACCTTCCGGTTCAACCTTTACCCTGTTTCCCCTTTTTAGTTTGCCTGATAAAATTGCTTCGGCTAAGACATTTCCAAGTTTATCTTGAATTACCCTTTGCATGTTTCTTGCTCCAAAAGTCGGGTCATAACTCAATTCAACGATTCTTACTTTTAACGGCTGTGTAATTACAAATTCAATTTCTTTTTCAGCCAAATTCTTTTTTATTTTTTTAAGTAATAATTCGGAAATATCTAAAAGATTCTCTTTACTTAGGGGCCCAAAAACCACCACAGCATCAAATCTGTTTATCAACTCCGGCCGGAAAATTCCTTCTTTGAAGACAAAATCTAAAAGTCTTTCCTTTACTTCTGACCACTCAGTCTTTTGTTTTAATGCTTCCAAAATTATTTGATAGCCAGCATTGGAAGTAGCAATAATGATTGTGTTTTTAAAATTAACTTTCCTGCCCTGACCATCAGTCAAACGACCTTCATCTAAAACCTGCAAAAATAAATTTAAAATATTCGGATGGGCTTTTTCTACCTCATCCAATAAAATGAGAGAAAAAGGTTTTTCCCTAACTTGAGTCGTTAATAATCCCTCTTGGCCCGGAGAACCAATTAATCTCGGAATATCTTTCACGTCTTGAAATTCTGACATATCAAGCCGGATCATCCCCTCTTCTGAGCCAAAATAAATTTCAGCTAAAGCTTTTGAGGTTTCGGTTTTTCCCACACCGGTAGGTCCCAAGAACAAAAATGAACCAATTGTTCCATTTCTGATTGTCACTTGGGTTCTGGCTCTCCTCAAAGCGGCTGAAACATCTTTGACTGCTTCTTCTTGATTAATAATTCTTTGGTGAATCAGGTTTTCTAAGTTTAACAAAACCTCTCTTTCTTTGCTCTCGATTTCTCCAACTGGAATTTTTGTTTTTTCTGAAATAATTTTGGCAACGTGAAAAGGTAAAACTATTTTATCCCTTGGTCGAAGAGATAAATCTCTTCTCCCGCCTCGCCCCACCGTTGCGGGGCTCGGCGTTTGAGCGACATAAACGACTACTTCTTCTAACAAATCCATTGCCTTTTCTGGAAAAGGAGTAGCTGGTATATATTTATCACAGAAACTAATGATATCCCGGAGAGCCAGATAGGAAATAAATTTTTTAAATCTTCCCTCTAACTTTAATGCCAAGTCTTCCAGAAGTATTAAAGTTTCCATCTGAGAAATTTCTGAGACCTCCACTTTTTCGAAAAGTGCCAGAATTGAAGGGTTATTTTCAATGTTTCTGTGGAGGCCATCAAAAGTGGTGATAGCGATAACTTGAAAAGAAGGAAGGGACAGATAAGGGGAAATGACCCCCGAAATATCAATTGTTCCGGGTCGGGGAAGCCCTAATTGACCAACAAAATTGTGAAATTCATCGATGACCAAAATCACGTTTCCAGCCGTAACAACTTCTCTAAATATAGTATCTAAAATATTTTCGACTTCTTCCGGGTTCTTGGTTTGGGCCAAAATGGTTGGCAAATCTAATTGAACGAGCCTTTTAAAATTTACTTCGGGCAAACTTTCACCCAAGACACTCTTTTTTGCCAAGGCATAGACCATGCTTTTCCTTCCGCTTCCAGCCTCACCAACTATCAAAACATCATTATTCGCCTCCCTTATTGATAAAATACTTTCCATTTGTTCAATCTCTTTTTTGTGGCCAACTATTTCTGGAAATCCTGTTCTTTTTACCGCTTCCGATAAATCGAGGGAATATTTATCTAACGTAATTGTATAGCCAGCCGTCCATTGCTTTGCCAAAAAACCTTTTTTTAATAAATTTTTCCATTCCCAAAATCTTTTTGGTTCTTCAATTCTTTCTTCCAAACTCTCAAGCCACCAGGTTAAATTTTCAATGTCTTCAAATTTCAAATTCGCCTCAACCAAAATTTTCTTAAAAATAGGGTTATTCTTTGCCAAGGCAGTTATCGCATCTCCTATTTCAATTCTTTGATGACCTTTTTCCTTTGCTATTTTCAGGGAATCAAAAATTATGGCTTGTAATTCTGGTTTAATTTCAGTTTCTGAAGAATATTTTTTAAAATCTTCTTTGACGATTTTTGCAATTTCTTTTAGAGATAAAAGCACTCTTGAAAAAACAAAATTTAATTTTGGATTGGAAATTAAGAGATTGTAAAAAAGTTTTGTTGAATTTCCATTAGCTTTCCAAACTCCCTTTGCCACTTCGAAACTCAAAAACTCTGCCAAATTAAACCCTTCGGGCTTTACCAGCGCCTCGTCAATTGTAGTTTTTAGTCTCGGTTTTTTAAGTTTCGAATTAAAAAAAGATTCGACTAACCAAAAAATTAAAGTAGAAACTAAAAAGATTAAGGCCAATCCTTTTAATTTTGAGGCAGTAAATTCTTCGAAAATAAAAAAATAAAAAAATAAAACAAAGGTAAGAATAAATAAAATCAAAAAGAGCTTCTTCAAAGGTCTGGCAAATCTAAAAGCTGGATTTTTTTCCCATCTCAATGCCTGAAAAATCTTAGCTTCTTGCAAATTAAAATATAATTCTGACTCCATAGTATAGTCCTAAAATTAAAAGGATGGGTAAAACTAACCATCCTAAAAAAATTGAAATACCAGCAAAAATTATAAAAATTTCGAATAATAACCCAATTATTATTAAAAAAAATCTTAAAATTGCTCCTAAAATTCGAGAAATTAAATTAGAGACAAAAGCTTCAAAATATTTTCCAATATCAAACCCTTTGCCATATGACCATTTATATCTGTGCCAGGGAGAGAAAAAAGTTTTTATTAAAAGCAGAATTGAAAAATAATTCCAATAAAACTTAAGATAATTTTTCCAGGCTTTTAAGATATTTTTGGGAACATCAAAAAATTGCCAAGAAATCCATTGCCAAAAAATACCTGCTTTTTCTGTTATTTCCATAATTAGCTTTTTAGAAGTTTAATGCCAAGACTGGAAATTTGAGCACCGCCAAAAATTAAGATCCAAGCCAACGTTGACCAAACAGCTAAATTTAAAATTTTTGGCAGAGTATCAACCGGTAACATTCCTTTCAATTGTTCACCGATCATTTTTCCAATTTCTTGTTGGAGTGCTTCCGGACTGGTAGGCAATTTTCCTTTTTGGGTAACCGGAGATTGAGTTACCTTTTCCTCAATCTTAAAAAATTCAGGGACGGGTGATTTTCCGGTAAAAATATTATAAGAAGAATACAAAGCAAATGAAATTATTAAAATTCCAGCCAAAAAAGTTACCCAACCAACGATACTTTTCAAATTCATATAACTTAGGGTGTTGAACAATTATTTTCAGCGTGTTTTCGGCGTACTTATCAGCGTTTTTCAGCCTCTATCTTGAATAGAAGCAGATTCTACGCTGATTGAGAACGCTGATTGACGCTGAATTATTCAACACCTTAATATTAGTATAACACTTTTAATTAAATTTGAACCTTTACAAAACGATATTTTTTAAATTGGTCTTTGAAGAATTTAGAGTTTTTATAGTTCTCCTTTCTTAATATATTTGAAATCTCATTCTTTTGTTCGGGGTCGAACTCAAAATAAATAGTGCCGTCTGGCTTCATAAATTTTTTCGCCTCTTTTAAGAATTTTCTAATATAAAGAAGGCCTTTTTTACCGCCTAAAATTGCTCTTCTCGGTTCGTATCTCAAAACCGACGGTTGGACCTCTTTTAATTTTTCCTTCGCCGCATAAGGAGGATTAGCAAAAATGTAGTTATATTTTCCTTTTAGTTTCTCGAAAAGATTTGATTGATAAATTTTGTATCTTTTCGGTGAAATCTTACCCCGCACCAGAACAAGTTCGGTACGGGGCAGGTTTAATTTTAAATTTATCTTAATTTGCTCAATTGCCTTCTTATCGATGTCGACAAAATCCACAAATGAATTTTCCACATTTTTCAAAATCGAAATTCCAATACAACCAGAGCCGGCAAAAATATCTAACACTTTTAACCCTTCCCTTAAGGAGCTTAGCTCCTTTATTGCCTTTATTGCCTTTATTGCCTTTTTTACCCAAAACCCGGTCTCAGTTCTGGGAATAAAAACCCGATTTCTCAAATCAATTTTACAATTCAAGAATTTGGTAAATCCCTTCTTGTATTCATTTGGTATTTCTAAGTTCATTTATTTCCCAAAGTACATCTTCGGGAATTGGCGGTGGTTCACCTATCGGGCTTCTTCCCGGATACCTCCAGGCACTTATTATTTTCGTTATTGGCGATGAGAACTTCGTTCTCATCTTCACCTTCGCTTCCTTCGGAAGCTCGGTTTTTGATTTTTGATTTTTGATTTTTGATTTTGTTATTTGGTACATTAACCAAATTTCCGTTGGATGCTTTTTCGTACCAGTAATTTGCATAATGGCAACAGTTCTCGGAGCAATTCCTAATTCTTTTCTTTCAGGATTTCTTAACACTCCCTTTAATCTACTTTCAGATAAGTTATATTGGTGCATTTTATCTCTGGCATGTCTTGTGAAAATTAAATTTTCCATCTTTTTTTAATTTTATCAATTATGAAAACAATCAAGATTGAGAAAAAAATTCCGCTAATCACATCCCGTGGAAAATGAAAGCCGGTATAAATTACTGAAAACCCAACTAAAAGAGCAAGGATTAAAAAGAAATATCGAAATTTTGATTTTTCGAGAAAAAAAGGAATGGCAAGGCCAAAAGCGAGCATTGTGGTGGAAGAAGGAAAAGAAAATTCCCCAACATGCCAGGGACCAATGATCCTGGTTGGTAAAACATCATATGGTCTGGGAAAAGAAAATAAAAATTTAAGTAAATGTCCAATTCCGTAACATAAAACCCCTAATATTAAAGAAAAGGCACCCAAATTCCTGTATTTTTTGAAAAAAAGCATCAAAAAAGGAACGATTCCTAACAATAAAAAAAGAGGAATTAGTATTTTTAGAACAATAAAATCTAAAGTAGGATTAGCGATTCCTTGATTTATAAACAAAAATATTTGCTCATCGAGATCCATACTTTCTTATTACTCTATCCAAAATTAATTTAAACCAGGCAGTGTATTTCCCCGGATTCTCTTTTATGTCTTTTTTTAATTCTATTATATTTACCCATTTCCAACTTTCAGCTTCATCTGGATTGGGTTTGGGATTTCCTTCAAATGTTCCAAAAAATACATGATCAAATTCGTGCTCAGTTAAATCTCCAACCTTTTGATTATAGATAAAATTAAAAACTTCTTTCAAATTACACTTAACTATTCCCATTTCTTCTTTTAATCTTCTCTTTGCCTCATCTTCAAGGTTTCTATCCGGTCTGGGGTGGGAACAACAAGCATTTGACCAAAGACCTGGCGAATGATATTTTGATTTAGCTCTTTTTTGAATGAGTAATTCTCCTTTTTTATTGAAAAGGAAAATGGAAAAAGAACGATGAAGTTTCCCTTCCCGATGGGCTTTTATTTTCTCTTCCCTACCTATTTCCTTATCCTTTTTATCGACGAGGATTACTTTTACCATTAAGCTTAATATATTTTTCCAGACCAATTTTAAAAACTTCCATTGCCTCTTTTAATTTTGAAGAAGATAAGACAAAGGCGATCCGAATTTCGTCTCGACCTAAACCTCTTGTGGCATAAAAACCGGAGGCCGGCGCTACCATCACCGTCTTTCCTTGCCAGGAAAATTTTGTTAAAAGCCATCTGGCAAAATCGTCCGAATCGGCAATTGGCAATTTAACCGTGATATAAAAAGCTCCTTTTGGTTTTGAACAAAAAACATCGGAAATTTTTTTCAAGGCAGAAAAAACCGTGTCCCTTCTTTTTCTATATTCGGCGGCAATTTTTCGCGTGTATTTTTTTGAATTTTTTAAAAGAGGAATTACCGCCCGCTGTTCAACAATCGCCACTGAGAGTCTGGCTTGGGCAAACTTTGTTGCTCCTTCAATCACTTTTTTGTTTTTTGAAGATATACACCCAATTCTCGTCCCGCAAGCGTTAAATCTTTTAGAGACGCTATCAAGCAAAATCACTCTATCTCGGACTTCAGGAAAACCCATCATTGAATAATGCTTCTCTCCGTCATAAACAAATTCTCGGTAGGTTTCGTCGGATAAAATAAAAAGGTTTCTTGCTTTTGCAATTTTGGCGAGCATTTTCAATTCCTCTTTCGTGCAAACTGTTCCGGTTGGGTTGTTTGGGTTACAAATTAAAATCCCTCGAGTTTTTTTGCCAATTTTATTTTCAATTTCTTTTCTTTCTGGCAAATGGAATCCAGTTTTTGCCAAGGTTTTTACTGGAACCAATTTTATTCCAGCCAAGGATGCATAGCCATTGTAATTTGTATAAAATGGCTCAAAGACAATGATTTCTTCTCCGGGGCTGCAAATTGTAGCGAAGGCAAACAAAA
>Ga0210049_1005143_pt1 | contig 11232 bp, 6 predicted proteins | sample CryGeyCG2014_300_2_FD_183964 | JGI IMG/M metagenome (GOLD analysis project Ga0210049, IMG submission 183964) | Groundwater microbial communities from aquifer - Crystal Geyser CG06_land_8/20/14_3.00 (SPAdes) (version 2) | ecosystem: Environmental > Aquatic > Deep subsurface > Groundwater | place...
CAGGCCGGTAAAAAACAGCGGGCAAAGGAAAAAAGCCAAAAAAATCGCGCTGGCGATGACGAAATCCAAGCCTTTGGTGGTAATGATTTGTTGTTTGGAAATTGCTTTTTTCTCTTCCATAAAAATTAGATTAATTTTATTAATAACTTATTAAAATTTACCAGCCTTAATTAAGTTTCTGATTTCATTAATCATCTTAATATAAAACTCTAAATTATTCAAGCTGGCCAATCTGGCGGCCAAAGGCTCGTTAATTTTAAACAAATAATGCAGGTAGGCCTTGGAATAACCGCGCAGTTCCGCCGGGGCGCAAAAATAAATGCAAAGTATTAGCCACCAAGCCCTCCGGCCCCAGCCTGGCTTGGGAAATTTTTGACTTTTTGATTGTCTTAAACACAGAATTTTTACTCGACGATGCCGTCCGTATTGGCGATATCATCATCTTCCAGCTTAGTGGTTTTGGCTTTAAGAGTTCTATTAATCGGCATATTGGTGACGCTGTCGGATGCGGTGACGTTGGTTCCCGGCAGAATTATCATAATTTTATTGCGGTCGGCTTCTTGGGGCGTCAGGTTAAGGCTGAATTCGGCGCTGGCTTTATCGGCGGAAACCGGCAGCTGGCCGATTTGCCAGACGACCTGATTAGTTTGGCTATTATAATTTATCGAGCCGACCGAGGCGAAATTTTTCTCCCCCCAGGAGACGTTGGCCGGCAGGCTCACGTTGATTTGCAAGTTGTTTAAGTCGTGCAGATTATTGCTAATCGTCCAATAAACTTTTAAGCTGGTGAGCTGGCCGGCTTTGGGCGGCAACGGGCCCGAGCCCACGGCGATATTGTCATCGTTAAAATACCTGACCTGCTCTTTCAAGTCCAAGTCGCTGTTAATTTTATTGGTAATGGCGTTGCTTTGGCTTTCGCCCGCGGCGCTTTTGCCGGCCAAGCTGTAATTAACCTGGCTTTTAACCTGATAAGCTTTGCTTAAATTTAAGGCGGCCAAGGGCTTTAGTCTAATGGAAAAATCAATCACGCCGCCGCCGCCGCCCGGCAAATCGGCTAAGCCGGGAATTTCCTGTTTGCTCCAGCTGATGGCGTTGCCGCCCACTACCCCGTTATTTTTATCGCTCAAGCTTTGCCAGTCTAAAAAATCGCTTTCCAGCGCCGCCATGATAATAATGTCTTTCATCGGGCTGTCGTCCAAATTTTTATAGCTGATTGAATAATTCAAAGTTTGCCCGAAATCCACGCCCTGGTCCAGCGCCGAGCCGTTAATTATCAGATTGATGTTTAAATCGCTTTTAATGACGTCGTAAACTAGGCTGGTTTCATAAAAGACATAGTCTTTGGCCGGCTGATTTTCAACCGCCGCCGGTAAGGAAAATTTTAATTTTATTTCGGCCTGCGGCTGGGTTTTCTCCTTAACTTTGAATTTCAGCTTAAAGACGTTTTCATTTTTGCCCAAATTGCCGAATAGCCAAGCCGCCTCGCCGTCCGCTTGAATGGTCGGCGCGGTGGTCGTGGCCAGAGCCGGCTTAATTATTTCCACCTCGTTAGGATATTCAAGATTTAAGCGAAAATTATTAAGGTAATTAAGGTCTTTGGCCTTGAATTTTACGATGATTTCATTTTCCTCCTTGACTAAGGCGCTCCCGGAATTAATAAAAGATAAATCCAGGCCCAAGTCGTTGATTTTTGTTTCGAAACTGGTTGATTTTTTAAATTCGCTGGAAAAATTTTGCGGCTTATAGGTGATGTCGGCCAAAATAATATTATTGGAATCAAGCGGGCCGATTAGTTTGCCTTTTATTTTTATGGCATCGCTTCTCCGCGAAGCCAGGCCGGGCAAGCTCCAGGTGTCGTTATTCCCGGTCGGCTTGGGCTCGGCTTCCAAAAAGATGAAATTTTCCGGATATTTCACCATGATTTCAATGTTGTCAATTGGCGTTTTTTCTTCGTTTTTATAATTTAAATTGTAAAAAAATTCTTCGCCGGCGGCCACTTCTTTTTTAGCTTCAAAGTTTAAACTTACCGATGACTGGCTGGAAATTTTAAGATAGATATATTTATAGGAAGCGTAAACGGCTCCGCCCAAAACGAAAACCACCGCGACCAAGGCGACTAAATTAAAAAACCAGCCGCGGCTTGGCTGCCTGGTTAACTTCCTAACGTCAACCTTGTTGCCCAGGTCGTCTTGATAAATTTCAGCTAAGCTGTCTTTAATCTCTTCTTCTTTGGCCTGGTCGGCCACGTAGTGGTCAAAGGCGGCCACTTCATCGTCGGTCGGTACCGGGCGCTCGACAAATTCCGACAAGCCGGAAGCGCCGCGCCTGATTTTGATTTCGCCGTTTTTAGGCATAAGTATGTAATTGTCATTGCGAGCGACCAAAGGGAGCGAAGCAATCTCACGAATGGCAACTTCAGACGAAAGCTTGATGTCCGTGAGATTGCTTCGTCGCTAACGCTCCTTGCAATGACCGCTTAATTAATTTTTTTCCACCATCAGCGCCATCATCTTATCCTGGTCCAAATTGGCCGTCATAAACCAGCCCCGCTGATTGGCGGTTAAACCGTCGGGATATTTCCAGAGCTGGCGGAAATTATCGCTTAATTTTAATTCGCTCAAAATCGTCGAAGAGTTCATGCCCGGCTGCTTTTGCGCCAAAAGCGAATAAGCGTAAAGCGGCTCGGGCTCAAGGTTTAAAACCCGGCCGGCTCGGTCAAAGAGCCAAGCCAAAGCGGTTTCAGCGGCCATGGATTTTTTATCGGTTAGCTTGAAAGGCAACTCGTAGACCAGATTAATCTCAATGGTTTCGCCCGGGTCCAGCTGCGTCCAGTTGGCGAACACGGTCTTATTAAACTCACTGTATATTTTAAGGCCGCTTAATTCATGGGTTTGCGCTTGGCTTTCGGCCGCATAAACTTCCGGGTCAGTTTGCGCCGTCTCGTCTATTGGCTTAAAAAATATTTTATCCACCGGCTTAAAGCCGCTGGCGGAAATAAGTTTTGCGCCGAGCGGCACGTAAATTCTCAGCCAATTAACGTTTCTGACGCCCGAGAACGGCTCGCGTTTGACGGCTTCATGGGTGCGCCTGACGGTTAAATTATCAATAATCGTGCCGTCGGAGCGGACTTGGGCCTGGTGGATAATTTGCTGTTTGATTTTTCGGTCGCTTTTGCCGCCGGCGATATTGGTATTAACCACGTTTAAATAATCGCCGCTAGTGTCGGAAATAATGCCCGCCCAGCCGAAAGCCTCGGCCTGGCTTTGCAAGGCGCTATCGGTAAAATAAAATAAAATATTTTTGTCCGCAAGCGACTGCTCCACCGCTTTCAGTAGCGGGACTAAATTATCCTGGCTTAAACGTTTAGGCAGCTCGGCCAGCAGTTTATTCATTAAATCACCGATGATTTTTTTCGGCTCTTTGGTGACGTTCGGCTTTTGCTCGGCCAATTTTTGCGTTTCCAGCCAAAAATTATCCGCGTCAATCACTAAGCCGTATTTATCTCTCATATCAATCGGCCCAATAATTTTTAAAAGCCTTTCCATGACCGTGGGCGTCAGGCTGATGACGCCGTCAACCGTGGCGCCGTCCGAATTTTCGTAAAACCAAGCGAGCTTACGAGCCGAAGTCGGCCAATCCGGCCACCAATTGGCGTCCCAAAAATGCCAATCCGCCCTGATTAGGCTTAACGGTTCGGGCGACTTGATTTTTTTTAACAGGCCGGCATCGGTGTCATAGCTGCCGCCGCCGGGCGCTTCAATATTTTTTAGTTCACCTTGGGAAAAATCAACTATGGCGAAGCTGCCGATAAAACCGCCCGAGGCGCGCAGCTCGGAATTATTTTGAAAAACCAAGAGATAGCGCTGGTTGGCGCTTAAGCCCAAAAAATCGCGCAAACTGTCGGCCAGGCCGATAAATTCGTTTAAGCTCCGGCTAAGCAAAGAGGCTTTCTGTTTGGCGACGATAAAATCAGGCTGGTAATTTTCCGGCAAGGCTTCAGAGTCTATTTGCTGAAGTTCAATTTGCAAATCGTTTAAATTACTCACGGCCAGCCGGCCGTAAGCGACTAAATTCGTTAAAATTTCTTTAGCCGAAGCGTTTCCGAAGTTAAACAGACTTTTTAGGGCCAAAGACAGATTTTCGCCCGCTCGGGCGCTTAACTCTCCGGCTTTTAAAATACGCGGCCCAGCCGCGGCCAGCTTAATGTCCTGGCTGGGCACGATTGCCGCCAGCTTAAAAATTAAAGAGTTAATTTCCTCAAGCTGATTTTGCGCGCTTAAAAAATTATCTCCGGCCTTGGTAAAGCTTTGGCCGGCTTGGGTAAAATCAAATTCGGCCGCGGCCTGGCCGCCGGCGGCCAAATTGGCCATGGCGCTTTCGCTCTCGCCCAGCACTTTACCCCTGATATCATCCAGCGATTTATAATAAGTAAAAGCTTTGAGCGGCAGGATAATGGCTAAAAGCACGCCGGCAAAGACGGCAACCCCCCTGACAAGGGGGGTTTTGCTCCCCCCTGACAAGGGGGGTAAGGGGGGTTGTATTTCTGTCATTGCGAGCGACCGCAGGGAGCGAAGCAATCTCACGGATGCGGTTATGGCAACTTCCCTCGTGTTTTGAATATCCGCCGGAACATGCTTTAAAAATTTATTAAATTTTACGGCCAGCTTAATTAATAAATAATTCAGGCCGGCCAAAAGCGGCCTCATAATCGCGGCCAGAATAAAATAAACCAATCTTAAAACAAACATCACCAGCCAGCCGACCAAGTAGCAGATTTTATACGCGGCCAAAAATAAAAATTTGATTAAACTGAAAAATAACAGCTGGTTTATTATGTCATTGCGAGGAGCCGCGCCAGAATTGTCATTTCGACCCCGCAATTTGCTGGGGAGAAATCCCTTAAACGTAAATAACTTTATCCCCTCTTTCAAAATCTTCCCATAATCAACTTCCGCCAATTTTTCCAATTTAGCTTCCACTCTTTCCGTTCGGCTGGATTTAACCGGTTCAGCCTTTATCTCAACCGCCGGCTGCTTTAAGTCAACCAAAAACCTGGCGGTTTTAGCCCCAGTTTTGACTTTTAAATTATACAGATTTACTTTATTTGTCATTGCGAGCGTTAGCGAAGCAATCTCACGTATTAAAAAAAATTCCGCTGATTGTTCGCGAGTTACTTGTCCACATTATTATAACATAAAAAAAGATTTCATGGCAAAGGCTTTTTTGTCATACACCCGTTATTATACAGGTGTTGCACTTACTTGTTGAACCCAAGCCCAAAACGTTTGACATTAATTAAAATTTATGCTATATTAATAAGTTAAATAATAGCTCATTTTATCAACAAGCTCTGCCATTCCGGCGGGGTTAATAACTAACATAGGAGGTTACGTCATGGTACAAGAAGTATATCCGAATGTTGTTTTATTGGAGTTCCAATTCACAAACTCCAAATTGGTGCCACCCAGCGCCCAGCGCGTCGAAAGAAACGAGCCTAAGCTCGTTGAAAAACGACAAAAAAACGGCGTCGCGGCTGGCGAGCACGGCAAGGCAGGACTGGTAACAGTAAAAGCTTTCGTCAAACAGCTGTTCGGCCTTGGTTACAAACCGGCCGACCTCCACTTCTATGTGAAGAAGAGCGACAAAGCCAACGGCAGCAACAAATCCCGTTTCGTCCTGGTGATTAACTTCACTAAGAACGGCGCGGTGGTCGGGCTGCAGAGAGAGGATGTAAAAATCCTCACACAGTTGATTGACAAAGATGCCTGGGGATACATTCATCAGTTTTTTAACCCCAATGGCATCATGTCTATTCACTGTCTGCGCCGCATACCTGACGAGGGCAACCAGCCAGAAGTCGGCGAATATATTTTTGAGCCGGATGAGACTGAAGCGGGCTGCGTTTACGAAAAGGTGGCGCAAGCCTAATGCCACGAAAGGAGGCTAATAGTTCTTTAAAGGGTCAAGTAAAAACTTGGCCTTTTAATTTTGCTAAAAAAGTAGTAAATCTTTATACATCTCCAGCGTTTTTTCCGCGCAATCATGCCAGCTGTACTTTTTAATCTGTTTATATCCCCTGTTCCGTAAATCTTCACGCAATTTTTCATCTCGCAAAGCCTCTTCAATTTTATTTTTCATATCCGCTTCATTATCCGGATTAAAATACAGCGCGGCCGGCCCAAAAATTTCCGGCAAGCAGGCTCGGTTTGAGCTTACCACCGGCAAACCGTGCGCCATGGCTTCTAAGGGCGGTAGGCCGAAGCCTTCGTAAAACGAAGGAAAAACATAAGCTAAGGCATTGTCGTAAAACTCGGCCAGCTCGTTATCAGGCACGTAGCCGGGAAAAATAATATTTTCAGAAAAATTTTTGGCGTATTGTTTTAAGCGCGAATAAAAATAATCCTCTTTGCCCACTAAAACAAGTTTCAATCCCCCCACCCCCCCTTTATCAAGGGGGGCTTTTATTTGCGCGAATACTTTAATTAAGCCCTCCAGGTTTTTATGCGGGTAAGCGTTGCCGACGTAAAGCAGGTAGGGGAAATTTAATCCCCCCTCCCCCCCTTTATCAAGGGGGAAACTAAGATTCGCCACGCCTTCGTAAGTAACCACCACTTTATCAGGACTGATTTTAAATTGTTTAACCACGTCATTTTTGGTATATTCGGACACGGCGAAAACTTTTTTAGCCCGCTTGACCGCTGACGAGATGACAAGTTTATAGGCCAAATTTTTAATTTTGTAAGTTAGCGGCCCCAAAGTGGTGGCGCGAACCGTGGGAAATTTTATTAAGATTAAATCATGGATGGTAACCACGAATTTAACCGGGCACATTATGGGCACGTTAAAATGCGGCCAATGCATTAAATCCAGATGCTCGCGCCAAATATAAAATGGCAAGATAATCTGCTCGGCCAGGCCGTACCATTTAACGTCGGCTAAAACTTTTTTCACCCGCGGACTCGAGCTTTTTAACTCGGAGAAATTTTCCCGGCGCAGAAAAATAACGTAATCATTTTCCCGGTCAAGCCCGATGATATTATCAACGATTTCCTGGGTATAGCGGCCTAGGCCTTTGCCCACCGGCCCGTAAAAGCGGGCATCAATGCCGATGCGTTTGGGTTTAGCCCCCTTTAATAAAGGGGGTAAGGGGGATTTTAAAGGTTTTTCTATATCCATAGGTTTTTTATTTAACATCTGATAAATCCCCCGCCCTATCGGGCGACCCCTTTGTTAAAGGGGTTATAAGGGACAACCGATACAGCGTAAAATCCTTAGTAATCTGCTCTATCGGTGCAATCTGTAAATTAAATTCCGGCAGTCTTTTATTGTTTAAATAATTAATATCTCGCTCCGGAAAAGTAAAATTATAATAATAGACCGGCAAGCGCCTGATTAAAGCCGCGTATTGTTTAATCATATTATCGTCGTCAAACAGGCCGACAATCACCTTTCTTTCCGGGAAAAACAATTTATCATGATAGCGGGTAATGATGACCGCCTGATTTTCCGTTAAGCCCACCACCTGGTTCAGTTCGGCGCGCGCCGCCAGCTGATGGTTAGCCGATTTAATCAAACCCTCATCCGAGCCGGTTAGAACAAATTTCAGCGAAACCACGAAAACTAAAACCATGGCCAAGGCGCGGACGGAATAAATTAAATATTTCTTCTTAAAAAGGCTGGATAATTTTACTAAAAAAATCGCGGCCAACGGCATGGCGCCAAGGTAAATCGGCAGCCAATAGCGGGCGTAAGAATTGCCGATGGTAAAACTTTTTGGGTCAGGATTGTCATGAAAATTCCAGCTGCCGTAATATAAAATTAAAATCGCCGAAGCAGCCGCCAAGGCGGTGAAATAGGCGAAATGCCGTTTTTTCCATTTGCGAAATTTAAACAAAAGCAAGAGCCAGCCCAAAACCGCGGGCCAAAAAAGCCAATAAAACATCTGCGCGAAATAATAATAGAGCATTTTCAAGCTTTTCAGCGGCTGCAGCCCGAAATGAAAAAAATTGTCCTTAATTTGGATTAAATTATTTTTAATCTCCCCTGATTTAATTATCGCGTTTCCGGCGCCGGCCATGTTTAAAATTGACCGGTTCATTTCGTTGTAACCGCCCTGCCAATAAGCGCCGTAGAGAATTTTATTGTAATAAAACATCGGGCTTAAGGAAAACAAAACAAAAAATAAAAAAATCACGGGCTTTATCAGGCCGACTTTTTTAATATTAAATAGCCAGATAATCAGCCAAACTGGGGCAAGCCAAATCAGCTCCGAGGCGCGCGTCATAATTGCCAGCCCGGTGAAAGCGCCGGCTAAGCCAATTAGCAAATCCGCCCAGTACCATTTAATTTTTTTTACCGAGACTACCGCGAAATAAAAACCGGCCATGGCTAAAACCATGAATAAAACATTATGAAACAGGCTGCGGGCGCTGTAATAAATCAGCGGCGGAAAACTGGCCAAAAACAGCGCGGCGATTAAAGCGTTGCGCTTGCCGAAAATTTCCTTAATCAATAAATAATAAAAAATCAATCCCAAGGCGGCGAAAAACGGCGTCAGATAAGGAATGACTTTGTAAGACGTCAGGCTGGCGATTTTGCCGTATATTAAAATTATTCCCAAAAAACTCACCGGTTTGAGCCAGCCGTAATCGCTTCTGAAGCTTCTCGGGCGGATGATATCGCCGGCGACTAAATTATATTTTTCAAAAAAAGAGAGCCGGCCGGCCTGGGCGTAAAGCTTGCTGAAAGTATAATTAGCCGACTCGTCCGGGGACAGCCATTTTACAAAATCGTTTTTTTGCGTAAAATAGTTAAAACTGGCCGTGCCCAGAAAAAATAAAACCGCGGCCAATAGTAATATTAGCCAAGGCCAGTCTGTCAGCAGCCAGTTTTTAATTTTTGCCATAAATGGTAAAATAATAGTATGAAAATAAAGCCGTCCCATTTCCTTGATTCGCTTTTGATTTTACTTTGCCTAATCGCCTTAAGCGGCGGCTTGGTTTACCGATTTTACGCGCTCAACCGAACGGGCGTGATTATTAGCTTAATTTTAGCGGTTATTTCTTTTGTTATTATACAATATTATTACCTTATTTCCAATAAAAAAACAAGGCGGTCGGCGGCGACCAAAGTTGAAAAAATCAGTTTTAAATTTATTAATTTCTTACTTGTTACTTGTTACTTGTTACTTATTCTCTTCTGTTTTTACCTTTTATTTAAGCATGGGACCGTTGACGCCATTACTTCGCCCTGGCAAGCGGTGCCAAAGTATTTTTTCATTTTTTATTCATTGGCCAGCCTGGCTTTAATCGGCAATCTGGCGAGCAATAAAACCATCGCCTTGCCTTTATTGACGCTTCATTATTTCCTGTCATTTTCCGTGGCTTTAATCGTCTATCGGCTTGGCTACGGCTACGACCCGTTCATCCACCAAGCCACGGAGAAATTAATCGCTCAGGCCGGCGCGGTTGAGCCCAAGCCGTTTTACTACTTAGGCCAATACGCCTTAGTGGTGATTATCCATAAAATTACCGCGGCTCCCCTAGTTTGGCTGGATAAGCTGCTGGTGCCGCTTTTAGCCGCGCTATTTTTACCCTTGGCTTTATGGCGGTTTTTAAAATCCTGGTTTAATTCCCCGGCTCTGAATTTAATTTTGATTTTAGCAATCCTGGCTTTAACTTTTCCCTTTTTCATCGTCACCACGCCGCAAAACCTGGCTTATCTGTTTTTACTCTTAGCCATTCTGTTCGGCCTGGTTTGCAAAAATTATTACGATTATTTGGTAATTATTTTATTGGCCGCGGCCGCGCTGATTACCCAGCCGCTGGCCGGCATTCCGGCCGCCTTGCTTTGCGCCGGCTTGGCCGTTTACCATAGCGGCAAGATAAAGTTTAAAAAATATCTTTACGCGGGATTATTGGTTATCGCGGTTGGCCTTCTGCCGGCGCTATTTTATTTTTTGAATAAAAACCTGCCGGCCGCGGGCGCGAACGCCGCGGCCGCGCTTAATGGCAATTTATTCGGTTTAAATTCGGCCAGCCAAAGCAATTGGCTCCTAAATTTCCTTTATTTTTACGGCTTTAATCTAAAATTCGCCATCGGGCTGTTGGTTATCGGCGGAATTTTTATCGCCATAAAATACCGCGAACAATGCCGCCTTGGCTTTGTTTACTTGGCCCTGGCCCTATCTTTAATCGCCTCCTACCTGATAACCGTCCGGCTGCCTTTTAATTTTCTCATTAATTACGAGCAGGATAATTACCCGCAGAGAATCCTGGTTATGGCCGGATTTTTTCTCTTGCCATTTATAATTATTTCGGTTTACGCGCTTTTAGAAAAAATTTATCAGAAAAATAATTTTATTAAAGCCAGTTTTATTGTTTTTTTAGTCTTACTAATCAGCGCCTCGCTTTATCTTTCTTACCCGCGCTCCGACGATTATTTTAATTCCCGCGGCCGGTCGCTCTCGGCCGCCGATATCCAAGCCGTCAACTGGATAAACGAGCGCGCCAGCTCGGCTTACCTCGTCTTGGCCAACCAGCAAGTAAGCGCCGCGGCCTTAAGTCAATTCGGCTTTAAAAAATACTTTCAAACCGCCCGAGGCGAAATTTTTTATTACCCCATCCCGACCAGTTCCCCGCTCTACCAATATTATCTGGATATGGTTTATAAAAAACCCAGCCGCGAAACTATTAACGCGGCCATGGCTTTGGCGGGAGTTAACCAGGGCTATTTGGTCTTGAATAAATATTGGCGGGCTTTCGCTAAAATTCTGGCCGAAGCCAAGTTCTCGGCCGATGGCTTTCAGGAATTCGGCGGCGGCCAAACCTATGTTTTTGAGTATAACAAATAAATGTCATTGCAATGACAACGATACGCATATTTACGCTATTAACTTTAATATCTCTTTTAGGTAATTATCAATCCTAAAAAGCGCGGCTTTTTCTTTCCCCGCCGTGATTATCTCGTTTAGATTTTCCTGATTATTTATTATCCACTCCATTTTTTCGGCCAACTTTTCAACATCCGCTGGTTTAAATAAAATACCGGCGTTTTTGCTTAAAAGCTCCGGTATGCCGCCCAGCTCGCTTGCCAAAACCGGCAGTCCGGCCGCCAGCGCCCGCTGGATGGCGTTAGGGCAGTTCTCGTAAACCAGCGACGGGTAAACCAAGCAATGACTGGAACTTAGCAGTTTATCGGCCGCGGCCTCGCCAGGCCAGTCCAGAAATTTAA
>Ga0210049_1005154_pt1 | contig 11215 bp, 8 predicted proteins | sample CryGeyCG2014_300_2_FD_183964 | JGI IMG/M metagenome (GOLD analysis project Ga0210049, IMG submission 183964) | Groundwater microbial communities from aquifer - Crystal Geyser CG06_land_8/20/14_3.00 (SPAdes) (version 2) | ecosystem: Environmental > Aquatic > Deep subsurface > Groundwater | place...
CAATTTTAATGCTATCCGGCGATACGGTAAATATTTTATGGGTCAGCGCGTTCGCAACCCGCAACCTTAAATTCACCGCCCTATGAACATACCACAAGGCAATCTTTTTCTTCCACAACTTCCAAAACAAACCGCCCAAAACAACATACTCCGGATTCATGTGAACGAAAACAGCGTCATAGTTTTTTCGTTCTTGAAAAATATATTTATAAAAATTAACTAAATATTTTACTCTTGATTCGACGGTTTCCTTGCCTAAGCTAAGCACTTTAACATTAGCCGGCAAACTAACTTCGCCTTTCTTTAAACATATAACCGTGATTTTTTCACATTTTTTCGCAAATTCATTAATCCACCCATGCATAAAGCCAAGCACGTCGTCGTTTCTATCTACTTTTTGAGTTAATATTAATAATCTCATAATTTTACCGCGGCTTTCTGCCATGATTTTTTATACAATTCAAGAGTTTTTTCTTTGCTCAACAATTTTTTTATTGCTGCTTGCGCGCCGCTGCCCAATCTTTTGCGCAAATTTTTATCAATTATAATTTTCTCCATTGCTTCAATTAATTTTTCTTTATCGCCCACCGGTATTACCAGACCACTTTCGTTGTTTTTTATAACTTCGCCAGCCAAACCAACATCAGTCATAATAATCGGCAAACCATGCGCCGCCGCCTCGATTACAGATAGTCCCCAACCCTCGGAATTAGAAGTTAATAAAAAAGCATCAGCGGAATTATAATATTCGTCCAAATTGTCTTTACGCCCCAGTAATTTTATATTTTTCCCCAACTCGTAATTCGTAATTCGTAATTCGTAATTCTTTCTCTCCGGTCCCGAACCAACAATCCATAGTTCAATTCTTAAACTTTTAACTTTCAACTTTAAACTTTCAACTATTTCCTCCATTACTTCAATCTGCAAATTAATATTTTTTACCGGCACTAGTCTCCCTACTGTCAAAAAAATAAATTTCTCGCTGTTATTCTTAATTCTTAATTCATAATTCTTAATTCTTGATTCTACATAAATTGGCACTACTGTAATTTTTCCTTCCGCCACGCCAAATTCTTCTATCAGCTGTTTTTTTAACCGCTGGCTTACTGTTCTAATCGCGTCGGCGCGCGGAACAATAAACTTGGCGATTAATTTCCTTAGGCCGACAAACTTCTCAAAACCATGGATTTGCAGTTCCAACCCGATATTAAATTTTTCAGCCAATCTCCAGCCAATCAAGGCCAAATAATAAGAGTCTTGCACTGTTAAAACATCGTATTTTTCAGCTTGCAATATTTTTTTGGCGCGAAAATAAATTTTTAGTAACTTCCAAATTCGGCAACAGCCGCCGACGCCATAAATTCTAACACGACCAGATAAGCTAATTTCTTCATCCTTTAAGCCCGGCGCCGCCACTGTATACTTTTCAACCAACTCCCCGTATTCAACAACCCGGCCGGCCAGCAACGACTCCCGGTTTAAGACTGAACTATCCAAACCAAAACTTAAAACTTTCATAGGTATCATTTATATGCGTTACAGACTGTCCAAAAAGTACCGTCATTCCCGCGTAGGCGGGAATCCAGAAAAAATATTTGGCTAAAATTAAATTATTTCTGGATCCCCGTTTTCACGGGGATGACGAATTTTCGAGTTTTTGGACAGTCTGGCTTCAATATTTTCACAAATTTCTATAAATATTTAAAAATTCATCAGCGATCTCCTGCCAGGAATGCGTAAAATTAAACTCTTCAACTTTTTTTTTATATTCCTTATAATTTTTCTCGTCCGCCAAAAACAGAATTTTGTTCTTTATGTCGTTTCTGTCAAAAGGATTAATAAAAATACCCAGGTCTTTTAATTTTTCATATAACCCCGTTTCTTTTGTCAAAATAAAAGGTTTATTAAAAGACAATCCTTCAATAATAAAATTAGGGGCAAACTCGCTAATTGAGGGAACGATAAGGGCATAAGATAATTTTATTTTTTCCATCAGCTCGTTATGAGAAAGATTATCAACCAAATCAAGCCTTATATCTTCTCGTTCTTTTTCTATTTCTTCAAAAACTTCTTCAAGCGCTTTAATATTCTTCAATTTTATCCGCCGGCCGGCAAATAAAAAATTTTTTTCTTTAGGCTCGCCACTAATGATTTTCCCGCAGTAATAATTTTCAATAATAAAATTTTTTGATTGATTTAATTTATAAATTTCTTCAAAAAAATCCTTTTGCCAGCCGGTGTTAAATGCCAAAGCTGAAACGTTTTTAAGGGCTGCTTTTTCCAAAAAAGCGATAATTTTATATTTAAACGGAAGTTTTATTTTTTGATAATAAAAATCTTTGAATTTTATCAAATTGCCGCTTTTTTCAACATAAGTTTCCCAAAGAAAATCTCCGCCAACGCGAATAATAATTTTTTTATTGAAAATTTTTGCCGCTAGCGCCGCCGGCGCTCCGACGCTAAAAGTGTCCAAGGCGATTATTAAATCCACATAGCGCAAATTAAACGTCATTCTTAAGAAATACCAAATATGCCTCAAGCCAATCGGCAATTTTTTTTCAAATTTATAGCTTAAAATTTTAACTTCGTAATTTTTATTTTTGAATTGCTTAGCTAAATTCTCCGCGTACTTGGCTGGTCCGCCAATATCAGGCGGATAGATGCCGGTAGCTATTAAAATACTAATAATTTTTATTGGAGATTTTGCCATAGCTTATATTTTTTCAACTTTCGTTGCTAATTTATTGCTCCAAGCCAATATAAATTCGTAGGCGCCGAATAATAGCTTTGAGATTTGAGTTGTGGTTTTGAGTCTTGCGTTTTGACATTTGAGATCTTAACTTTTTTTATTATAAATTAATTTTTCAAATATTCTCCCCATTTTCTCTGCGATTAGCTGCCAATCGTAATTTTTAACGACCAGCTCCCTGGCATTAACTATAATCTTTTGCCGCAAGTTGTTGTTTTCTAAAAATATTTTTATTTTTTCCGCAATGCCTTGAGGATCGCGCGCATTGCAAAATAAACCGGTGGGCGGCCGGTCGGGATTTTTTTCCGGATCAAATAAAAAATCCGGGATTCCGCCGACGGGAGTGGCAATTACCGGAATCTTTGCTGCCATAGCTTCTAAAAATGAGTTGCCCAAACCTTCGGACAAAGACGGACGGATAAAAACATCGGAAATTTTAAGAAAAAGCGGCATATCTTTATGGTCAACTTGGCCATAAAAAATTACCCGTTTGGCAACATTTAATTCCCGGGCTAAATTTTTTAGCGCTGCTTCATCCGGCCCGACGCCTAAAATTAAAAATTTTACATTGTTTGGTAAAAAGAGCAAGGATTTAATAACATCGTCAGCCGCGTTCTTTTTAACTAATCTTGAAGTGGTGATAACAAACTTATCATCTGGCGCTTTGTTTAATTTCTGTTTTAAATCAGTTTGCTCCTGCTCGCTATATTTTTGGCTAAAATGAGCTACGGCTACGGCATTAGGCACAACTTCCAGCTCGCCCTTAAATCCCCTGGCCCGCGCCCAATCAGCCAAATAATTGGAAATTGCCTGAATAAAATTCGCTTTAGTAAAAATCATTCTAAAAAACGGACGCACTAATTTTACTTTATTTAAAATATATTCAATCGGGTCGCCTTCCTGCAAAGTCAAAAGATACGGCACTTTCGGATGCGTTAATTTAAAAAACATCGCGGCAAAACCGGCATAAGCCGCCATCATCGCCCAGGTTGCGTCATATTTATTTTGGTGATTTAGGCGGCTGGCTTTAAAGCAGGCTGTAAAAGGAAACAATAATTTATTAATTTTTAGCGGCCATTTGACCAAATCAGCCATGGCTGAATTTTTTTTGGTAAAACCAATACGATAAACGTCAATATTGCCTATTTTTTCAAATTTGGGCAAAGAACTATCAAAACGTAAAGTTATTAAATCAAACCGGATGTCATTGATCCGGTCGGTAATTTCCTTTATGGCCAACTCCGCTCCACCCACAAAGGGAGGGTAAGCGATGGAAAATATTAAAACTTTTTTCATAATCCGCGCAAAAAATCTTTAATATAGCTTTTTAGGTCTTTTTTCGCTTTCCAGCCGAGTTTTTTCAGTTTAACAGTATTAATCTCTGAATCCATGCGATTGCCTTTCCGCTCGGGAAGCATTTTTATTTTGCTGTTAAAAATTTTAGCCACACCAAAAATCGTATAGCTTTCTAACGAACCAATTCCATAATCATCTCCATGCCCTTTTTCTCCCGCTAAAATTAAGCCTGATACAATATCGTCAACATGGGTAAAATTCCGCCTTTGCGTGCCGGGCGCCACGACTGTTAAGGGCTTGCCTTGCCGATATTGCTCTTTAAAAATTCCAATGATCGTTGCATAAGAGCCTTTTGAAATTTCCCTGGGGCCGTAAACATTATAAAAATAAACTATGACAAACGGCAGGCCAAACCAAGCGCCATAATTTCGAATAAGCTCGGTATTGCTGGCTTTTATCCAAGCATAAGGGCTTTGATTGCGTCCCAGTCCTCCATCGCCGAATTTTGTGCTGGAGCCGGCATAGACAATCTTTGAACCACGCTTGCGGCAAAATTCCGCAACAGCAAAAGTGCCTGCTCTATTAAAATCCCAGACAAGAGGCATATCGTCAAAACTTTTTTCCACCCGCGAATATTCTCCGAGATGATAAATAATGTCCGGAGTTTCCGGAATATGACGCTCAATATCTTTGGTGTGGCCTTCGCGGTATTCGGCTCCCTTAATATGGTTTTCCTTTAAACCGGTAAAATAATTATCCAAAGAAATCACCTTGTTTTTTTTGTCTTTAACAAGGCGTTCAATAAGATGCGAGCCGATAAACCCAGCCCCACCTGTAATTAAAATTGTTTTTTTATTATCGTCCATATTATTAAAACTTTACAAACTTTATGAACTTTAAAAACTTTTTAACTTAACCCCATTTCTCTTTTATATTCCTTAAGCCATTTTGGCAAATCCATGGTCGGCTCCCAACCAAGTAATTTTTTTGCTAAAGCATTGCCGCAAAGATTGCGCGCGGGTTCTATACGTTCGGGTATGTTAGTTGTCAGCCCGCCAAACATTTTAGCAATTTCATTAACACTATATTCCGTGTTTTGCCCGACATTTATGGCTCTGCCGTCGCCGAATTCGCTTTCTGCTGCCAGGAGATTCGCCCTGACAATATCTTTGATATAAGTATAGCTGCGTAAATGCGTCCCGTCGCCGGCAATGGTCATGGGTTTGCCTTTTTTCCTTTGCTGGCCAAAGATGCTAATGACTGAAGCATAAGCGCCTGCCCTAGCCATGCGCGGGCCATAGACATTAAAATAGCGCAAGCAGATTGTCGGCAATTTATAAACATAACTAAACAAACAACAATATTCTTCGCCAATGTATTTTTGCAAAGCATACGGGCTGATCGGAGTCGCGACTATGTCTTCGGTTAAGGGCATTTTTTCCTGGTCGCCGTAAACTGACGACGAGGAAGCGTAAACCACCTTTTTCACTTTCGCGTTTCTGGCGGCCACCAAAACGTTGAGCGTAGTGTTGACATTGTTGTCATTATATTTTATCGGATCTTCTATTGACGGTTGAACTCGAGCCAATGCCGCTTGATGAAAAACATAATCCACTCCCTTGAAATACGGCTCAATGCTTTCCAAATTACGTAAATCAAGTTCCTTAAAATTGGCTTTAGGATTTATATTCTCTTTTTTCCCGGTAGTTAAATTATCAATAATAATAACTTCGTCGCCGCGTTCAATCAGCGCGTCAACCAAATTTGAGCCGATAAAGCCGGCTCCGCCGGTAACTAATGTTTTTGCCATACTTTTATTTTTTTTTAATTTTTTTATTGATAAAATCTTCGCCATAAACACCCTTGAGCAAATCCAAATCTTTATTGCTCTGCACCAATAAATCAATATTCTTGTCTTTAAGGCCGGCTAAAACTTTCAGGCCTAGCTCGTTGCCCACCAGTTCCCGGTACATTTTGGAAAAAGCCGCGAAATCTTTAATGAAACAATGGCCGCCGGCGCCGCGGCCGGTTTTATGAATGGGGTCGAGGTGAGTTGAGCCTATCCTTGGGTCGGCTGACATGGCTTCTTTAACCACCTGATAATCAACGCCCAGCTTACCGGCTAAATCATAAAGCAAATTAATGAAAACAACTTTAAAATAAAACCAGCAGTTGCCTCCATACTTGGTTAATTCAGCTTCTTTGGCCCGACAAACCAACTGATAAGAAGCAAAAGGCAAAACCTCCATCACCTGCTTGGCTTTTTGTTTATATTCATCATTGTTCAGTGGTATGCCTATAATATTTCTTTGCGGATTGGCCGCATCATAAGCCGAGGTGGCTTCGGTTAAAAACTCCGGCGAATGCACCACATAAATATTCGGGTTGTCTTTTTGAATTGACTCGGTTGTGCCCGGCATAATGGTTGATTTAATCACAGCGATTTTCTTTTCACCAACCAATTTTATGACCTGCCTTAAAATGCTGTCGTCAAAACCAGCAGGCGTGGTCGGCGTCGGCACGGCGATAAAAACAATATCGCACTTGCTTATTTTAGCCTGATTGACCGAATAAGGCTCCTCTTTAGCGTACCTGACCACCTGATAACCTCTGGTCTCAAAATTATCCGCGTAACTTTTACCAATCCAGCCTTGACCAATAAACCCAATAAGCTTTCCCATAAGAATCTAAAATTAATAATTAAAATACTAAGTTTGCTACTTAGTCAAATATTGATTTATCTTTATCTATAAGCTATTATTAAATAAAATAACTAAAAAGTCAACCCGTTTTAAATTGGCATACGAATATTTTTTGCCTTTCATCTAATTTCATAACTCATAACTCGTAACTCATAACTCGTAACTCATAACTCGTAATTTATTTAACAAATGTCTAATAATAGAAAAACAATATTATATTTAATAACCCAGTCCGAGTTAGGCGGCGCCCAGCGCTATGTTTTTGATTTGGCGAATAATTTACAAGGTGAATTTAATATTGCGGTTGCTTTCGCTGAACAAGGCGCTAACGGAGAATTAGCCGAAAAGCTAAAAATTGCGGGAATCAATAATTATAATATTCCCCATCTTAAACGAGCTATCTCGCCTATTGATGATTTTCTAGCGCTAGTGGAAATCATAAAATTAATTAAAAAAATTAAACCAAATATAATCCATTTAAACAGTTCTAAAATTTCCATTCTCGGCTCCATCGCCTCATTAATTATCAAGTTTCAAGTTTCAAGTTTCAAGTTTCAAGTTGTCTATACGGTTCACGGCTGGGTTTTTAATGAGCCCTTGCCTCGCTGGCTAAAATTATTTTACTTTTGGGCGGAAAAAATTACTGCTCTGTTTAAAAATAAAATTATCTGCGTCAGTGAATTTGACCGCCAAATCGCCTTAACTAAAAAAATTGCAGCGGCTCTAAAATTAATAACCATTCATAACGGCCTTGCGCCAATTGAATTTTATTCTAAAGAAGAAGCGCGGCAAAGAATCCACTCTGTCATTCCGGCCTCCGAGCCGGAATCCAGTGTTCAGCACCACGAACAAGTTTCTGGATTGCGGGTCAAGCCCGCAATGACAAGTAATTTACTTATCGGCTCAACCGGTAATCTATACAAAACTAAAGGGTTTGAACATCTGATTCAGGCGGCCAATATTATAAAAGAAAAATCCTTAATTCTTAATTCTAAATTCTTAATTCTAATAATTGGCGAAGGCCCTGAACGCAAAAAACTTGAGCAAATAATCAAGCGCTGTCAACTGCAGAATAACTTTATCTTAACTGGCAGAATTAATGAAGCAGCCAAACTGCTGCCTGCTTTTGATATTTATATCTGCTCTTCAGTTAAAGAAGGCCTGTCTTATACTATTATTGAAGCGATGCAAGCCGGTTTGCCAATCGCTGCCACTAATGTCGGTGGCAATGGTGAATTAATTGAAGATAATATAACGGGACTCTTGGCAGAAGCCGGCAACCCGGAAAGTTTAGCGCAAAAAATTATTGAATTAATAAAAAATCCAGCTTTAAAAAACAAACTGGGCCAGCAAGCCAAACTTAAAGCCCGAGAAGAATTTTGTCTTGAAAAAATGGTTGAAGAAACGAAAAAAGCTTATTCTTCTTTATAATAACTTATTTTGTCATTGCGAGGACAGACTGTCCAAAAAGTACCGTCATTCCTGCGGCCTTCAGTCCTCGCGAAAGCGGGGAAGGAATCCAGAAAAAATATTTGGCTAAAATTAAATTATTTCTGGATCCCCGTTTTCACGGGGATGACGAATTTCCGAGTTTTTGGACAGTCTGGAACACAGATCCCTCCCCCGCATCAAGTGCGGGGTCGGGACAAGCTTCGCAATCTCACGAACTAAAATTTCTTCCCAAATTTTACTATAAACTAAATATTTATTATATATTCGTTCGTGAGATTGCTTCGCCCCGATTACGGGGCTCGCAATGACATCGTTAATTTATTGGTAAAGTGTTAATTTAGGCATCGCTTAATGTCAAACGCGTAAGTCGTGTAATTATTAAAAATAAAAAAATGCCCCGCATTTGCGGGGCATTTTTTTATTTTACTTCAAACTATCAATAAAAATATCAGCGCTGGCTTTGAATTGCGGGTCTATCTCGCCAACTTTTTTAGCTGTTTCAATCGCCCTATTTTTATCTCCTAATTCTTTGTACACTTTAGCCAACTCAATTAATATTTTGGCATTCTTTGGCTCAAGTCGCGCAGATTGTTGATACAGGATAGCGACTCTTGACCAATCCTTGAGGGCTAAATAATGGTCTAAGAGCACTTTTAAAATATCAGGATAACCCAAACCACTCGCCCCGCCCGAGTCAAGACATCTGTCCATATAGGCAAAACCAGACTGGTTATCTTTATAATAAAGGAGGGCCTTGGCTAAATTACAATACGGCTCGCCGTATTCTGGATTTAAGCTTACGGCGTACTTAAGCGTTGCTATGGCCTTGTCTTTTTCACCTCTTATTATTTGTATCTGGGCTTTAGTAAAATAAATAGTAACTCTGCCCGGGCTGGCGGCAATAGATTTGTCAATCGCCTCCAGCGCCTGATCAGAAAAGTAATAAAATTCATCGGCTTTATCGCTGTGGGCCAACGCGGCTGTGTTTAAAATCATGGCTAATTGCATTTGCATCATGCTGTCAACCGGATTATATTTTACATTGGCTTCTGCTTGTTTAATGGCAAAATCTAAAATTTCCTTAGTCTTATCCCTGTCTAGGCGCGATAAGGCATTGGCATTGCTTGCCAAGAAATTAATCAAACTGGCGCGGCTATCGCGGTCTAAAACTGTTTTATAGCTTAAGGCTTTTTTATACTCTTCCATTCCGGCCGCGATATCGCCTTGGGCGAATTTAACCTGGCCTTTGATTGTGCTGTTGAGCATTTGCCAAACTTTAATATTATATTGATAAATAATAAATAAAACAAACAAGCCGGCGATAATTAAAATCGCTAATTTTTTATTAGTTAAACCTCTGCCGGAAATAGGCTCTGCTTCAGCGTCCTGATTGCTGCCAAAATCGGCTTCATTAGAATTAATCAACCAATAAACATAGCCTAAAGCCAGCATTAAAGAAATGTAAGTTACTAATGAATCAAACACTGCTAAATTTTGGATAAAATAAGCTACAAATAAACAAACCAGCAGAATAAATTCATTAGTTGAAATTTTGCCCTGCTTTTTGCCTTTTAATAAATAATAAAATACGGCAACGAAAATAGAAAGATAAGTTAAAAGGCTTACTAAGCCGCCGGTTGAAGTTATATCCACTAAATTATTATGCGCCCGGTCAAAATAAGTTTCCGAAGAAGTATAGCTATAAAATTTCGGGTCAAAATATTTATCAAAAGTAATGGAAAAATTGCCGTAGCCTGTACCTAAAAAAATATGGCTGGGAAAATCTTTTAAAGCCGCTTTCCAAGAAATTAATCTGGTTTGAAATGTAACCTGCTTCAAGGAAATCTGCGCCGCGGTTCTTAAAATCGGGGTATTTTTTACTAGATTGCTTTGCGGGAATGAAAAGATTAAAACTATCAAGGCAACTGCCGAGACAGCGGCAATTAAACTATACTTCTTTATTTTTTTGCTCTGACTATAAACGGCCGCTAAAACAAAAAGTAAAATAAAGCTAACTCCCAAGCCAACATAAGCTCCTCGGGTATTAGTTTGCTTCATAACTAGAAACATTATAAAAGCGGCAACCAAATAAAGCGCGCTCACTAGCCAGTCTTGATGTTTTGCCTTCTCCTCGCCGCGGCGCCTAAAAAATAAAATTAAAGCGAAATAAATATTGAAAATCGCGTAACCGGAAACATAGGCCGTGTTGCCGATGGTTGAATGCGGGATTTTAAATAGGCTGTAAAGGCAAACCGCAACCGCGGCAACTACCGAAGCGATGAATAAATTGCGCCAATCGCGCCATTGGCGGAAAGCCGTAATAACAATTAAATAAAATAAAAAGAAATGCGCGACATGAAAAAGGCCCAGCATCCTTTCAATATCCCCCCAAAAACTTAAATTAAAATCAACGCCGAAAACGGAAGAAACTAATAGGGCGCTGGCAAAAGCCGCTAAACCGAAAGTAATCCATGATTTTTTAGGCCTAACTGCCGGATATTTTATAATTAGCGCCAGCCAAAAAACAGCTAATATTTCAATAATTATATTAAAATAAAGCTGCTTGGAAGTAATATAAGGAAAAAGCAAATTCTTAAAAACTAAAAAAACTGATAAAAACGCCAAATAAATTCCTGTTTTCAAAATAGTTAAATAGATTTTTTGTGACATAATAAAATTAAGTAGAGACACGCAATTGCGTGTCTCTACAAATGCTGATATTTGAATAATTTATTTTAAAACTCCAAACATTTTTTGTTGCTCCGCGGTGGTAGGGACGCCCCGCACTTTGCGGGGCGTCCCTACGGATGTAGATATTTTGAATAATTTATTTTAAAACACCAAACATTTTTATCGCGCTATGTAGACGCGCCATGGCGCGTCTCTACCGGAAAATTTAGGGTTGCTTGAGTGCCGCTACCCTTGATTGAATCAATAGTAATTGTCCCGCGCATTAATTCAACGATTCTCTTGGTAATCCAAAGACCTAGTCCTGTGCCAGTAACTTTCTCGGTAA
>Ga0210049_1005158_pt1 | contig 11208 bp, 10 predicted proteins | sample CryGeyCG2014_300_2_FD_183964 | JGI IMG/M metagenome (GOLD analysis project Ga0210049, IMG submission 183964) | Groundwater microbial communities from aquifer - Crystal Geyser CG06_land_8/20/14_3.00 (SPAdes) (version 2) | ecosystem: Environmental > Aquatic > Deep subsurface > Groundwater | place...
CTGACCGGGGAAAAACCGGGAACGCTCCGGAGCAGCGCCAGATTTTGATACCATTCGCCTAACTGAGGAAAACCTCACGCATCATGCACCCCGCCCAATGAAGCCGCCGATCAAACCATATAACATTCTAACGTTTCGAAGTTCATTTTAACTCGATAATACCTTTGCAAGCCTTGATTCACTTGGCTTCCAGCCTCAAGGTCCTGGCATCAAGTTGCAGGGCTTGCACAAAGAAGCTTTGTACATGCCGTTCGATCGTCTCCATGACTTGATTGGCCACATCCCCGAGCAGCACATTCAGTTCGTCCAGCGCACCCGCAATCACGGCCCGAAAGACCTGCCACAGACGCGTGGCATAATCGATCGACGTGGCGTTCGCCGCGAGCTGTTGGCGCATATCCGCGATGCCGCTGGCCTGATGCCTCGACTTGGCGATCACCAGCATACAAAACCGCATGGCGGTCAGGTGGACGGAGGCAACATAGGCGGCGTAGTGATTGCTTTGCTCCTTGAGGAAACCCAAATATTGTTTGGCCTCCTTGAAGTACACCTCAATCGCCCAGCGCATCGCATAGAGCTCCAATATGCGTTGCGGCTCAAGGCTTGTGTCCGTGGTCAGGAATACCGCCCAGTCATGTTTGCCGGATTGCGCTTTTTCAGGCTGGGCAATGCCGCGAACGAATAGCAGGCGCACCTTGATCCATTGATCCGCCTCGTCCGGCGCGCCGCTCAAATTCAATTCGACATCCAGCGCCTTCGCCTGATACGGCTGCCCCGGAATTTTCTGCCACTGGCGGCGGACGCAGGACTGATAGAGGGTATTCACATCCCTCTCCCGACTGATTACTCGCCCCTCCAAACGCTCGGTCAGCCGGTATTTCATGGTGTTTTTCTTCATCCGTAAAGCCGGTATCAATAGTTGCTCGCCAGCCAGACGGATGATCGGTTTGGTGCCGAACCAGGCATCCGCCAGCAGGTAATCCGCTTCGATTCCGGCGCGTTGCGCCCGGCGGATCATGCCTCCCGCCATCTGGGGTTTGGTCTGGCCCTGCGCCATCCGGTAACGTTTCGCAACAATGCTGCGACCATCGCGGAACGGTTGATGGAGTTTTTGCGCCTTCGTCGCGCCGGTGAACAACTCGCTATCGATGGGCACGAAGCCGCCCACGCCGGAGAGTCCCAAGGTCAGAACCTGTTGCCCCATGACACATCGTCCCGAGGTGTGATCAAAATGGCTGGATACGCCCGGCATCTTTTTCCCATGGCGCACCTGAATGGAATCATCCAGCACAAAAGCACTGTGCCGGCCCAATGTCTCAATACTTCGTACCGCTTGTCGTGCAACTCCGCCATGCAGGTGACGCCAGTTCCAGTCCTCCCGATTTAATGCCGTATACAGAGCGTCTTTCTCGGCGCAGGAGAAGGTCTTCAAGGACTCCCGGGCAAACATGCCAACCGAGTCCACCTTCAGCCAGACCCAAATCATCAGGCAGTACACCAGTTCGTTCGCCGGCGTGCCCGAGCGCTTGTGAAAGCCGATTCGATCCAGCCGCGCTTTCATGCCCATCTGTTTCCACAGATCGGCAAACAGGTTGTCGATGAGGCAACCCCCGTCTCGAAGTAAATTCGCCGTCAATTCTGGAAGTGCTATCGTTTTTGTGCCATGATTCATCGCGGTCTCCTGAGTTGTTTTGGCTGTTTGCAAGGCAACCATTATTATACTCTTTGTGAGACCGCTTTTCTTATTTAAATCAAATAATTAAGTGCGTTTTTAGGGGGTTTTAAACTCCGAAACGTTAGTTCGTCATATTGTGAAAAGAGCCGACGGCGGAACGGATGCGGCAAGCAATCTTAAAATGCACCATCTCAATTGCTGTAGGAATTATTAACAACGCTGGAGAAAAAGTTGTGTAACTGGGTGTTGAAAAATGCCTTTGAGAGGCTTGAGCCGTATGCGTTGTGAGGCGCACGTACGGTTCTTAGGGGGCGGCGGCGCAGTAATGCGCTGCCGCTACCCGACCCAGATCAGTATTAACCTTGTTGTTGTCCAATGCAGTCTGGTCCGGCACGGCAGCTCGACCGGCCTTTGGGACACCAAGCCCGTGGAGTAGCAAGGAGCGTCGTGCCGGTTTTTCACTGACAACCCGAACGGTTGCTTGGGCAAATAAGCCCGCATTTTTGCAAGGATGGGTGCAATGAATGAAACGATAGTGGAGAAGTTTGTCGGCATTGATGTGTCCAAATCCACGTTGGACGTGTGCATCAAGCCACCCGGACAGACGTTGCATGTTGCTTACGATGAGGCTGGCATCAGCCAAACCGTCGAACGCCTGAAAGAAATCATCCGACTTTGATCGTTATCGAAGCCACGGGCGGATTGGAAGTGCGTATCACGACCGAACTGGCTGGCAAGGGATTGCAGGTCGCTGTCATTAATCGCGCCAAGCGCGTGACTTTGCCAAGGCTACAGGCCAGCTGGCCAAGACGGATCAGGTTGATGCTGCGGTACTGGCGGCGTTTGCCAAAGCAATTCGACCGCAGGCCCGATCGCTCAAAGATGCGGACACCCGCGCCTTGGACGACATGGTTAGCAGACGGCGGCAGTTGATCGGCATTCGGGTTCAAGAGATCCTCCGGCTCGGCACAGCGGTCTCAAAACCGCTGCAAAAAAGTTTGAAGCAACACATCGCATGGTTGGATAAGCGGATTACCGAAGTGGACAACAGCTTGAGCAAGCAGTTGCGCGAATCGGATGTGTGGCGAGCCAAGGACGATCTACTGCGTGGCATTCCTGGCGTTGGCGCAGTGACTACCCTGACAATGCTGGCCAAGTGTCCTGAGCTTGGGACGCTGAATCGCCGCGAAATTGCAGCACTGACTGGTGTCGCACCATTGGCCAACGACAGCGGAAAACATTGTGGCAAATGCTTCGTCTGGGGTGGACGGGCTGATGTACGTGCAGTTTTATACATGGCGACCGTCTCTGCGATACGTTGCAATGACACGATCAAGACATTCGCTGAACGCCTGAAAAAAGCGGGTAAACCACCCAAAGTCGTGATCGTTGCTTGTATGAGAAAGTTGTTAACCATCATGAACTCAATGTTGAAAAATAATGCTCCGTGGTACCCAAGAAATGCTTGACTCAAAACATGGTTGCTTAAATCTGCCGGTAACGCGCTTCCTGCAGACGCTGGAGATCGTCGCGAAAGAAGGAGGGCGCCCGGCCTACAGCTGGAAGAGTCTGTTCAGCCAGTCTGTGGATTTCGAGTGGGTGGCCCGGCTTGAGCAAGCCCCCGCGCGTGCCGAGCAGCTGGAAGCCTTCATGTCGCGGTTCGGCAGAATGCAAGACGCGATGGCGGAAAAATTATTTCCCCGCTGGCTGCTTGCATTGGCCGAAGTGCCGGGCAGCCAGATCGAAACCCTCAATCGCGCCGAACGGTTGGGCGTGCTCGCCAGCACAGAGCAATGGCTTGAGATCCGCAATCTGCGTAACCGGCTCGTGCATGAATACATGACCGACCCCGCAGGGTTTGCCGAAGACTTGGCGCTGGCAAAGAAATACAGCCTCAAACTGATCGAGACCTTCAACCGTTTACGCCAGGACGCAATGACGCGAATGGGGCACAAGCAGGAAAGCTTGCCGGAAGAAATACGCCTGCCGGGATAAGCCGCAAAATAAGGGCACAACTACTTGCCATACTTCCAATCAGTGAATGACATTTCCATGTTCCTGCCGCAGGGTTGGCAGGACGGCTACCGCGTGCCGGGCTGGCACAATGACAACAAGCATTTCAAACAGATCGACGTGCTGCTGCATCCCGCCAAGGCCAAATCCGGCAGTATGGTCATCAGCGGGGCCATTCGCTGATGATGCCGCGCCAACTGCAGGCCGTCGAGAAAGCCGCCGCCTTGCTGCTGCTGGCCTATCCGCTATTGATGCTCACGGTCAGGGGTGGCATGAACGGCGTGTTCATCCTCATGTTATTGCTTTCAATATTAGTATGGGCGATCCGATTAGAGGAAATGAATAAAGAAGAATGGCGTCATGAATGGACGCTCTATGTCGTGTCAATGTTTGGCTTGTCGATTGCTATTTCAATCAGTCAACTGTGGAACCAAACCCTTTCAGCGCACCCGTATGATGCGGCATCACGATACTGGCTAGGAATACCAGTGTTCTTGTTGCTGGTGCGACTTCGTTTAACAATTATAACTGTCTTACAATTCGCATTCCCAGTTGCGGCAATCGCTGGTTTTGTGCTTTCTGAAGAAATAAAAGATGGACGATTGGGGCTAAAAACCCTCGATTTAATTCATTTTGGCAATTTTGAATTACTGCTCGGTGTGATGTCTCTAGTGATGCTAAACTGGTTAAAACGCGACAAACTACTTCTTCAGCTACTGAAACTGCTTGGTTTTGTTGCCGGCGCGGCTGCATCGCTGGCTTCAGGCGAAAGAGGCGGCTGGCTGGCAATACCAGTTTTTTTTATCCTCTTTGTCTATTTCAATAGTAGCCGTATAACATTTCGGGTGTTTGCAACAAGTGTCTCGTTGATGGCATTGGCATTGGGTATTTTGTATTTCGTCAACGATAACTTGCATAACCGAACAAGGCAATTGATCACAGATGTCGCAAACTATAAGCAAGGGTACCGAGATAGCTCAACCGGAATTCGATGGCAATTATATGGCGCCGCCTTGGATGTCTTTGTGGAACATCCGTTTGTGGGTGTCGGGCCGGATGGGTTCGCTTTGCAATTGGAGCCGATGGTCAAAGAAAAAAAATTAACGCCATATGCGGCCCACATTGGACGTGGTGAGGTGCATAACGATCTTTTAGCAAGTGCCGCCGAGCTGGGGATTTTTGGTTTGACGGCTATGCTTGCCATTTATATCATTCCAATCCGCCTATTCTGGCTATTTACAAAATCACCCATAAACCATGTACGACGAACAGGAATCATGGGTGTCTTTTTTGTAAGCGGATTCATGGTCTTTGGGTTAACAGCCAACTTCCTAAATTTAACGTTGGTGACCGCGTTCTACAGCTTTACCATAGCCGCGCTTCTGGCGGCGGGTTACACCAAGAAATCATGTTGATAAAAGCAGGTTTGTTTGTGCTGTCCGGAACCCTGTTGGGGCGACTGCTCGGATTTTTAAGAGAAGCCCAGCTTGCAGCTGCATTCGGTGCCGGGCAAAGGGCAGAGGCTGCAATTATCACTTTAACTCTGCCGGATCTGCTTATGAATATTCTGCTGGGTGGCGCACTTTCATATGCGCTGATACCGGAATTTGCCAGAATGTCAGAGTCCAAGTCTTGGCAACTCCATGTGCAGTTGACTGTATTGGCGGCTCTGCTTTTTGGGTTCCTTGCGTTTCTGATAAGTTTTTTCCCCTCGAACATCATTTATATTTTTAATCAGCAGCTGCCAGATGACCTTGCCAAGCAGACCCATTATGCGATATCAATCTCGGCTTGGCTAATGCCATTGATTGGAATGGCTGGGGTGACGACGGCTTACTTGCAAACCAATAACAGATTCTTGTCGGCTGCATTCTCGACCAGTATCTATAACGGCATCTTGGTTGTTTGTCTTTTTGGTATAACCCAAGGGCTATTGAATGGGGATGAATTAATATGGCTTGCGGGAGCGATGATTGGGGGCGGTCTAGTGCGATATCTGGTGCTCTGGATTAACAGCAAAAGATATATGCCTAGGGGCCAGCTTGATCCGGGAGGGTGGCTAGTTAAATCTTCACTAATGAAATCCTACCTGCTGGCACTCCTCGGTAGTGCGGCAATACTATCTCTGCCATTAATTGGCAGGATCTTTGCTGCTCAATATGGGGAAGGAGCGCTTGCCCAATTCAACTATGCGAGCAAACTCATCGAATTGCCGCTGGGGGTGGCAATTTCAGTCATTTCAGTCGTGGCATTGCCTGCACTAGCCAAGGCTCATCAGGTATCATTTCAAGCGGGGCAGAGCGAACACACCGTGGAATGGCAAACACTGCTATTCCGAAGCTTGCGTTTTTCTATCTTGTTATCCATTGTGATTATGCTCCCCTGCATTTGGTTTGCCGCTTCGCTGGCCGATATCGCCTTCGGTTGGGGAAAGATGGACAGCGCATCGCTGGATGGAGTGGCAAAGTTAACGACAGTTGGCTTCGTGCTGTTGCTTTTGCAGGGGGGAATTTCGATCACCAGTGCGGCGCTGGCATCCGCAAAAGGCATGCGCATGATAGCCTGGTCCGGCTTGGTTGGAATGCTGGCCTTTGCGTCAATGGCGATAATATCGATCCGGCAAGGAGGATTGATTGTGCTGATGTATGCTCTTATTCTTGCATATAGTCTTGTATTGCTGATCCAAATGTATGAGCTGGGAGAAAAACACCATATACGCTGGAAACTTTTTATGGCTGATACCAACCTGAACTTTCCTTTGCTTGCAGTGTTGTCCGCATTTGCTATGCTGTCCCTCCTATTTGACAGGTTCCAGGAAAATCCGTGGATAGGACTGTCGTTGGCAGCGATGTTCACAATTGTATTAAGCGTAGTTGTCTTGGCCGCCAGTTCGGAAATTAAACACAAAATATTTCGCAGATAAAAAGTGATCGATTTATTTCTTATTACCAACCAGCCTGACATCGCAATATTTGCCGTCAAACATGGCGTTAGCCATATATTTGTCGATTTGGAAATCATTGGGAAACATGCCCGTCAAGGGCATCTGGACACCCTTATCAGCAAACACACCATCCAGGATGTTCAAGCGATACGAACCGAACTGGATGGTGTGCGGCATGCGCATAAAGCCGAACTTTTGGTCAGAATAAATCCGTGGAGCGAAAATTCTGAAAATGAAATTGAATCGGTCATTGAAAGCGGGGCCGACTGGATCATGCTTCCCATGTACCGCACAGCCGCCGAAGTTGGAAATTTTTGTGCTGCCGTTGCAGGACGTGCTCGATGCATCCCCTTGATTGAAACGCTGGGGGCTTGCGAATGTCTGGAAGAAGTTGCCGCCATGCCGGAGGTCGATAAGCTGTTCATTGGTTTGAATGATTTGCACATTGAAATGCGACGGACTTTCATGTTCGAATTATTGGCAGACGGCACCGTGGAGCGAATGGCAAATGTAATCAAAAAATATGGCAAGCCATTCGGCTTTGGGGGCATTGCGCGCATTGGTGAAGGAATGGTAACAGCAGAACATATACTGGGCGAGCACGTAAGGCTAAGCTCCAGCGCAGTTATACTGTCACGAACCTTTCACCGCCATTCGCAATCAATTGACGACTTGCATGCCAACCTGGATTTTGGCAAAGAAATCGAAAAATTACGTTTATCGGAACAACTTATCAGCAAATGGTCGCAAGAACTGTTTCAAGACAACAAGCAAGCACTAGTAAACGCAACCGGAAAAGTTGTCCTGAAAATGAGAGAGTTGCGTGAAAAGAATCTTTGACGTCCTGCTGTCTTTAATCATGCTTATGATGATCGCACCTTTTCTGGCAGCGGTTGCCATCATGATAAAACTTGACTCAAACGGGCCTATTTTTTTTCTTCAGTACCGCGTCGGTCGAGATGGCCGCATATTTAAAATTATAAAATTTCGCAGCATGATCGCCAACGCGGAATCGCTGGGCTCTTACATGACAGCCACAAACGACGCGCGCATAACGAAACTAGGCAGGTTCATTCGACGCAGCAGCATTGATGAACTCCCGCAACTGATCAATGTATTGGCTGGCGACATGAGCCTGGTTGGCCCCAGGCCAGATGTGCCGGCCCAAAGAGCAGAATATACCGAGCAAGAGTGGGAAATCAGGCATCGTGTTCGACCCGGACTAACCGGACTGGCACAGGCGACTTTGCGTTCCAGCGCCACATCCGAACAACGTAAGGCAATGGATATTGACTACGCGACCAATCATTCTATCCAGCGCGATCTGTGGATTATTCTGCTAACAGCAAAACAAGTTCTATTCAGAGGCGGCAATTAAATGTGCGGAATATTTGGCTACATCAATCGCAAAGGGCGGCGGTTAAGTTCATCAGTATTGGAAGAAATGGGCAATCGTTTGCGCCACAGGGGGCCGGACGACACTGGCATTTTTCATGCCGATAAATTTGCCGCAGCGGTAGGCAATCAACGGCTATCCATCATTGATATCGCCCATGGCCACCAGCCAATCGTTAGTGATGACGGGCAAATTGCGCTCGTGCAAAACGGCGAAATATTCAATCATGTCGAACTAGCCGAAGATCTAAAAAATACCCCGTTTGCTTGTCGGACCCATTCCGACACCGAAGTGTTGCTGCGCCTTTACGAAAAAGAAGGCATGGCCTTCCTGCCAAAACTCAATGGCATGTTTGCCATTGCGATATGGGACGCGCGCTGCCAAACGCTGTTCATTGCGCGTGATAGGATAGGCGTCAAACCGCTCTACATCGCCGATGATGGCGAGCAACTGCTATTCGCGTCGGAAATAAAATCAATCCTGGCCGCAGACCGTGCCAAGCGAGAAATCGATTACGCAGCCCTGGACCAATATTTCACCTTTAATTATGTGCCCCCGCCCAGAACCATATTTGCCGGCGTTCGGCACTTGCGGCCCGCACACTACCTGACGGTGTCGCCCAGCGGAACGAGTGAAAAACGCTGGTGGGACGCGGCCCAGCTTGAGCAAGAAGACCGCAGTGAAAAAGAATGGATCGACCAGTTCCTGAACACACTAGAAGATGCCGTTCGTCTGCGTTTGAGGTCGGATGTGCCGGTTGGCGCGTTTCTATCCGGCGGAGTTGATTCCAGCACGATCGTGGGCCTGATGGCAGCTCATGCGCCATACCAAATTCAAACTTTCTGTATTGGCTTTAATGATTCGCGTTTCGACGAATCCCTCTTTGCGCAACAAGCCGCTGACAGATTTGGAACACGGCACATCAGCGAACGCGTCGATTCTGATATGCTAAGTCTGTGGCCCAAGACCCTTTATCACTGCGATCAACCCCATGGGGACGCGTCGTTCATGCCAACCTATCGGGTAGCGCAACTGGCGGCCGCGCATGTCAAAGTGGTGCTCACCGGAGACGGGGGTGATGAGCTATTCGCCGGGTATGACAAATACCGCGACTTTTTTTCCCGACCGGAATCCGTAACAGCAACGCCAGAACAATTCCAGCAAAATTATCTGCAAGCCACCGGCCTTCTCACGCCGGCGGACAAGGCCTTGTTGTATCGGGGCGAATTGGAAGCATACAAAAAGGGTCCGCATGGCAAAGATATTGCCGACAAAGTATTCGGGCGCGTCCAACACTGGGACAGAATCAACCAGGCACTCTATCTGGATACCTGCCTATTGCTGCCCGGCAATAACCTCGTCAAGCCCGATCGCATGGGCATGGCCGTAAGCCTTGAAGCGCGCACACCGTTCCTTGATTACCGAATGGTAGAATTAGCCTTTCGCATTCCCGGGAAGTTAAAATTGTGTAATGGTGAAACAAAATACATCTATAAAAAAGCCGTTGCAGAATTAATTGGCCCAGAACTTGCCTATCGTCAGAAACAAATGTTCACCGTACCGATTGGGGAATGGTTCAAGTCAGAGACACAAGCCATTCAGTTTGGATTTTCTCCCAAACAAATACATCACACTATTAATGCCACATCGGTACTTGAGACGTTCACCGCACACCAGGCAGGCAAAATAAACGCAACACGCTCACTAAGGGCAATAGCGGCATTAAATACATGGAGAGAACGTTTTGAGCTCTAAAACAATTGGGTGGAGATTAATCGGTCTGGACTACAGGCCGCATCTGATAACAAAATTAAACATACTTTTAGTGATGATTGCGGCGATATTCTTTGCATGGCTATTTGCCCATTTCAATATATTTCATTTTTCCTTATGGGGGCAGGTTGAGTATCTTGGAATACTGGGAGTAAATCCTCTTGATTTAGTTCAGAACTTTCATCCGCACGCACTACGTTATCTTTTGGTTAGTCCGGTATATCTGGCGAGCTATGTATTTGGTATTGATCGGAACATTATTTTCAATATGGCGACCAGCATTGTCGTGTTGAGCCTCCCAATATATGTTTACGCATACTTGAAACGGATGCAAATCAAGCGCGATGTAATTATTTTCGTCTCTCTACTATTTTTATTTGCTTACTTGGTATTAGGGCAATACATGAATGGCAGGATTGTATGGGCACATGTGGGGATCCTAATGATATTCACAGCTCCAGCTCTATACAGTGAGGGAATAATTTCATCTTTGTTGTATTTTTTTCATCTCGCAGTTGCTATGTTGTTTGCGTCTGTGAGTAGCGGCACCCTAACAGTGGCGTTTCTCGCCATCTTCTTGCTTGCGGTCTGTTATCTGTTTCGAGATTTTAAAAAGAAAAATGGTCAATATAATAAATTTATTGCAATGTGCTTTGTGTTGCTACTTTTTATGCCGTGGTTGATAGTTGGCGTGTTTAAAAATCTAAACTTTTACGGCGATAGCATTCTGGCATTAGCAGCGCACGGAAGCCTTTCTGTGCTTGTGGGGAATTTAGAACCACAGGTAGAACCACAGGTAGAACCACAGGTAGAACCACAGGTAGAACCACAGGTAGAACCACAGGTAGAACCACAGGTAGAACCACAGGTAGAACCACAGGTAGAACCACAGGTAGAACCACAGGTAGAACCACAGGTAGAACCACAGGTAGAACCACAGGTAGAACCACAGGTAGATATAGAAAAATACAGTGCTGCTATATTGTTAACCAGCTTGTTGCCATTCTTAATTTTTATGCGACAAGCGGATTATGCTAAAAAAAATGACTTATGGTTAAGCATACATATAGCATGGGCCGGGTTGTTTATTAGTTTGCTGATCGGGCAGGTTGGATATTCAACATTAACGCTTGCAGCGCCACTCGGTTTTTTATTAATCCCATTTAAGTTGATCAAAAATACTTGGCGGATTCAAGAATGAAGTGTAATTTTGAATAACTTCGGTCATGTAGGCGGGATGCTGCAGCTGATACTGACAATGATAGGTTGTTGTTGCTAAAGTTAGTGCAACATTGTTTCTGTAAATTCGAATTCATCCGACCTGGCGCACGCGCAGAACGGCTCGCCAAAGTCAGCGAGGATCGCAGGCGGGTTCTTCGGGGTTATATTACCAGCAACCTTGAAGGA
>Ga0210049_1005162_pt1 | contig 11204 bp, 10 predicted proteins | sample CryGeyCG2014_300_2_FD_183964 | JGI IMG/M metagenome (GOLD analysis project Ga0210049, IMG submission 183964) | Groundwater microbial communities from aquifer - Crystal Geyser CG06_land_8/20/14_3.00 (SPAdes) (version 2) | ecosystem: Environmental > Aquatic > Deep subsurface > Groundwater | place...
CTCCGCTTCTTTCCGGGCGGCCTCTCCAATCTTTTTCAATTTCTGTCCACCTTTTCCGATGAGGATTTTCTTTTGAGAATCTCTCTCGACATGAATCGTCCCCCTAATCACCACAAGATTCCTTGCAGGATGCTCTTTAAACGCTTCAATGGTGACAGCCGTTGAATAGGGAATTTCTTGATAGGATTGGTGGATCACCTTTTCTCGAATAATTTCGGAGACCCAAAATCGTTCTGTCTGATCAGTGACCATGTCTGCTGGATAATAAGGTGGGGATTCGGGAAGGGCTTTCAGAATTTCATCTAATAGAATGTCTACCCCTTCTCCGGTCATGGCCGAGACGGGAAGTATTTCTTTGAAGGGATAAAGTTTTTGATATTGATCCATGATGGGAAGGAGGCTTTTTCTTTTTACCAAATCAATTTTATTGATGACCAGAAAGGGAACACCGCTGCTCCCCCTAAGGGATTCTATCATCTCCCGGTCTTTTTCTACAAGGGGGGCTGTTGCTTGGATTAGAAAGAGAAGGACATCTGCATCCCGACTTGAAACAATCGCTGTTCGGACCATCCGCTGGTTCAGTTCAGATCGTCCCTGGTGAATCCCCGGAGTATCGAGAAAGATGAGCTGGCCTCCTTCTACATTTTTGATGCCGAGGATTCTGTTTCGCGTAGTCTGAGGTTTTTCAGCAACGATGGCGATTTTATCACCGAGGAGACGATTGAAAAGAGTCGATTTCCCGACATTCGGCCTTCCCAGGATGGAGATAAAACCAGATTTGAAGGGTGCCATTCTTACCTGATTGCAGATTGTAGATTACGGATTGCGGAATTAATATGTCATTCCCGTGCTTGCGCGCCGTAGCGCTCCAGCGCGCAGGCGTGGAAACGGGAATCCAGACCTGTCCCTGTGAAAACAGGGAGCTACCAGCAATTCTCGGTGAAAATACAGCGAGATTCTTCAGTCGCTAGGGCTCCTTCAGAATGACATTACGAAAGTCCCCAGTTGTCATTCTGAGCGAAGCCCTGAACCTAGTATGGTACAGGGCGAAGCGAAGAATCTCAATAGTTTGTGAACTCACCGAGAATTGCTGGGGAGCTACATCAAGAATATAGATTCCCCGCATCAAGTGCGGGGCAGGCTCTGCTTCCGCAGGAATGACTCCTAGGCTGTAACTACTTCGTCATGAGGGTAAAGTTAAATCCAGGACTTCTTGGATGTGTTCGACTAAGACGAAGTTCATCTCCTTTTTGATGCAGTCTGGAATATCATCAAGATTCTTCTCATTCTTTTTAGGCAGGATCACAGTCTTCACTCCAGCCCGACGGGCAGCCAAGATCTTTTCCTTAATCCCTAATGATGGCATTTTTCAACGAAGTCCAAAGAGCTCTTTTAGGCAAGGCCAAGCTTCTGCTGAACACCAGTCCCTTTGACCCACAATCTTCCCAACCAACATCCCTTCTCGATCGATTAGGAATGTCAGAGGGATCCAGCCCCTGACCCCATAATGATCCATGATCTTCTCTTTCAAGAGTAACAGGACAGGAAGGGTAATCTTATTTTCGCTGATGATTTTTTGAACGGTTCTCTTTCTTTCTCCATCAATGGCAATCAAAAGGATCGCTAACTGGTCCTTCTTCCCAACATAGAATTTTTCCAATAAAGCAATATCCTCTTTGCAGGCGGAACACCAGGTGGCCCAAAAAATGATTAGGACAGGCTTCCCTTTGAAGTCGCTGAGGGCGATTTGTTTCCCATCCAAAGCCTTGAGGGAAAAATCGGGGGCTGCTTTCTTTTCCTGAAATTTCCGAACACCAAAAGAATTACAGGAGGGATATTCCGGTTGAGATGGAGAAGCAACCATTCCAACCTCAAGGAACGGAATGAGCAAGATGGCTATTCCCATGATGATCGTTAACAAAAGAACGGTTCTTCTTTCCATCTTCATCTCCAAATGAAGGAGTTAACCAAAGACTAAAATATATTTTTAACCCCGTCAATATCTTCTTGAAAAGAGGTCTTAGAAATGATAAGGTGACATAAGTATTGACGATCCATTATGATATTTTATTCAAGTCGTCTGCCAATCCAGGCAGGAGGAGGTTTTTATGGCGGGAGTGAACAAAGTCATCCTCATCGGTAATCTGGGTGCAAACCCCGAGGTCAAGTATTTAAGTAGCGGTACAACGGTAGCCAATTTTCGGATGGCGACGACCGAAAACCGGGTGAACAAATCTGGGGAGAAGACCGCCACCACGGAATGGCATCGCATCGTGGCTTTCGGCCGATTAGCTGAGATATGTGGAGAATATTTAAATAAGGGGAAACAGGTCTATATTGAAGGCCGACTCCGAACCCGCTCCTGGGAGGATAAAGACGGAAATCGGAAATGGATCACTGAGATCGTCGCCACACAAATGCAGATGTTAGGGGCGGCGCCTACCGAGGTCTCCGCTTCAGGGAAGGAGATAGAGGCTGACCAAGAGGGGCCCCCTGGGCCGGATGATGACGTCCCGTTTTAGAGAGGGTTCGAGGATTCGAGGGGCCAAGGGTTCCAGAGGGAATTCACTCGAACCCTTGAATCCTAGACCACTTGAACCCTTTTAAAAGAGATACCGCCTCATGCTGACGTTCAGAAGGAGCCCAACTCCGATGAGCGTGGAGATGATAAAAGACCCGCCATAACTGAGCAGGGGAAGAGGAATGCCTACCACCGGCATCATCCCCAGCACCATCCCAATGTTAATGAAGACATGCCAGAAGAGCATGGCCACCACACCGAAAGCAAGGATGGCGCTAAAGCGATCCTTTGCTTGGACAGCGATGCGAAGCCCCCACAGAATCAATGCCAAATAGAGTCCTATGACGAAGAGAGAGCCGATCAGACCCCACTCCTCTCCCAGAGCGGAGAAGATGAAATCCGTCTGTTGTTCGGGGAGAAAGCCCAATTTCGATTGCGTCCCTTTCATAAAGCCTTTCCCAATGATTCCGCCAGAACCCACGGCAATCTTTGACTGAATCAGATGGTAACCGGCGCCCAGTGGATCCAGGTCTGGGTTAAAGAAGGTAAGTATTCGCTTCTTCTGATATTCTTTAAGAAAATTCCAAAGGAGCGGCACAACAGCCCCTCCAGCCAATCCAATGGTCAGCAAGGAGGACCATCGAATCTTAACAAAGATCAGGATCGAGAAAAAAACTAAGACGAGGATGATGGCTGTTCCCAGGTCAGGTTGTTTAAGAATTAAACCCATCGGCAGAAGAAGGAGGAAAAACGGCAAGGGAAGTTGTTTCAACGAATAGCCTTTCTGATGCGGAGGTTGATGGAAAAACTTTGCTAGCGCCAAAATGAATGAAATTTTAACAAACTCAGAAGGTTGGAAGGAAAGGGATCCAATCTTGACCCATCGCTGGACGCCTGAGGTGATGATGCCATAACCCAATACGACGATTAAAAGAAAGAAAGCAATGGAGTAAATGATATAAGCAAAATCCGAATAAAAGCGGTATTCGATGAAAGCGATCGCCACCATCACCGCCAGTCCAATCAGCAGCCAAAATATTTGTTTGAGGTAGAGCGGGGTCCCGGACATCTCTATCTTTGCCGTAGTGCTATAGAGGTTGAGAATGCCGATCGAGGCAATGGCGAGGACAATCCCCAACAAAGCCCAATCGAAATGAATGAAGAGGCGTCGGTCAATCTGCATAATCCAAATCGCTTTGCTTTTCCGTCATCTTTAAGGGAGGCGAAGGATTAAGGTTGAGATATTTTTCGATCACCTTCTTAGCAATCGGGGCGGCAGCGGAAGCCCCAAATCCTCCGTGTTCAACGAGGACAGCAATCGAGATCCTGGGGTCTTCAAAAGGAGCATAAGCCACAAACCAAGCATGGTCCCGAAATTTTAGAGGCATCCGATTCCTATCCTCCTTTTTAAAATTCTCCGGCATTCTGACCACTTGGGCCGTACCCGTTTTTCCCGCCACTTTCACCTCTTTCAACGCACAGGTCCAACCTGTTCCATGAGGATCGTTGATGGCTCCTCTAAGAGCTTCCTGGACAATTTGAAGGGTTTTCTCTGATACGTCCGCTCTTCTCAATTCCACAGGCGGATACTCTTTTAATTTCCTCCCATAGATATCTTCTACCTTTTCCACCACCTGAGGCAGGTAGAGCTTCCCAGCATTGGCAACCCCTGAAATGAGCATCAAGAGTTGCAGAGGGGTCGCATTCAGATATCCCTGACCTACGGAAAAGGAAAGGGTCTCGCCGCTGTACCATGGAACTCCAAACCGTTTCTTTTTCCAGGAACTGGAGGGAACGGTCCCCTGTTTCTCATGAGGCAGAGAGATTCCTGTTGCCCTTCCTAAACCAAATTCATTGGCATAATGAGCAATGAGATCCACCCCTACTTTCAATCCGACTTGATAGAAGTAGGAATCACAGGATTCAACGATGGCCCGATGGAGGCTGATCGCTCCATGGCCGCCTTCCTTCCAACATCGAAAATCCCGATTTCCATAATGGAAGGCCCCTGTGCAGGTGAACGGTGTGTCCGGAGTAATCATTCCCGATTCCAGACCCGCAATGGCGGTGATAATTTTGAAGACCGATCCAGCAGGATATTGCCCCTGAATTCCTTTGTTTTGAAGAGGGTGATAAGGATTCTCTACGAGAGATTTCCATTCTTCCGGCAAAATGTTTCTTGCAAAGGTATCCGGTTCGAAAGAAGGCTTGCTCACCATGGCTAAGAGTCGCCCTGTTTTCGGATCCATAGCAATGAGAGCTCCGTTTTTGTCTTGATAGGCTTCCTCAGCGGTTCTCTGGAGGTCTAAATCGATGGTGAGGAAGAGATTGTTTCCTGGAAAGGGTTCAACGATCCCAATGGGTCTGATCTCCCTTCCCAGGGCATCGACCTCGATCTGCCGACCTCCATCCACTCCTCTGAGATCATTTTCCCACCGATACTCGACTCCATATTTCCCAATCTGGGCGCCCATTCGATAGGGAGCTTCCCTGGACTGTTTCAATTCTTTTTCATCCACCTCTCCAAGATAACCGATGAGATGAGAAGCCAGGTCCCCATAATCATAGGCTCTCCTTGGTCTGACATCTACGATGAGCCCTGGGAGATGAACCCGATTGGATTCAAGGAGGGCCAGCTCATTCCAATCGATATCGGATTTTATCTTCACCGGTTTGAAGGGGGCCCGTCGTTTTTGGGCCTTGATTTTCTCCTCGATCTCGCCCTGAGTCATATTTAACATCGCCCCAACTTTGATAAGAACTCCTGGATTTATTTTTAAGTCTTCAGGGACGAGATAAACTTCGAAAGAGGGGCGATTATGAGCCAAAATGCGCCCCTTTCGATCTAATAGCATTCCCCGGTCAGCCGGATTTTCACGGAGTCGAATGCAGTTATTCTCAGACAAACGTCGGAGTTCACTTCCTTTGATCACTTGAAGGAACCACAGGCGGATGAAGATTAAGAAAAAGGCCAAACCGACAAAGACCAAAAGGTATTTATAAATGCCTTTGAAGTCTTCCATCCTCTGGGTATTTAATTCCATCATGACCTAAACTCTCTCCTTGATTCCCTTCTCGGGCTGATGGAATAACAACGATGACCCCTTTTGAAAAAGGAAAAAGAGGGGTGGGGTGGCGAGACCCGTAAAAAATGATTGGGGAAGGAGGAAAGTGAACAACAAGGGATAAAGGTTTCCAAGAGAGACAGGTTGGAGGGCATTCATAAGAATTAAGATAAGAATCCCCTCTAACATACCAAAGATGAAGGCGAAAAGGAATTGGAAGGAAAATTCCTCCAGATAGAATCTTTCTTTGAAGAATTGCGCAGCAAAAAAGACAAGGGGCCTGGAAAAGGCGTAAAAGCCTAATGTGTTTCCAGAGTACAGGTCCATGAGATACCCTATGAAGAATGCTAAGATTCCACCGAAGATCGGCGGAAATAAAAAGGCCAGGTAGAGGGTAAAGATGAGAAGGATGTCCGGCCTGACCCTTTGGATAGGAAAGGAGGATAATACGGTCGTCTGAAGGATGAGAAAAAAAATTCCTCCCAAAAGAGGCGGAATGACCCGTTTCATTTTTTGGTTTTTTTCCCCTTCTTTCCCTTCTCTTCTTGAGGCTGCGCAGGTCGAATAGGCTCCATGATGACGAAGACCTCCTCCAATTGTGTCAAATCTACACTGGGAATCAATTCAGCATATTGAAAAACGCCGTGCCCCTTCTTGTCCACCTTTTCGATCTCACCCACCATCAATCCCTTTGGAAAATTTCCACCCAATCCTGAGGTAACAACGACATCCCCGACAGCCGCCTCTTCAGCTCGAAGAAGGTATTTCAGGTAACACCGGTTCTCCCCTTTTCCTTCGACGATGGCCCTGGCGCGGGTTCTCTGGACGACGGAATCGACGGCGCTGTTGTAATCGGTGATGAGAAGAACGGTTGCATAATGGGGAGCGGTTTTAAGGATCTGACCAATCACCCCTGCCGGGGAGACCACAGCCATTCCCTTTTTCACCCCATCCTTTTCCCCTTTATCAATGGCCACGCTCTTGAACCAAGAAGAGGGATCTTGACCAATCACTTCAGCCCCGATCATGGAAGAGGAGTTTTTCTCCCGAAACTGGAGAAGTCGCCTCAAACGTTCATTGGCCAACTTCATCTCCTTCATCCGATGGCTTTCTTCTTGAAGCTCAGCCATTTTTTGCTTGAGCATCCTGTTCTCTTTCTCAAGGTTAACCAAAAAAACATATTGTTGGAAGGTTCCCTGAACGGTCTTGATGACAAGCGTGGCAGCTTTCTGGAAAGGAGAACAGACCTCCATCAGAAGGGCATCAAAAAATTCTCCCCCTTTTCTCTGTTTAGCCCTCAACGACATCAGGACAAGGGCAAACAACAAAAGGAGGATGATAAAAATGAGAAGGGCGTATCTTCGGAAGAGGAAAAAACCAGGTATCCTCATCAATTTCAATATTGGACCGTCACAGTACGGAGCAATTTTTCGTTGTCTAATACCATTCCTGCGCCTAAAACAATTGACGAGAGGGGATCGTCTACGATCGTAATGGGAAGGCTGGTCACCTCCCGGAGCAAAATATCGAGGTTCTTCAAAAGGGCGCCCCCGCCTACCAGGACGATCCCTTTGTCCACAATATCTGCCGACAATTCCGGGGGAGTGCCTTCCAGGGTGATCCGAACGGTATCAATGATGGTATTGATCGATTCAGCCAAGGCCTCCCGGACTTCCTCACTGTTGATCTCAAGAGTTTTGGGGATGCCTGTCACCAAGTCTCTTCCCTTGACCTCTATGGTTTGAGGATTCTCTTCGGGATAGACAGTCCCAACATTAATCTTGATCAACTCGGCTGTTCGCTCGCCGATGAGAAGGTTGTATTTTCTTTTAACATACTGGACAATGGCTTCATCCATCTTATCGCCGGCTACCCGGATGGATTGACTGGTCACAATCCCCGATAAGGAAATGACCGCTACTTCCGTGGTCCCTCCACCGATGTCGACCACCATATTCCCAGAGGCTTCGGTGATCGGAAGTCCAGCCCCAATGGCAGCAGCCATCGGCTCCTCGATCAAGTAGATCTCTCTGGCGCCGGCAGATTGGGCCGACTCCCGAACGGCACGTTTTTCTACAGGCGTGATGCCAGAGGGGACAGAGATGACCACTCGAGGCCGAAGCAGAGTTTTTCGATTATGAACTTTAGCGATGAAATAACGAAGCATCTCACCGGTGATTTCAAAATCGGCGATCACTCCGTCCTTCATCGGTCGGATAGCAAAAATGTTGCCTGGAGTTCGACCCAACATCTCCTTGGCTTCACGACCCACGGCCAGGACGTGCTTCTCTCCTCTCGAATCCCTTTGAATGGCCACCACGGAGGGTTCGGAAGATACGATTCCCTTCCCTTTTACATAAACGACGGTATTCGCCGTTCCCAAATCAATGGCCAAATCCGTTGAAAACAGACCCCACAATGAATCAAACACCATCCCCTTCTTTCCTCCGTTTCTTCAATCTATATCATATTAACAAATACTCCAATTTGATTCAAGAAAATTCATCACCCCAAGGTAATGCCTCAGTTACGGTTGGAGATCCTATTATTAGGGTCGGGGTGGTCTCTCCAGAGAAAACTTGAAGCGGCGCCTTTCAGGGATGAGCAGAAGGGCGGATACCTTTAAAGCAAACCCCTTAGCACACCCTGTCGATGATCCTCCCTCTAATAATCCGCTTTTCAAGGTTTCGGAGGGGAGACTACACCGACCCAATTGCGCCCATAACTGAGGAACTAAACCATTAGGCGGGCGTTGACCCTTCCCCATGGAATGGGTTAAATAGGAAGCATGAAGATCCTCCTGATCTCACCCGAGCGGGAACGGAAAAAAGAAGAAGCCTTCCTCTTCAGACTGAGTTTTTTAAACCTTCCCTATATCGCAGCGATCACGCCTCCTAGTGTGGAGGTGAATATTGTGGATGAAGCTTTTGAGAAAATCAATTTTGAAGAAAAGGTCGATTTGGTAGGGGTGACTGCCCAGACGCCTGTCGCCCCCCGGGCTTACCAGATTGCAGAGGAGTTTAAAAAGAGAGGGGTCCCTGTGGTCATGGGGGGTGTCCATGCCAGCATGCTCCCTCAGGAAGCGCTTCAACATGTCGATGCCGTGGTCGTGGGAGAAGCAGAAGAGGTCTGGCCGGATCTGATCGAGGATCTGAGAAGAGGCCAAATGAGGCGGATTTATGCGGGGAATGAGTTTGTCAACCCCTCCACTCTTCCCCTCCCCAGAAGGGAGCTTCTCAATGAAAGATTTTACTTTCCTTTGAAGTTACTCGAAACTACACGGGGGTGTCCTCATCACTGCGATTTCTGCGGTGTCTCAAAATTTTTCGGATTCCGATACCGCAATCGCCCAATCAGCGAAATCGAGCGAGAGCTCAAAACCCTCTTCCAAAAGGAGCCGGTGATGAACCCTGTTTTTAAGAAAATCCTCTCCTTATTTAGCAAAGACCTTCCCTACTTTCTCAAAAGAAGACTTCTCTACATCATCGATTCCAACATCGCAGGAAATAGGCGATTTTGCCTCGAACTTCTTTCCCTTCTTAAAGAATTCGATCTCCTCTGGTATGGGCATGCCCCTATTTCCATCGCCTTTGATCAGAAACTCCTAAAAGGGTTTGCACAAAGTGGCTGTATCGCGATCAATATCGGATTTGAGTCCTTCTCAACAAAGAACCTGAATGCAATGGGAAAGGGATTCAACCAACCCTCTCGATATGCCGAGGCGGTTAAAAGGATCCATGATCAGGGAATCGGCATCATGGGAACCTTCATTGTAGGGCTGGATGACGATGACTCTGGAGTCTTTCAAAGGATCATCGACTTCTGTATTGATTCGAAGCTTGACTGGGCCCTCACCTTCATCATGGCCCCTTATCCTGGAACCGATTCATTTCTCCGATTGGAAAAAGAAGGAAGGATCTTTTGCAAAGATTGGGAGAAATACGATTCTCTCAATGCGGTTTATCAGCCTTTACGGATGTCTGTGGAAGAATTAGAAAAAGGAATGAGAAGAGCCTGGAAAGATGTTTTCTCAACTTCTTCGATCTATCGGAGAATTCTCAAAAGACCCTGGATTCATCCCCTCTTCTATTTAGCGATGAATTGGCAGTTTCACAAATTGACGAGAAAATGGTAAAATAAGGAATGATGAATATCCATTTTTTTAAATTCGCTTCCTTTCTTTACCTCTTTGGGACATTGGCCTATTTAGCCTATATCTTTTTTCTGAAAGGGGCCCTCTCTAAAATAGCAGTCACTATCGTATCCATTGGATTCGCCTCCCATACCCTGGCTCTCCTGACGAGGTATGTGGAAGCGGGCCATACTCCTGTGACCAATCTCCATGAATCCCTCTCCTTTTTTGCCTGGATGATCATCGGCATACTCCTGATGGCCAATCTCAAATATAAGGTTAAGGTCTTGGGTTCTTTTCTCACTCCCATTGCCCTCACCCTCATGCTTTTTGCTTTTGCCCTTCCCAAAGAAATCTTTCCCCTTGCTCCAGTTTTAAAGAGCTTCTGGCATCCCTTCCATGTGATTTTTGCCTTTCTCGGCAATGCCATCTTCACTCTAACCTTCTGTTGTGGAGTGATGTATTTAATTCAGGAACATCAACTCAAATCGAAAAAGATGGGGGCCATCACAAAAAGACTCCCTCCTTTGAATCTCCTGGACGATCTGAGCTACCAGTCCCTCAAGTTTGGGTTTCCACTATTGACCCTGGGGATCATCACGGGCGCCGTTTGGGCGGAATATGCCTGGGGGAGATATTGGAATTGGGATCCCAAAGAAACATGGTCCCTGATCACCTGGCTTTTCTATGCCGCACTGCTTCACCAGCGTCTGACGGTTGGGTGGAGGGGACGGAAGGCGGCCATGATGGCCATTGTAGGATTCCTGGCTGTCCTATTCACATTTTTAGGCGTGAACCTCCTTCTCCCAGGGCTTCATACTTACTCTAATTGGTAGAAAAGATAAGGATAAGGTTCAGGCTGAGGTTTTTACTCAACCTTTTCCTTAACCTCAACCTTTATTTATATTATTTAGGCCTATGGAACTCCTCGTCGTTGGATTAAATCATAATACGGCGCCTATTAAGATTCGGGAATGTCTGGCCTTTCCAGAAGATAAAATCGAAGACGCCCTATACAAGGTTCACATCCTTCCTTCTGTGAAAGAAAGCATGATCGTCTCCACCTGCAACCGGGTAGAGGTTTATGCGGCCACCCGGGAAACCGAAAAGGCTATCCACGACTTGAAGGACTTCCTCTCTCAATACCATGGCATCTCTTTGAAGGAATTCGAAAAAAGTCTCTACACCCATGTTGGAGAAGAGGCGGTGAGGCATATTTTTCGAGTCGCCTCTAGTCTTGATTCAATGGTCCTCGGGGAACCTCAAATTTTGGGCCAGATCAAAGAGGCCTATGATTTCTCTCAACAAGTCAAAACCTCCGGTCTCATCCTCCATCGACTTCTCCACCGAGCCTTTCATGTGGCAAAAAGGGTGAGAATTGAAACGAAGATTGCCATTAGCGCTGTATCGGTCAGTTCTGTCGCCGTCGAGTTAGCTGAAAAAATTTTTGGGACTCTCAAAAAGAAAACCGTTTTGCTCATTGGAG
>Ga0210049_1005167_pt1 | contig 11201 bp, 10 predicted proteins | sample CryGeyCG2014_300_2_FD_183964 | JGI IMG/M metagenome (GOLD analysis project Ga0210049, IMG submission 183964) | Groundwater microbial communities from aquifer - Crystal Geyser CG06_land_8/20/14_3.00 (SPAdes) (version 2) | ecosystem: Environmental > Aquatic > Deep subsurface > Groundwater | place...
AGAATAACTTAAATATCATTCACAGGCTAGAGAGATTCACGATTAAGAGATTGCTTCGCACCTCCGGTGCTCGCAATGACAAAAGAAAATTGCGTGGAACATGGCGTGCCTCCGAACGTGTGAAATATATTGAAAAATGAAAATTGGAAAAATAAAATTTTCAATTTGCAATTTCAAATTTAATAACATACCAGCAATCTGTTAACATTAAGAGATTGCTTCGCACCTCCGGTGCTCGCAATGACAAAATACTACTTTTTGGTCAGCTCCAAAATAAGAAATTATTTATAAATCTCAGTGTCTCGGTGTATAATTCTTTCATGATACTTTGGGTTCTCGGCTTTGCAATGCCTTGTCGGTTTCTGATTCATTTCACTCAACCGTTTCATATTTCTCTATTCGACATTTTGTTTATTCTCTCTTCTCCCTTATTGATCCAGAAAGTTATCAACTCCAAAATTAAGTCTAGTCACGACTGCATCTCTTTACTGGCTATCATCGCTCTCTGCGCTTCTATTCTTGCAGGAAACAGCAATTCCACAGTTTCACTCTTCACTCTCTTCGCAATTTTTTCCGGAGTTGTCGTTTCTCGCAGAGACATAACTTTGTTCCTCAATGGATTGAGAATCGGAACTCAGGTTTCACTTCTCGCTTCGATTCCGTTTCTCTTTCTATGTCCTGACCTTGTAAGAGAAAATAATTTTTTTGCAGGTTTTTTTGGAACAAAAAACGGACTCGCTTTCATTACCGGATTGCTTGGAATAATAGCTTTGTATTCTGCTCCAAAACACCTATTCGAATTTATTCTCTGGTTCGGTATTACTGCCGCAATCGGCTCTAGAGGAGCTCTTGTTGCAATCTTATTTTCAGCATTGCCGCTGCTCATGCAATCGCGCCGCGATTTATCACTTTACGTAATTATTACTTCCGCTCTTTTTACAGCTTTCATAATCGCCAATACTTTGTTTCCTTTTGACCGACTCGAATTTGCAATCAACATTGTAAAGTGGTCGAACTGGATACCTCTCTTTGGAATCGGAGCAGGAAGCGGATACGGGCTTGATCTCTACTTCAAGTCTCTGCTTGAATTCGGATGGTTTGGAGCATTTTCACTTTTGGTTTTAATTCTCACTACGCTAAAAAAAAGAAAGACCGATGCAATGCTGATATTCATTCTAATTTTCGGTCTTGCACACGATCCGACCCGCATGCCGTTATTCTGGATAATTCTGCTCTCTAACTCTCAGACGTCTGCATAAGCATGCGGTACTTGCACAGGCGAGGCGTCCATTGACGCGAAGCGCCCATTGACGCGGAGCGCCCATTGACGCGGAGCGCCCATTGACGCGGAGCGCCCATTGACGCGAAGCGCCCATTGACGCGAAGCGCCCATTGACGCGAAGCGCCCATTGACGCGGAGCGCCCATTGACGCGGAGCGCCCATTGACGCGGAGCGCCTGTGCCTCCAATTTCCATTTTTCAATTAATTCACGCGTTCTTCGCCAAAGGAATCCTGACTCCGAATTTTGCTCCACTTCCGGTGTTTTCGACAATTGCACTGCCGCCATGCGCTTCGGCAAGCAATTTCACAATAGACAAACCGAGTCCGATATGACTTTTCTTCCCAGCTGTATCTGCTCGATAATACTTTTCGAAAATTCTCGGAAGGCATTTCTCACCTATTCCTTCTCCATCATCAATAACCTCTATCAAGGCATAATCAGATTCAATCGAAAGCTTTACGGAAATAATTTTATTTGCAAACCGAATCGCATTACCCAAAAGATTACCCATGATTTGATGTAGTTTGTCGGCGTCAGCATAAACCAATATTGAAGATTCACTTGATTCAAAAAGTATGGAACGTTCCGCCCGAATTGCCAAAGGCTTAAAACTTTCAACCGCAGATAAAGCAATCGGCACGAGATCTAATTTTATTTTCGTGACATGCAGTTCTTCGTTCTCTGCTCTCGCAAGGTCAAGAAGGTTTTCTATTAGCCGACTCAACCTCTGTAAATTTCGTCTGACTATTTCAGCAAGTTTTCCTTCGCGTTCAAAGATCTTTTCTTTTCTCTTTGAAAACTCGGAAAGCAAGCTTTCAATCGCGCCAATAGTCACTGCAATAGGGGATCTCAGTTCATGTCCTATAGCGACAAAAAACTCTTTTCTTCGAATCTCAGCAGACTTCAACTTTTCATTGGCCGTTCTCAGCTCAACATTCGCTTTCTTAAAATCATCAGCAAGTCTGTGAATCTCTTCCATAGTCTTGTATCTTTCAGTGACATCTCTGCAATCTAATAGGATTTTTATTTCATCTTCCTTTTCCGAGATATTCACTGCGTTCGTCTCGATAATTCTCAACTCGCCGTCTTTGCGCTTTACTCGACAAACCATTGTCTTATTTGCGGATTTTGCCGCGGCAATTCTTGCAAAATCTTTTTGAGCTTTGTTCCTGTCTTCCGGATGAACTCGCTCTATAATCACTGAATTCAAAGATTCTTCATTTGAATAACCGAAAATATTTTCTGCGGAATCGTTTTGAAATATAATTTTACCGGCATCATCAGTAACAATAATCGCATCAAATATGTGACGAATTAAAGATTGAGTCTTTTCCTTTTCAGAAAGTTTTCGCGCAGTAATATCACGTATGACTGCTACAGAATTCCATAAGTTTTCCCTCTTCACCGCAGAAACGGAAATTTCAATTGGAAATTCCGTGCCGTCCCGGCGCATTGCAGTAAGCTCCAGGGGCTTTCCTACGGCATTTCCCTCACCGGTCTCCAAAAATCTTTTGATGCCGGCTTTATACTTTTCTCTATATCTTGCCGGACATATTGTATCGTGAAGATCTTTTCCAATCGCTTCAGCTTCGGAGTATCCAAACATTTTTTCAGCCGCCTTATTCCAAAAGGAAATAGCGCCTCGTTCATCCATCATGATTATTGCATCAAGTAGAAAATCGCTAACTGCTCTGAACTTATTTTCGCTCGATCTCAAAGCGTTTTCGCTTCTCTTCAATGCCTCTTCAGCCCGTATCTGATCCGTCACATCAAGACATACTCCGTCCCAGATTATTCCGCCTTGATTGTCCGACATCGGCATTGAATTCCATTCAATCCATCTTACGGAGCCGTCATAAACTTTTATTCTGCAGATATGATGAAAAGGAGAGATAGATTCAGCCGCTCTCTTCTCTTTTTCAAGTGCATCTTTTACATCTTCACTTACAACCATGCCGTAAAGCGGAGTCGCATCGTTACATAATATTTCTGCCGAAATTCCGAAAAGCTTTTCCATACCTTTACTTACATATTCGAATCTGCGGTTCCCGTCTGCAGAATGAATCAACCTATAAACTGCTCCGTGAGGAAGATTATCGACAAGTGTCCTGATGTGTTCTGCGTTAGAAAAGAAGTCATCATTAGGTTTATTTTTCATAAATAAACTTTCCCGCCAATAAGTCAGTCCACTCCTGCAGTCATTATTTTTCTATAAGGTTCTTCATGAAATCGATTGGCAAAGGAAATACAATCGTAGAAGACTTTCCCGAAGAAATCTCAACAAGAGTTTGAAGATAGCGCAGTTGAAGCGCAGTTTTAGTCTCTTCGATCACTTTCGCGGCGGCCGATAACTTCGCAGCGGCTTGGAATTCTCCGTCGGCTCCGATGATCTTTGCGCGCTTCTCGCGTTCCGCCTCAGCCTGCTTTGCAAGCGCGCGGCGCATCTCGTCAGGAAGTTCGATATCCTTGATCTCAACCACAGATACCTTCACACCCCATGCATCTGTCTGTTCGTCAATAATCTTTTGCAGAGCCTGACAAATCTTTTCTCTTTCAGCCAAAATCTCATCGAGTTCATGCTGACCGAGAACATTGCGCAAAGTCGTCTGAGCAAAGAGGCTGGTGGCAACATAATGATTTGCAACCTTGATAACTGCGGCAACGGGATCCATTACGTTGAAATAGATAACGGCATTAACTCTAATCGTAACGTTGTCCTTCGTAATCACTTCCTGAGGCGGCACGTCAAGGGTAACGATTCGGAGATCAACTCTGAGCATTCTATCCACAATAGGAATAATGAACTGAAGTCCCGCGCTCTTCGTTGCCGCAATTCGGCCGAGCCTGAATATCACTCCGCGTTCATACTCATTTAAAATCCGCACAGACATGCTCAAAACAACAATGAGTAAAAAAAGTATTGTGATCAAAACCATCACACCTATTCCAAATATCGCCGGCATAAATTACCTTCCTTTCTCTTCGTCAGTTCGAACCTTCAAAATCCGTTCGCTGACAGAGTCCACAATAACAACTTTCCCTTGTTCCACATCTCCGGAGATGCTTTCAGCCTCCCATAATGCGCCGTCCGCAAAAATCATTCCGGTCGGATTGAGCTCAGTCTTTGCTCTTCCCCTCATTCCAATCAGCCCTTCTTTTCCCATCTTCAGCGGGCTTCTTAATGTCTTCAAAGTAAACCACGCAAAGATCATAGTGAGAGCCGCCACACCTAAAATCATCGGTAATACTATTCCCATCTTCACCTCTTGAGCCGCACCGTAATATCGTCCTGCATCAACCATAATAAATCCGCCCAATACCAAAGCTATAATTCCACCCATCGTTAAAATTCCGTGCGACTGAATCTTCAATTCGAGAATCAGCATGATGAGTCCGAGCAGTAAAAGCAAAATGCCTCCGATATGTATCGGAAGCGCGGAAAGTGAAAGAAGACCGAGAAGCAGGCAAATCGACCCTGCGACCGCGCCAAGCCCAATCCCAGGACTGGCGAATTCATATATGAGCCCCATGACTCCGAGCGACATAAGAATATAAGCGACCGTCGGATTTGCAATAGCATCGAGAAAAGTTTCTGCTCTGGATAAAGGCAGTTCAGTCACTGAACACCCTGACGTGATTACGGTATCTTTTCGGTTTTCATGGTTTATGTAATAACCGTCCAGTTTTTTGAGAAGGTCCGGAAAGTCGTTTGCGAGAAGATCGATAGCTTTGGTCTCTTTAGCTTCCTCTGCTGTGAGATTAATTGAAGAGCGAATAGACTCTTCGGCAAAATTAATATTTCTGTTTCTTCGTTGAGAAAGCGACTTAGCAAGCGCAACTAATGTATTTATTACCTTGTCCTCCATCGGGCCCTCTATCTTTTCACCCTGTCCTCCGACAGGATGAGCGGCGCCAATGGTTGTTCCAGGTGTCATTACTGCTATGTCTCCGGCAAGTACAATAAAAGTTCCGGCTGATGTTGCCGAGGCGGCTTGAGGCGATACGAATGTGACTACTGGAATGGAAGAATTAACCATCGTTTCAACTATCTTTTCCATTGAATCAACAAGTCCGCCCGGCGTATTTATCGAAATGACTATTAATCGCGCGCCTGCATCTTTGGCATCGTCAAATGAGTTTTTGATGTATCTGACTTTTATCGGATTGATAACGCCTTCGAGATAAATGTGATAGATCACTCCGTTGTCTGCCGAAGCAGGAATCAAGAAGATGGAAAATAAAGCAATAAATAAAAGACACAATAATAATTTAGAAATGTTAAAAAACGATTTCATAATTAGAGTTTATTATTTATATGTTTATTGTCAATTTATTCTGAACGTGAAGTTTTCCGAAAAAAAGTAAATAATTAAACCTCAGTCCCTCGTTTCCCTCGCTCTGAAGGGGCGAAGAGCTCTCACAAGTCACTTATTCTTGTCGAATTTAATCCTCAATAATGTCTTTGAAAAGGCCTTAGCAAGCCGTTCTCTGCACTGTTTGCAAAAACGGCCTGTGACAATCTTCTGGCCGCACTCTTCGCACGTAATTTCAAGAGCCGTAAATTCTTCCGCTAGCAATCTTCCTTTTCGCACGTAATGAAGTATCTCATCCGGTTCAAGCCCTGATATTTTAGACATCTCTTCGACACTAGCATCCGAATGAGAATCAATATATCTCTTTATCAGATCCAGCCGTTCATTTTCCTCGTTGCGGCACTTCGCGCAGACCTCATAGCGCTCTCTGGCAAATAACTCACCACACCGCGGGCATCTGCTTAAACTCATATTAAGAAACTACCTTTCTTATCGAAGTAATCTTCCATACAAAAGGTTCAGGCTTAACAAACTCAAAGTAAATCCGTCCATTCTCTTTTGTAACTGTTCCATTCGTTTTCAAAACCTCGAACTGATAATCACATTTTGCTACGCCTCCGGTACGGCGAGGCTCAGTCTCAATATTCGAAAACTTATATGTAATTCTTTTAGCTTGCGAGAGCAGAGAAGACAATTCGCTCATGTAATCACTCTTTGTCTTCCCGTTGTCATCGCGATAGTTGTCATCAAGAGAGCGCTCGACCAAATCTTTTTGTCCGCGCATAACGCCGATTCTCAAATTTTCAATCACTGCCGCCATCTCTTCGCCGCCTTGATATTGAGCATGCGGCGCGGCAATGCGCTGAAAACTCTCGACGCCGCGAATGTTCGTCCCTGGCGGAATTCCACCCCATACGTCTTCTTTCTGAATGCGAGGAATCCAACTCTTTATGTGTTCCACCCTATCCTTAGTCAATGGATGCGACTGCAGAAATTGCTCCGCCTTCATTGGATTTCTTTTCTCCAATTCCAAAATTCCTTCCATTGCGCCTATCATTCCGTTTGGATCGTATCCTGACCGATATAAATATTTCGCTCCAAGAATGTCCGCTTGGTCCTCATCTCCTCTCGAATAGCCGAGAAAGATTAGATTCGTGGATATACCGACTGCATTCCACATATCATCATTAACTTTGTCGCCTAAAACCAAGGCAAGCGCGGTAAAACCAATTTGAGTTAAAGTCGCGTTCTGAATCTGCTTTGCAGAATGCCGAGCCGCAACGTGACCTACTTCGTGTCCGACTACTCCGGCTAGCTCAGCTTCATCATCGAGTATTCCTAAAATGCCTCGAGTGATATAAACATGTCCGCCCGGAGTTGCAAATGCATTCGCAATCGGAGAATCTAAAACCTTGAACTTGTATTGAATGTGCGGCCTATCTGAATTTCTTGCGAGCACCTGTCCTATCCTGTCAACATAAGCAGTCAGCTCCGCGTCTTGATACACCGAGTATTCACGCTCAACTTCCTTCGCAACTTCTTCTCCGATCGCTATCTCTCTCTTTTCGGATACGAGCCAAACATTGGTCTCGACAGGCTGGAGCTGATCGCGTTGAGAACACGATGAAGTTAAAGGCGTCAAAAGCAAAACTACAAATAATAGTTTAAAAGTTTTTATCATATTTTTTCTCATTTATTCAGACTCCTTTACTCCTGACATACTTTCCAAGTTAGCCACAACAGAGCCGACCGGAATGGCGGTCCTGACTCGAATCGGAATGTGCCGCTTGTCATCGGTCATCCAAACTAAAAGCCTTCCCTTCTTGACAAAAATTCCGTCGGATTGGAGCTTAGGTTCAATAACATAACAATTGAACTCGCCTGCCGGAACCCTGACTCTTTCGCGCTTCTGAACCTCAACCTCCATTGTATAACTTCTTCGGCCGTCATGAACCGGAATCTTCAAAATATCTCCAACAGTGAAAGATTGAGTCCGAACATAATAAAGAGCTCCAAGCACATCTTTGACAAATGCCTGAACTACCTGCGGAGCGCTTTTATTTCCATCGTCATTGCGAACGGCTTTTCTCGACTCGTGATCGAATGTCGTCACTTCATTGTTTCTGTAATTGCCTTCTCTCTGATACTTTTCATACCTCCAGCAGAACAAACCTTCTTTGTCGACATAGGAGACAATAGTGTCGCGGACGCGGTAGAAAAACCAGTCGGCAGAATGAGTCGTGCTTTTAATCCTCAAAGCCTTCCTGCCGTTCCAATCAACTTCATCCTCTACCTGCATCACCGTAGTCCCTGCCCTAATCGGACCGTATTTGACTGCAAATGTTAATTTTTCTCCTACGCTCCATGCATCATTTCGAACCTTTGGATACTCAAATGCCGCAGAGGCCGAGATTAAAACAAGCAGAGAAAAAATAAATATTGAAATAAATTTTCCTATAAATTTTCGCAACATTTTCACCCCGAATATAAGAATATTATCGAAGAACAAGTGCAATTGGAATGCCTGAATTAGAAAAAAATTGTAAGTTTTTTTACACAAAGCATTTTGATGCGCAAAAATAATACGTTCCGTATAAACTCCGATTACAATATTTTAATTAGTTCTTGTGAAGTCAATAGTATGTCTTCTATCGTATCTGTTTTTTCAACTACAAAAGGCGAAATCAATTTTATGAGATTTTTTCTTTTCTTATCCGCTAACTCAGAATCAGACTCAATATGCTGTATTGCTTTGTCAACAAACTCTTTTATTTCTCTAAAATAATAATTGAAGCCCTTTTTATCAAAACTTTTTGTAAATTTTATAAGAGATTTTATATTATCTTCAAATGTCTTGTAATCTCCATTAAAAATTGCAGAAAATCCCAAACACAAATAAACTTCATCAATATTATCTACTATTTTTTTGCTCATCGACATCTTTGAAAGCATTTCAATATCATCGGAAGAATCCATCTGCGCAAAATGATCCCACATTTCATCTTCATCATAATCATATTTTTCATCAGCCCCATCAATAGCATTGCCGACAATCACATTATTCATTATCGAATAAGCTTCCTCGAACCTTTCCAGCCTCATAAGATTTTTGCAGTAAAGTATTAAGATATTAAAAGAATCAAAAATTCCTAACAGATGGTTGCGAAAGATATGATCCGCAGTTTCATAATTTCTTACTTTATCAAATAAGAAAATCAGACTAAACCATTCTTCAAATCTATTATCTTTCGAATCAATTTCATTGTAATTTTCCATAATATTTAAAGCAATTTGGAAATTTTTATCTGCTTCATCACTTCTTCCCATAGCAAAATAAATTATTCCAATAAGCTTATAATAAAGAGCACAACCATTTTCCAGTCTAACTAAGTTTTCGGCAAGCTTAAGCGCGTTATGCAATCTACCCATAAGCACGTGCAATATTGCCTTTTCAATGATTGCTTCTTCAAAATTAGGATTACTCTTCAAAACTCCATCCAATATTTTTTCTGCTTTTACGGCACTTATTCGAAGCTTTTCGCCTGTTTCAGACATTAATCTTTTTACATCATAAATTTTAAATTTGTCATTTGCCGGAAATTTTTGACGAGCTCTATAAATATAATGTTCTGCCGTAAGCGCAATGTTATTTTTAAAAGATTCCTGAGTAGATCTCCATAAATATTCGCAACTTGCTTTGCACAAGTCTTCATAATACATCTGAAGTTCTTCATCAGGTTCCGGATGATAATCAATTTCTTCCAGTTGATTGAAGTAATGCATCGCGACTTGATATTTCTGTAAATGAAAATAGTATTCTGCCAAATTCTCCAATGCTTCTGTGTTCTCTTCATCCAATTCAAGCACAAGCTCCCAATGTTTTTTTGCCTCGTCTTTTTTGCCTTCACTTAAAAGAATAAATGCTAAAGAATTCCTAGCCTTAGTTGAAGAAGGTTCTATATCAATAGCTCTTTGAAATGCAATTTTCGCTTTGTCAAATTTTTCTTCGCTGATCAAAATATCACCAAGCAATTCCAATGCGAAAGCATTTCTCGGTTCATTTTCTAAAATTTCATTTACTTTGTCTTTGGCTAATTTAATATCGCCTAATTCTAATAATGCGGTAGCCATCATATATTTGATTCTAGAATTTTTATGTAAAATAGATTCAGCTTTTCTGCTATGTTTCAATGCATTGGAATAATCAGCTTTGTTCATAAATAATGCATATAAAATATCAGCTGAAACTGAAACTATCTTAGGATCCGAAGAAGATTCCAATTCAAGAAGTTCACTCATGATTAATTTTTCATCTTGTTTAATCAAATTATCATTGAGAAAATTTAAAAATGCTTTCCCAAGTTTATGCTCTTCAATATTTTGGGAGCCGCACCATAATGCAGCCGCCGCATGACTAGAATCTGTCCAGTAAAATGCCCATGCTAAAACAGAATTTGCGGCAGGATCTCTTCGGCCTTTCAATAGCTTGAATACATCGGCCGGTCTGCCGTCTATCACCGAAAAATACGCTTCATATAAAATATCTTTTTTGCGGAGATGTTCTACTGCCTCACGGACAATGTCCAGCCTTGATTCCTGCATTGCTTTCAAAAAGACTTCCTGCCACAATTCGCGCTCTTCAGGTGAGTTCAAAGCAAGCTCGAGCAAGTTATCTAATTTTGAACTTGAAGAAGTATTAAATTCTTGTTTCCGTATATCTATTAAATTATTCTTTTTAAATTCATAAAGGACCATATTCGATTACTTAGAGGGAAGCTCCGCTTCATCTATCAACATTACTGGAATGTCGTCACGTATCGGATAACTTCTTCCGCATTCAGTGCATATTAGTCGGTTGTTCGCTTCATCTAATTTAACCGGTGGTCGAGAATCGCATGCCGGGCATGCAAGTATCTCGAGTAATTCAGGATCTATCATTTATTTCACCTCCAAATAAACTATAACAGCAAATGAAGTAGATTCAAAAGAATTTATCCCATAAATTATAAAGCGTAATGCATGAACCGATGCAATATGCGATCTCTGATTCTTTCAAACCAAACCACGCGTCTAAATCATATTCAACACAATCTTTGCAGACTCCGACATCTTATATGGATCCCACGGAGGTTCCCAAACCAACTCGACAAAAGCACTGCCAATGCCTTCGATCTTTTCCACTTTTTCTTTTACCTCATCCGACAATGATTGAGCTACAGGACAATTTGGAGAGGTCAGAGTCATCGTTATCACAGCAGTTCCGCTCGGTTCAACCTCAATTTCGTAAATAAGACCTAAATCATAAATGTTGACCGGTATCTCGGGATCGTAAATCTTTTTCAACACTTCTATGATCTTCTTCTTCAGCTCCTCATGCTTCGCGCCAGAAGGACATAATGCCGGTGCGCTATCTAATTCTTTCATCTTCTCCTCCTAATTACTCCGTGCTTACTGACTGGGCTCGTGCAAGTAGCATTTTTAAACCACGGAGATTTTTTATTTTATCTTTTTTCCTTGTCTCCAGCCTATCTTCCAAAGAACGTGTGAAATAATTGAAATTTGCACTTTCCAATTTGCAATTTCAAATATAATAACATACCAGTTA
>Ga0210049_1005172_pt1 | contig 11196 bp, 8 predicted proteins | sample CryGeyCG2014_300_2_FD_183964 | JGI IMG/M metagenome (GOLD analysis project Ga0210049, IMG submission 183964) | Groundwater microbial communities from aquifer - Crystal Geyser CG06_land_8/20/14_3.00 (SPAdes) (version 2) | ecosystem: Environmental > Aquatic > Deep subsurface > Groundwater | place...
TAACTATTCTAACCTCTAGCCTCAGTTTAGCCAAATAATGATTATTTGCCAAATTTTAACCCCCATAGGCTCATCTTGCGTGAGAAACAAAGAGTTAGTTCAGGCTCATCTTGCGTGAGACAAGACTGTTATTTGGATGATAATTTTTTTTATGTTATAATATCAATAATCAATTCGGCCATTTTTAAATTATTTTTTAAAACTTATGTTTTCTTACCGCCTGATCCTGCGCCGCGCTTGGCAATTCGCCTGGCGCACGCCTTATTTTTGGTTTTTCGGCTTATTCGCGGCCTTGCTGGGCAATGGCGGCGAATACGAGATAATCAGCCGCGTATTTTGGCCTTCCGGCCGGACATGGTTTCTCCCCGGGGTTGATTTTTGGTCCGCCGGCGTCCTGGCCGGCTTTCCCACTTTTTTTCTTAAGGACCCGATCGCGGCTTTTTTGCTTTTTTTCTTCGGTGTGGTTTTGCTGGCCCTGTTCATATTTTTTCTCTGGGTGATTATTGTTTCGCAGGGCGCTTTAGTGCGCGCCGCGGCTTTGGCTTTCGCCGGCAAGACGTTTGATTTTAAAACTTGCCTGACGGCCGGCGCGCGGAAATTCTGGCCGGTTTTCAGCCTGAATTTCCTGTCCCGCGCCGTGATTTCCCTGCTTCTGCTTTTTTTCCTCCCTTACTGGTTTGTGGCCGGACCGGCCGGACATCTGCCCGCGGCTGTTTACGGCTTTTTGGCGTTGATGATTCTGCCCACGTCCTTGGCGGTTTCTTTTATCGGTAAATACAGTATCGCTTATGCCGTGATCAAGGAAGAAAAATTGGCTGACGCCCTAAAAAAGGGAATTGATCTTTTTCTCCGTAATTGGCTGGTCAGCCTGGAGATTGCCTTATTATTGTTTCTGATTAATTGTTTGATCGGCGGGGTTTTGCTTGTTTTGTTGGCCGTAATCGCGATTCCCGCTTATTTTTTTCTGGTTATTTCCCAATCGTTGTGGTTCCTCGCTTTTTGTCTGATTTTATTCTTGATTTTAATCGCCGGCGCCGGCGCCATTATCGCTGTTTTTCAGACCGCCGCCTGGACCATGCTGTTTGCGGAAATTTCCGGCCGCGGCGGCTTGAGCAAGCTGGCCAGGATTTTCCGGCGCGCGGGGAAGTAAAAGTAAATTTTACTTATGAGCAAAAATCATCAATCCATTGAAGAGCTGATCAACGCCGATCAGGGCGAGGCGGACAGCGAGGAAAGCGCCACGGGAAAATTTTCGGTTTTGCAGGGCAAAATCAAGCATGACGAAACGGAAAGAGCAGTGGAGGCAGACGCGGCCGGCCGCGGCCTGCCGTATATAAATTTATTCGGTTTTCCCATCAGTCCGGAGGCGCTCTCCTTGGTCAGCGAGGAAACGGCTCGAACCCAAGCCGTGATTTGCTTTTTTTACGACGGCGAACGAATCCGTTTGGCCTCTCTTGACCCGGAAAATGAGGCGGTCAAAGAAATCGCCGCCAAGCTGGAAAAAGAATATTTCTGCGCGGTGAAATTTTATCTCTTTTCCCCTTATAGCCTGGAATATGCTTTGAAATTGTATAGCGCTTTGCCTAAAGTGCGGGTGATTACGCGCGGCTTATCAATCAAAGAGGAAGATTTGAACCGTTTTTCGGAAAAAATCACGAGCTTTAAGGATCTGCAGGCGCAGATCGCGGATGTGGATATCACGGAAACCATCACTTTACTGTTGGCCGCGGCCATCAAGTCCGATGCTTCCGACGTGCACATTGAAGCGGAAGAAGCCGGCATCAAGGTCCGCTACCGCATTGACGGGATCCTGCATGATGCGGCCCTGATTGAAAAAAAAGCCTGGCCGAAAATAATTTCCCGGCTCAAACTGCTCGCCGGCGTTAAAATCAACGTGGACGAAAAACCGCAAGACGGCCGTACTTCCATCCATCTGCGGAACGAGCGGATTGACATCAGGGTTTCTTTCCTGCCGACCAATTTCGGGGAGAGCGTCGTGATGCGTCTTTTGCGGGCAAGCGCGGTCGGCCTGGAATTCGAGATGCTCGGCTTGCGCGGTTCGTCGTTCGCCCAATTAAAACGGGAAGTGGAGCGGCCGAATGGCATGATCATCACCACCGGCCCGACCGGCTCGGGCAAAACCACCACCCTGTACGCCATCCTGAAAAAACTGAACAGCCCGGACACTAAAATCATTACCGCGGAAGATCCGATTGAATACCAATTACCCGGCATTAACCAGTCGCAGATTTCCGCCAATTATACTTTTGCCCAGGGTTTGCGTTCCATTGTCCGCCAGGATCCGGATGTGATTATGGTCGGTGAGATACGCGATTTGGAAACGGCGGAAATCGCCATCCAGGCCGCTTTGACCGGCCATCTGGTTTTGTCCACGATCCACACCAATGACGCGGCGGGAACCGTGCCCAGACTTTTATCCATGGGCGCCAAACCTTTCTTGATCGCGCCGGCCTTGAACGCCATGATCGGCCAGCGCTTGGTCAGGAAGATCTGCGAACATTGCCGCGAGCCTTTCGTTCCGCCACCGGATGATTTGGCCCGGGTCCGGACGCTTTTAGACCAATTACCGACAGAAGAAAAAGCCAAAATCAATCCGGATCAGCTGGCTTTCTACCGTGGGCGCGGTTGCGACCATTGCCAGGACATCGGTTTTAAAGGCCGGGTCGGCATCTACGAAATCATGACGATGAACGCGGAGATTGAAAAGCTGATTCTGTCCGGCCAGGCCAGCGAATACGACATGCGGGACGCGGCCCGGAAAAACGGCATGATTACCATGGCCCAGGACGGCGTCCTGAAAGCGCTTGAGGGCATAACCAGCCTGGAAGAAGTTTTCCGCGTGGCGGAATAAAATCATGCCTTGGATATTTTCGCGGGTTAATTGATTGGTTTGTATCATTTCTCGCTCATTTCATCGGATTCATTTTATAATAATCCGAATCAACAAATTTTTATCTGAGCGCCCTGCGTACCAGCCCGGATATAATCCTGGGCAGGCGCGGCACGCGTCTTTCCCGGGGCGGGCTATTAGGATTATATAAATAAAGAGTCTGAAAAATAATTAAGACAAGAATATAAATCTTTAATTATGATCAACCGGAAATTTATTGAAAAATTGAAAAAAGATTTTGACCGCAAAGAATCGCAAAGACGGCAAATTATCAGCGTGTCCAGCAATATCCTCCATAATTCCAAGCGCGCGATTTTCAGCCTGCACCGCGTCGATGCCGAGCGGGCGAATGAGTTGCTCAAGGAGGCGCAAGACGCCATCGCCGGCTTGGGGAAAAGATTCGGCCATGGGCGCGTCAATCTGGAAGGCGCTTACCGCGCGGCCGTGGAAGAATACGCGGAAGCGAAGTTGTTTGCCCAAGTCCTGCGCCATGGCCGCGTCGAGCGGATCACAGGGATTGATCTTGACCAAGAAACTTACTTGGGCGGTTTGTGCGACCTGACCGGCGAGCTGGTGCGGCGCGCCATTAATCAGGCGGCGGCCGGCCGGACCGAGGAAGCTTTGCAAGCCAAAGAGCTGGTTTCGGCCATTATGGCCGAATTGATTGAATTTGATTTGGCCGGATATTTGCGCACCAAATATGACCAAGCCAAAACCAATCTGAAAAAAATTGAATATATCGCCTACGAATTAAAATTAAAACAAGCATCCCAGGATTAAATCGCCCGCGCATGAGGTAAGAATTATTTTTCGGCCTCTTTTTTATTCCTCTTGGTGCTGAGAAATTTTTTTCTTGTTTTTCTCAACGGGCAAAAAATTCAAACAAAGCTTGCCTGGTCCGCGGTTTTATTGGAAAAAGCGAAATTTATGGCCACAAAAAATTTTTTTTCCGCCAGCGCCGTTCTAATCGGCTACATCATCGGCGTCGGCATGTTCAGTCTGCCGTTTATTGTCAATCGTTCCGGGATTTTGCCTTTTTTCGCCTTGTTGCTCGGCTTGGGCTTGGTTCAGCATTTTCTCCATCTGATCTACGCGAATGTGATCCTGGTCAGCCGCGACTACCACCATCTGCCCGGCTACGCCGGTGAATATATCGGCCCTTCGGCCAAAAAACTCGCGACCGTCTGCAAATTAGTCGGCAATTACGGCGCGCTCCTGGCTTACATCATTATAACCGGGATCTTTCTTCACGATTTATTGGCTCCGATTTTCGGCGGCAGCCTGTTTTTTTACGGCAGCGCGCTTTTCGCGCTTGAAGCCTTGATCGTGTTTTTCGGTATCGGCGTGCTTTGCCGGGCGGAATTGCTTATGAGTCTGCTCTTGATTATGGTCGTGGCGCTGATCGCGATCAAAGGTTGGCCGCTGGTCAGCGCGGCCAACTTTCATCTTCTGGATTGGAAATATTCGCTTTTGCCTTATGGCGCCATCCTTTTCGCTGTGGACGGCAATGGCGCCATCCCGGCCGTGATCCAGCTTTTAAATCGGAACGAACAGGCGATCCGGCGGGTGGTGCGGATCGGCTTTTACTTGCCGGCCGCGATTATGATAATTTTCACCTTGACGGTTCTGGGCATTTCCGGCGCCGGCACAAGCGCGGACGCCCTGACCGGCATCAGAAACAGTTTTGGCGACGGCGTAATCGTCTTGGCTTTAATCTTCGGGGTTTTAACAATAGTCACTTCATTTTTGGGCGTTTCTCAGGCGACCCGGGATATGCTGGTCTGGGACTATCGCCTGGGGCCGAAAAAGGCTTGGGCGCTCGCGGTGTTTGTCCCCTATATTTTTTACCTACTCGGTTTGAACGACCTGATCGCGGTCGTCAGTTTCGCCGGCGCCGTGGCGGGCGGCTTGAGCGCCATGATTTTGATTTACATTTACGCCCGGCTTTCCAAGACGAAGGGCGGCTTGCTGATTTTTAAGGAAAGGCCGAAAGAAATATTTATCATCATGTTTTTTTTACTTTTTATCGGCGGCTTGGTTTATGAAATGCTGAATTTTTTCGGCTGGATAAAGTAATTTTATGAAAATCGCCGTCATTTCCGATATTCATGACAATTTGGCCAATTTGCGCCGGATCGCAGGCTGGTGCCGGGGAAAAAAAATCCAAGGCTTGATCTGCCCGGGCGATGTGACCAACCGGGAAACCTTGCTTGAACTTAAAGAAAGTTTCCCAAAGGCGATTTTTTTGGTCCGCGGCAACGCGGATTTTTATGAACCGAATGATTTGTCCGCTTGGGCTGGCGTAAACTATCTGGGCCGCTGGGGGCAGGCGGCAGTCGGCGGCCGGCGGTTCGGTTTGTGCCACGAGCCCCAATACATCCCCTTGGTCCTGTCCCAAGGCCCTTGCCAGGTGGTTTTTTACGGCCATACGCACAAGCCCTGGCTGGAAAAAAAAGCCGGGGTGCTCATGGCCAATCCCGGCAACGCGGCGGGTTTGATTTTTAACCCATCTTTCGCGGTTTGGGAAACAGAGACAATGGCTATTGACCTGGTTCCTTTGTTTTCCCTAAGCGCCCAAAGCGAGCGCTCACGCAAAAATTAAAATTGGATATCTTTAAAACTGATGGAACCGTCATTAGCATATTTTTTGTAATTTAGCGTCCAAGCAAAAAAGCAAGAAATAAACGTTTTTCAAAGAATATGTTGGTTGTTCGGAGGGAAGAAAATAAGAAATAAAAAAAACGGTTGGCTGGTTGAAAAAAATTTTATTTGCGCTATAATATGCTTGGTTTGCCGGTCGCCGGGCGGGCCGGGTCGGATCGCTCGATATCAGCCAGTATGATGCGAAAAAAAAGCGTAATTTTACCAGTTGTCGTTTTGCTTCTGGCCGCTTGTTCAAGCCAGCAGTTTGGACAGCCAGGCCGGCCGGCTTGGGATAATTCGGCTGATCAAGATCAACCTAAAGAAATATTTGATATGGCAAAAACGAATGGACAATCAGTCCGTCCGCCCTTCGCGGCCGGGACTTTTTATCCGGCGGACAAGGAATCTTTAGACGCGTTGTTGGATAAATTGTTTTCGGCCGCGCCGCCGTTGGCCGCAAAAAGGGCGCGCGCGCTGATCGTTCCGCACGCCGGTTATGAATACAGCGGCGCGGTCGCGGCCCGGGTTTTTGGCCAGTTGCGCGGCCAGTCTTATCGCCGTGTTTTTCTGCTCGGGAGCGCGCACGCGGCGTATTTTTCCGGCGCGGCGCTTGATGATTCATCCGCCTGGAAAACCCCTTTCGGCCAAGTCAATATTGACCAGATCGCTTCGGCCGAGCTTAACCGGCAGGACAAGGAGGTTGTTTTTCTCCGATCAGCCCAGGCCGCTGATCATGTTTTGGAAAACCAGCTGCCTTTCCTCCAAAAAATTTTGGACCCAACTTTTCAGCTCGTGCCGATTTTGATCGGCCAAACAGACGAAAAGACGATCGGCCGCCTGGCCGATACCCTGGACGCGCTCTTAACGGGAGACGATTTACTGGTCGTGTCTTCCGATCTTTCGCATTATCCCGCTTACGAAGACGCCAATCAGGTTGATCAGCGGACTTTGGCGCTGATCGCCGCCTTGGACGAGGAAGGCTTATTAGCGCATGCCGCGGCCAGTGAAGAAAAGATCGCTCAGGAAGAAACGGCGGCTTGCGGCTTGGCCGCTATCCAGGTGCTGATCCGTTTAATCCAAAAGAAAGGCTGGCAATCCGGCAAATATTTTTACGCGAACAGCGGCGATATCGCGGGCGGCGACCGGGGACGGGTCGTCGGTTACGGCGCGATGCTGTGGGCCGAGCCGGAAAAAGCGGATTACACGGAGGCGGAAAAAGGCCAGCCAAGGGCCGAGCTCAACGACGAGGAAAAAAACTATTTACTCGCCTTGGCCCGGCAGACTTTGGAAAAATATTTAGCCAGCGGCGAAGTAATGGAGTTTGCCCCGGAGCGGGCGAAATTGAAAGAACCAAGGGGCGCATTCGTGACTTTGCATGAAGACGGCCGTTTGCGCGGCTGTATCGGACAAATCATCCCGACCGGCGCGCCGCTTTGGCAGGTGGTGCGGGATATGGCCATTGCCGCGGCCACGGAAGATAATCGTTTTGAACCGGCGGACGTTGGCGAACTGAAAAAGATAGATTTGGAAATCAGCGTCTTGTCCGTTCCGCAGGCAATCGCTGACTGGCGCGGCATTGAACTTGGCCGGCACGGCGTGATTGTGAAAAAAAATGGCTGGCCGGGCGGCGTGTTCCTGCCGCAGGTAGCGCAAGAAACCGGTTGGACGCGGGAGGAATTTCTGGGCGAGCTGTGCGAGCAGAAAGCCGGTTGGCCGCGCGATTGCTATCGCGATAAAAATGTTACTTTGGAGGTTTTTACCGCCCAGGTTTTTGGCGAAAAAAATCAATGATTGATTATTAGGACTAACCAGATAAAGTCCAAACATAATATGCGTCCGCCATTAAAGAACGTAATAATGATAATTTTGATCCTCGGCCTGTCCGCTTGCGCCGCTCGGCCGTCAGCGCCAGAACCGCCCGCGCGCTTGCCCGCGGCTTTCAGAGCCTTGCAAGAAGCTAAAAAATTAACCAATAATTCTATGCGTTTAAGCAGTCCGGATTTTTCGGCCGGCGCTCCAATTCCGGCTCGTTTTACCTGCGAGGGAGAAAACATTTCCCCGGCTTTGGCGATTACCGGTGTTTCCGGACGCGCCAAAAGTTTGGTCTTGATCGTAAGCGATCCGGACGCGCCCAGGGGCGATTGGGTTCATTGGACAATCTGGAATCTGCCGGTGGACACGAGTCTCCTGCCGGCCGGCGGCCCCTTGCCGTCCGCGGCCGTGGAAGGTCAGACGGATTTCGGCCGACCCGGCTGGGGCGGCCCTTGTCCGCCCGCCGGCGCGCATCGCTACGTTTTTAAATTATACGCGCTGGGCGCGGATCTTTATCTTGATCCGTCCGCGACCAAAAAGGAGATTCTGGAGGCGATGGAGGGGATGATCATTGAAGAAACAGAGCTGATCGGCACTTATGAGCGATCAGAAAAAAACGGAGTGCTTTAGGCGCTCCGTTTTAATGTTTCTTTGAGATAGCGGCCGGTATGGCTGTTTTTATTCTGGGCGATGTCGCGCGGCGTTCCGGCCGCGACCAGCTGGCCGCCTTGGTCGCCGCCTTCCGGCCCCAGATCAATTATCCAATCAACCGATTTTATTACATCCAGATTGTGTTCAATGATCAGCACGGTATTGCCTTTGTCCGCGAGCTGATGCAGGACCGCGAGCAAGCGGTTGATGTCGTGGAAATGCAGGCCGGTGGTCGGTTCGTCCAGGATATACAAAGTCTGGCCGGTGGCGCGGCGGGACAGCTCATTGGCCAGCTTGATCCTTTGCGCCTCGCCGCCGGACAGGGTGGTGGCCGATTGGCCGAGCCGGACATAGCCGAGACCGACCTCGTTTAGGGTCCGGAGTTTTTGTTCAACCGCGGGAATGGCGTGGAAAAAATCCAGCGCTTCGGCCACAGTCATATCCAGGACATCGGCGATATTCTTGTTTTTATAGAATATTTCCAAAGCTTCATGGTTGTAGCGCCGGCCGTGGCAGACCTCGCATTCCACATAAACATCCGGCAAGAATTGCATCTCAATCTTGACCAGGCCGTCGCCGGCGCAAGCCTCGCAGCGTCCGCCCGTAACATTGAAGGAAAACCGGCCGGCTTTGTAGCCGCGGATTTTCGCTTCCGGTAAGCTGGCGAAAAGGTCGCGGATCGGCGTGAATGCCCCGGTATAAGTGGCCGGATTGGAGCGCGGCGTCCGCCCGATGGGCGATTGGTCAATATTGACGACTTTATCCAGAAAATTCAAGCCTTCAATCCGGTCATGCGCGCCCGGTTCGGTTTTGGCGCGGTAAAAATGTTTGTTCAGGGCATTGGCCAGGATGTCGGTCATAAGCGTGGATTTGCCGGAGCCGGATACGCCGGTGATGGCGATAAATTTTCCCAGCGGGAATTCCACTGTGATATTTTTTAAATTATGTTCGCGCGCGCCGATAATGCGCAAGTATTGGCCGTTGCCGGCGCGGATGGTTTTAGGCAGAGCGATTTTTTTCTGACCGGACAGATATTGGCCGGTCAGGGAATGCCGGTTTTTTTTGATCGCGGCCGGTGTACCAACCGCCACCACGCGCCCGCCCTGTTCGCCGGCGCCCGGGCCGATGTCAACGAGCCAGTCGGCCGCATTCATGGTCGCTTCGTCGTGTTCCACCACAATAACCGTGTTGCCGATGTCCCGGAGCCTTTTTAAGGTGGCCAAGAGCCGTTCGTTGTCGCGCTGGTGCAAACCGATGGAAGGCTCGTCCAGAATATAGATCACACCCATCAGGGCCGAGCCGATTTGCGTGGCCAGGCGGATCCTTTGCGCTTCGCCGCCGGACAGAGTGCTGGCGCCGCGGTCCAGAGTCAGGTAATCCAGTCCGACATTGCTCAAGAAAGTCAGACGAGCGCAGATTTCTTTGATGATCGGCGCGGCGATTTTTTCTTCCTTTTTGGTCAGGCGGCCGGCGGTTCCGAGCCGTTGGCAGAATTCCCGCGCCTGGCTGATGGGCAAAGCCGTGACCGCGGCGATGGACAAGCCGTCAACGGTTACAGCCAGGATTTCCGGCTTCAGCCTTTTGCCGCCGCAGGCCGGACAGAGCAGGACGCGCATATACTGTTCAATCTCGCGGCGGATGTAATCGGAATCGGTCTGCTGGTAGCGCCTTTCCAAATTGGGGATGATGCCTTCAAATTCCGTGCTCAGCTCTCCGGAAAAGCGATTGCTTTGGTAATTGACATTATATCTTTTTCCTTCGGTGCCGTAGAGGATGATATCCAGCTGTTTTTTGCTGAGTTGGTTGATCGGCGTGTTCAGATCAAAGCCGTTGCCGTTCGCCACGGTCCCCAAAATGCGCAGGAGCCAGGCCTGGCCGCCGCCGGCAGCATGGGACCAAGGGCGGATGGCGCCTTGGGCAATAGTCAAGTTCTTGTTGAGCAGGAGTTCCGGATCAATTTCCAGCTTAGTGCCGAGCCCGGAGCATTCCGGACAAGCGCCGTGCGGGGAATTGAAGGAAAAGCTGCGCGGCTCCAAAGCCGGCAAGCTGATGCCGCAAGCCGGGCAGGCGAGCAGGCGGGAGTAGACCGCTTCTTGCGGGCCGCGCCCATCTGCGGCCGGCGTTGATTGCGCCGCCGCCACCGCGACCAAGCCATTGGACAGATCCAAGGCTTTTTCCACCGCTTCAGACAAGCGAGACAGATCCTCTTTGCCTTTTGTCAGATCCAACACATCAATCACAATCTCCACATTATGTCTTTTTTGCTTATTGACATCCATATCTGCGGCTTCTTCCAGGCCGAGGACGCGCCCATCATAGCGGACGCGGGCGAAGCCGGCTTTGGCGATGCCGGCCAAAAGATGTTTGTGTTCGCCTTTTTTGTCCCGGGCGAGCGGAGATAGTATGTAGATTGTTTTCCCTTCGTAATTCCGGATGATCTGGTGGACGATTTCATCCACGGTATATGGTTTGACTTTTTCTCCGCACTGCGGGCAGTGCGGAATGCCGGCTCGGGCATAGAGCAAGCGCAGATAATCGTAGATTTCCGTGATGGTGCCGACCGTGGAGCGGGGATTGGACGAAGCGGATTTCTGGTCAATGGAGATGGCCGGCGACAGGCCTTCGATCAGGTCCACGTCCGGCTTGTCCACGAGGCCGATAAATTGGCGGGCGTAAGCGGACAAGGACTCCACATAGCGGCGCTGGCCTTCGGCATAGATCGTGTCAAAAGCGAGCGATGATTTGCCTGAACCGGACAGACCGGTGATGACGACCAGCCGGTCGCGCGGCAGATCAATATCAATATTTTTTAAATTATTGACGCGGGCGCCGCGGACGCGGATATATTTCAAGTCTTGGTTTTTTTGCATATTTTCTCTTATATTTTATTAATTACACGATTTTTCAGCGAGGCTAGGCAAGCAATTAAGAGCAGAAATTATAATATCAGAAAAAAGACAAGGAAAGAATAAGAAAAATAAAACGAAAAATTTTTCACAATGGAAAATATTATATACCAAGACAGGCAGATTGGCAAGCCTGGATCAAAGCCTGTAAAAGTTTTATAGAAATGTCCTATTTGGCGTTTTTTAGAAATGTCCTACTTGGACACTTTTGTTAGTTTTTTAAGATATTCCAGATTGTTGATTTGGCGCCAAGAATGGTTGGCTGGTGGTATA
>Ga0210049_1005174_pt1 | contig 11192 bp, 10 predicted proteins | sample CryGeyCG2014_300_2_FD_183964 | JGI IMG/M metagenome (GOLD analysis project Ga0210049, IMG submission 183964) | Groundwater microbial communities from aquifer - Crystal Geyser CG06_land_8/20/14_3.00 (SPAdes) (version 2) | ecosystem: Environmental > Aquatic > Deep subsurface > Groundwater | place...
AGATGAATTCGGGATTCCCTTAGCTGCTCGAAATGAAATAGAGCAAATGTTTACTCTCGTCAAAAGAGGAGCGCTTGAGCCGTCTGAATTAAAAAAAGAGTTGGATAGATGGAGAGTATTTGAGGAATACCAAGACAGATTTTTCAATCTTTTCAGAAAGAGGTAATAAAGCGGCGAGATGATTTCAAACCGCTTTTTTCTATTGAATAATTATTCAGGCGGAATTATAAGAACCTCTCGCTTCGCTCGAGAACCTTGAAATCCCTAAGTATTGAATAGTTATTTAGGCGGGATTATAATAAAAACGAATCTATCTAAAATTCTCTTCAAAATGGAAAATTCTGTCATTCAACAAATTAAAGAGAGATTGGATATCGTCGAAGTTATTTCAGGTTACTTGAAACTCCAAAAAACAGGGATAAATTATAGAGCTCTCTGTCCTTTTCATTCAGAGAAAAAACCCTCTTTTTTCGTTTCACCGGTCAGACAGAGCTGGCGTTGCTTCGGTTGTTTTTTACCAGGTTCTTTAATAAAAACAGAGAAAGGTTTTCACAAAATAGAGGATATTCAGATGGGTCAGAAAGTATTAACCCATCGGGGAAGATTTATGCCAGTGATTAGAACTCTTTGGCGGCCATACAAAGGAGAAATAATTGATATCCGAACAAGAAAATCAAATGAAATAGTTTCTTTGACTGCCGATCACGAAGTGTATGCAATAAAAACAAAAAATTGTATTTATAAAGGACGTCTAACAAGAATTTGCCAATGGCGATGTAATAAAATATACTGTCCTCGATTTTATTTAAACTATAAGATAGAAAAAATCCCTGCTGCTCAACTTGAAATAAATGACTTCTTACTGTATCCAATTAATCGAAATGCAAAAGATATAGAATTTATAGAGCTTGAGAAGTATTATAATTTAAATCCAAATAAAAAAGCAGCCGTTAAAATAAAAAATATTCCTACAAAGATAAAAATTGATGAAAAACTTCTAAAGCTAATTGGTTACTATATAGCTGAAGGAAGCACAGAAAGAAAGACAATAGATTTCAGCTTGGGAAGCAAAGAAAAAAAATTTGCTAAAGAAATAAAAAATCTATTAAAGAAAGTATTTAAAATAAATGCTTCCAGTTATAAAAGAGAAAGGAATGTTATAATGGTTAAAGGATGTAGTGCTAAATTGGCTAATATTTTCGGCAATTTATGTGGGTTGCACGCAGAAAATAAGCATATTCCATTTGAATTTCAATATCTTCCTCCGGAAAAACAAAGAATAATTCTAAAGGCCATTTATAAAGGAGATGGATATGAGGGACAACACTCTCATTGTAAGACGGAGAGAAAATATAAAAAAATTACAACTGTTTCGTTAATTTTAGCCGAACAGTTAAGAGACATTTTATTAAGATTAAAAATTGCCCCAAGATTTTATATTGAAAAAGAAAAAGTTGATAAAAAGGGAGTTCACCATCAACAATCATATAGAGTAGAATGGCAGGAAAATCCCGGTGCTCATTATTCACATTTTTATGAAGAAAAGGGTGTATTATATTGGCTCTGTCCAATAAAGGAAATTAAAAAAAGATATTACCAAGGAGATACTTTCGATTTAACTATAGCAAAAGATCATTCCTATGTAGCTACAAATTTCCTTGCTTCAAATTGCGGAGAAGGCGGCTCGGTTTTTGACTTTGTGATGAAAATCGAAGGGATTGAATTCGGTGATGCTTTAAAAATTTTAGCTCAAAGGGCAGGTGTTGAACTAAAAACATTCAGTCGTGAATCCGCCAGCTGGAGGACCGAAAGACAGCGACTTTATGAAATTTGTGAATTAACTTGCCGTTTTTTTGAAAAACAATTAAAAGAAGGCACAACCGGTAAATTAGCCAGAAAATATCTCTTGGACAGAGGGTTAACCCAAGATTCAATTAAAAAATGGCGATTAGGTTACTCTCCTGAAACCTGGCAATCCCTTTCTGATTTTTTGGTTGGCAAAGGTTACAAAAGGGAAGAAATAGTTAAAGCCGGTCTTGCCGTCGTAAAAGAAGAAGATATCAGCGTTAATCAGCGTAATTATCAGCGTCAATCTGCTTCTATAAGTTACGACCGCTTTCGAGGTAGAATAATTTTTCCTGTTTTTGACTTGAATTCACAAATAATCGGTTTTGGAGCAAGAGTATTAGAAAAAGAAAAAAAAGAAAAAGAAATAGCCAAATATATCAATAATCCTAACACCCTTTTATATGATAAAAGTCGGACTTTATACGGCTTGAATTTTGCCAAGTTGGATATTAGAAAAAAAGATTTTACTATCTTAACCGAAGGATATACCGACGTAATTTTGGCTCATCAAGCTGGTTTTGAAAATACGGTCGGAATAAGCGGCACTTCTTTGACTCCCTGGCATCTGAAAGCTTTAAAAAGATACACCTCAAAACTCTATACTGCTTTTGATATGGATTTGGCCGGAGATTCGGCTACCAAAAAAGGAATCGATTTAGCCCAAAAGGAAGATTTTGAAATAAAAGTAATAACCTTACCGAAAGAGAAAGACCCAGCTGATATTATCTCCCAAGACCCAAAAAAGTGGCAAGATTTAGTTTCCAAAGCTCAAGATATTCTCAGTTTTTATTTCCAAAGTGCATTTTCCAAATTTGACAAAGACACTCCCGAAGGGAAAAAAGAAATTTCTAAAATCCTTTTGCCGAGAATCAAAGAAATTCCAAACAAAATCTTGCAAGCCCATTGGATTCAAAAATTATCTAATTCAATTAGAATTGGCGAGGAAGCAATTTGGGAAGAGCTGAGAAAAATAACTAAAAGGGAAAAATCCCCTCGCGAGGAGAAAGATTTCGAGATGGCCGAAGTTGTAGAAGACAAAAAAGAAAAAACAAGAAAACAACTTTTAGAAGAGAGAGTCCTTTCTTTAGTCTTAAAAAATCTTGAGAACTTGAAGATGGTCAAAGAAGATTCTATTTCTTTTTTTTCTCCCCAGATGAAATTAATTTTAAGTGCGCTCCGCCCCGCACCGTACGGTGCGGGGCTCAGTAAAGAGAAAGATAAAGAAAAAATAGAAAAAATTTTGGGAAAACTTGAAAAAGGAGAAAAGAATATCAAAGAAATTTTGGACAATGTTGCTTTAATGACAGAAATTGAAGATTTTAACTTAACTCAAAAAAGAAACGAAGATGATTTGAAAAACGAGTTTGAACTTTGCTTAACCGAGTTAAAAAAATTTGATTTGAAAATTAAATTAGAAGACATCTCAAGAGAAATCCAGGAGGCGGAAAGAAACGGAGAAGAAAAAAGAATTAAAGATTTAGTTGAGAAATTTAATCAGATGGCAAAACGCCTTGTTTCAAATTAAAGGGCTTTCTCAAAATTTCCAAGCTGTAAAGCGAGGAAATTTTGTTAGAAAACCCAGAGCACACAAATTATATTTGTGTGCTCGGTCGAGCACTAAAATTTAGTGCTCTGACTTTACCGAAGCACATAAAATAGATTTTATGTGCTCGGTGTAAGAACTTGTAAGACTCACGAACGCAAAGCAAGCTATGCGCTCGTTCGTCAACAATTTCTAACATGCGAAAATTAAAAAAAGGAAGAAAATTTTCAAGACCAAGCGACCAAAGAAAAGCACTGATGAAGGCTTTAACTCGAGAACTTTTTTTAAGGGGGAAAATTAAAACTACTGAAGGTCGAGCAAAGGAGCTAAGGTCTTTTGCTGAAAAATACATTTCACGGGCTAAGAAAGGAGATTTGGTTTCTCGGAGATATTTATTGCGTTTTTTTTCTAAAAATATCGTTAAAAAAGTAGTGGATGAAATTGCTCCAAAATACAAAGAAAGAAAAGGCGGTTATACTCGGATTGTCAAACTTGGTCCGAGATTGTCAGATGGGGCAAAAATGGCCATTATTGAACTTGTGAAGTGAAATATGTTCAAAACTCACACTATAGACGCAACGGGCAAAGCATTGGGCAGATTGGCTGTCCAAATTGCAATTCTTTTAAGAGGGAAACATAAACCCGACTTTATGCCTCACAAAGACGAAGGAGATTTTGTCATAGTGGAAAATATTGAGAAAGTGAAAATCACCGGTAAAAAGTTAAAACAAAAAGTTTATTATCATCATACAGGCTACCCCGGTGGTTTAAAAAAAACTCCTCTGGAGAAACTTTTTAAAGAAAATCCCGGAGAAGTTTTGCGGAGGGCTGTCTGGGGTATGTTACCAAGAAACAAATTAAGACCAAAAATGATAAAACGGCTGAAAATAACATAATTAGCTTATTAAATTATGACAGAAACTAAATCTTCCAAAACAAAAACCGAGACCAAAAAGACGGTCAAAACAGCGGAGAAGAAGCAAAAGAAGGAAGCGAAAGAAAAAAAACAAAAAAAGAAAAGACAGAAACCTGAGACTGAAATAGAGAAGAAACCATCGCGAGAGACGGAGAAAACTCCCAAATATTTTGAAGCGGTGGGAAGGAGAAAGACATCGACAGCCCGAGTCCGGCTTTTTACTCACGGGGTTAAAGAGATTAAAGTTAATGAGAAACTCTATAAAGATTATTTCCCAATTTTTTTGCTGCAAAAAAAAGTTGAAGCTCCTTTGGAAGAGCTAAGTTGTTTGGAAAAATTCGGTATTTCTATTAAAGTAAAAGGTGGAGGTTTATCGTCTCAAGCTGAAGCTTGCCGTCATGGGATAGCCCGGGCTTTAATTTTACTTAATCCTTATTTTAAAAAAAGATTGAAAAAATATGGTTTTTTAACGCGAGACCCCCGAATGCGCGAAAGAAAGAAATTTGGATTGAAAAGAGCAAGAAGGGCTCCCCAATGGTCAAAGAGGTAAAGGGCTTGATCCAACCAAGCACATAAAGCGTTATGTGCTCGGTGCTCAATTTTGTAGCGAAATTTTGTTTGTTCAACAAGTTTCGTTCCAAAATTTTGACAAAATTGGCATGCTAAAAGAAATTATTGATAAATATTATCTGGATAGACAAAAAGATAAAGAACAGCATCATTTTTATATCACTGATGTAGGAAAATGTGCCCGTCAGATATTTTTTAAGTTTAAAAATGCTCCCAGAAAAGAAATGGAGGCGAATATTTTAAGATTGTTTGACCACGGCGACCATATCCATAAAATGATTATGAAGTCCTTACTTAGCACCAGAGATATTCATGTGGTTGCTTCGGAAATTAATATTCCTCCTCAGGAGATAATTTCAGGAAGAGCGGATGCCATAGTTAGTGATGGGAAGAAACTGTTTGTTCTTGATATTAAAAGTATGAACAGTATGATTTTTAGAAATTTGACGGAACCCAAAGAAGATAATATTTATCAAATTCAACTCTATTTACATTATTTTAAAATTCCAAAGGGAATATTGCTCTATGTTAACAAAGACAATCAGGAATTAAAGGAATTTATAGTTGACTATGACCCAGGGCTTTGTCGGCAGCTTCTCGATGGTTTAAAAACACTTAAAACGAAAATTGATTCTGATATTTTACCGATAACTCTTCCTGATTATCCCAATGGTTGGCAGTGTAATTATTGTCAGTTTAGAGAAATTTGTGATATGGCAGAAAAAGGAGAGATGAGCTGGCTGGATTTTAAAAAGAGAATTGAAAGAGAAAGTGGAAAAAACAAATAAAACAAAGAGCCAAAAAATAAAAAGAAAAAAACTTCAGCGAGATTTTTTTAATCAACCAACCCTGAAAGTAGCTCAAGAACTTTTAGGAAAATATATTGTCAGAAAGATTGGTTCAAGGATTCTGACTGGTAAAATTGTTGAAACCGAAGCTTATATCGGTCCCCGGGATAAGGCCTCTCATGCTTTTGGGGGCAAAGTGACCGCCCGGAATAAAGCTGAATATTTAGAGGGCGGTCATTGTTATATTTATCTTGTTTACGGAATGTACTGGCAGTTTAATGTTACCACCGAAAGAGAAGGTAAACCGGAGTGCGTTTTAATCAGGGCTTTGGAACCAATTATAGAAAATCAAAAATCTGTATCAAAAGACTCTTCTGATAAAGAGCGCAGAAATTTAGCGGGCGGTCCAGGAAAACTTTGCCGCTGGTTAAAACTTGATAAATCTTTTTACGGAGAGGATTTAACCAAATCGGAGCGGCTCTGGCTTGAAGATAGAGGAGAGACAATCAAAAAATCTCAAATTGTCAAAGCCAAGAGAATCGGCATTGATTACGCCAGGGAATGGAAAGAAAAACCCTGGCGTTTTTATATAAAAGGAAACAAATTTGTTTCCAGATATTAATTCGGGGGTTGCTAATTCTGAATTTTTAAGATAAGATTAAGCAATGTCGGAGAGATTTATAATTAATGGAAAAAAAGAACTTAAAGGAGAAATTCAGGTTAGGGGAGCAAAAAATGCTGCCGGAGCCCTTCTTGCTGCAACTCTTTTAACAGATAAAGAATGTATTTTGGATAATCTTCCTAAGGTTTCCGATATCTTAAATCTTTTGGATATTTTAAAAAAATTAGGGAAAGAGATAGAATGGCTTGAGGAAAGAAAAGTCAGAATAAGAGGAGGAGATATTGCGCCCGCAAAATTAGACTTTGAAAAAATTTCCAAATCAAGAGTTTCTGTTCTTTTAATGGGAGCTCTTTTGCCCAGAATAAAAGAGTTTAAATTTTCAAGACCCGGTGGAGATAGAATAGGATTGCGGCCGATTACCACTCACTTACAAGCTTTTAAAGAATTAGGAGCTGAAATTAGCGAAGAGGGCGATTTTTATTATTTCAGATTTAAAGAAAAACTCCGGGGCAAAGAGATTATTTTGCCCGAGTTCAGCGTGACAGCGACAGAGAATCTAATAATGGCTTCGACTTTAGCCACTGGGGAAACAATAATCAAAGGGGCAGCCTCTGAGCCTCAGGTTCAGGATTTAGTGAAGATGTTGCTGGAGATGGGGGCCGAAATAGAAGGAATTGGCACTCACACTTTAAAAATTAAGGGAGTAAAGATACTTGAAGGAACCGAGCATAAAATTATTCCCGACCCTCTTGAGGCAGGAACTTTTATTATTGTAGGAGCAGCAACCGGCGGGAAGATTCGGGTAAGAAATATAATTCCTGAACACTTAGACCTTTTTTTAGCCAAACTTCAAGAAATAGGAGTTGAACTTAAAGGGGACGAGAATTCAATTGAAGTTTCAGGAAGTTTGAACCTAAAACCAGCCCGAGTTCAAGCTCTTCCTTATCCTGGTTTTCCGACTGACCTTTTGCCTTTGATTATTCCTCTTCTGACACAGGCCGAAGGAAAAAGTTTAATTCACGACCCCCTTTATGAAAATAGATTAAATTTTGTTCATCAGTTAAGAAAAATGGGAGCTGATATTGAAATTGTTGACCCTCATCGAGCCTTTATTTTCGGAAAAACTCCGCTTCAGGGAGTAACCATCGAATCATGGGACATAAGAGCAGGGGCATCGTTGATAGTAGCTGGTTTGATGGCCGAAGGCACAACCATAATTGAGAATATTGGGCAAATAGACAGAGGATATGAGAAGATAGAGGAGAGATTGCAGAAGCTTGGAGCGGATATAAAAAGAATAAAGTCCTAAATTTCTAATTTCTAATGTCTAATTTCTAATCAAATCCCAATTCCCAAATCCAAATGACCAAATAATTTTTTAGACATTTAGGTATTAGACATTGGTCATTAATTAGGTCAATTAGAAATTAGGTTAATTAGACATTTTAAGATATGTTTGTAACTAAAATAGCAATTGATTTAGGAACCTGTAACTCTTTGGTTTTTATTCCTAAAAAAGGGATAGTTTTACAAGAACCTTCAGTGGTGGCTATCACCGAGCCGGAGAAAAGAATTTTAGCAGTCGGGGAGGAAGCGAAATCAATGATAGGAAGAACTCCTGAGACGATAAAAGTTTACCGTCCTTTAAAAGATGGAGTAATCGCTGACTACCGGGTAACTCAGGCGATGCTCAAGCACTTTATTCAAAAAGCCCAGGGAGGATTAAGAATTTTCAAACCGGAATTGGTAATCTCAGTGCCGGCAGGAAGTACTTCAACTGAGAGAAGGGCGGTTATCGGGGCAGCTTTAAGTGCTGGAGCAAAAAGAGCGTTCGTAGTTAAAGAACCAATACTGGCAGCAATTGGGGCGGGAATTCCCATTAACTCAAGTCAAGGGAATATGGTGATTGATATTGGAGGAGGAACCTCGGAAATTGCCGTTATTTCGCTCGGTGGAATTGTTACTTCAAATTCTATAAGAACCGGTGGAGATAAAATGGATTTGGCAATCTCTGAATACATTAAGAAGAAATACAATTTAGCAATTGGTACTCAATCGGCTGAGGAAATAAAAATAAGAATTGGCACGGTTACCCGTCAACGGAAAGAAGATTTTTTTGAGATTCGAGGAAGAGATTTAATTTCCGGTCTGCCCAAAAATTTAAAGGTTTCCTCAAATGAATTAGTTGAACCCTTAAAAGGAGTTTTGGAACAAATTATAGAGGCAGTAAAACAGGTTTTAAGAAAAACTCCGCCAGAGCTTTCAGCCGATATTATGGATAAGGGTATGATTTTGACCGGCGGCGGGTCTTTATTGAGAAATACTGATAAGCTTATAGCTCTCTCTACCGGTGTTCCTTGTTTTGTTGCTGAAGAAGCATTGTTTTGTGTAATTAAAGGAATCGGAGTTGTTCTTGAGAATCTGGAAACATACAAAAAAAGCTTACTGAGTAAAAAATAACGCGATACCAATATACTAATGCATACTAATTATACGAATATTAGTATCGTCAGTATCAATTCGTATATCAGCATCGATTTATGATTGTTGGTCATAAAACCCAATGGGATTTTTTAAAAAAGATAGCCTTAACTCAAAAAATTCCTCAGGCAATGATTTTTTCAGGAGTTGATTCTTTAGGTAAAAAGAAAATAGCTTTGGAGTTTATTAAATTTTTAAATTGTGAGAACAAAAACTTTGAAAAAGGTTCTTGTCAAAATTGTTTACCTTGTAAACTAATTGAAAAAGGGCAACACCCCGATTTAATTTTATTGGCTCCGGAAAAAAAAGATATTCAAATTTCTCAAATCAGAGAATTACAAAAAACATTAAATCTCCGACCCCGATTATCGGTTTTCAAATCAGTAATTATTGATAATGCAGAAAGTTTAAATTCAGAATCACAGAATTGTCTTTTAAAAACCTTAGAAGAACCAAAAGGCGCGACGGTATTAATTCTTATTACTTCGAGAATAGAAAGTTTATTTGAGACAATTCGTTCAAGATGTCAGATTCTGAAATTTTATCCGGTTCACCTTCAAGAATTGAAAGAAAATTTTAAAACACAAGTTCCTGAAGAGGAACTTCAAAAGATGTTTTTGCTCTCTTTTGGAAAGCCGGGCAAAGTTTTAGATTTTTTAAAAGATTCTCAGAAATTTTCAGAAGAGTTAAAAACCTTTAAAGAAATAGAATTACTTTTGGAATTGGACCTTGTAAAAAAGTTTTCTTTTTCCCAAAACTTTTTTAAAAAAGAAAATTCTGGAACTTATTTAAACTATTTTTTAGAGACTTTTGAGGATTATTTAAGGTTGGTTTTCTTAAAAAAGATAGGAGTAAGAAATGAAATCTTGAACTCTTTTGATTTGAAAATACCGGAAAGATATTCTATTTTAGAAATTAAAGAGGTGATTGATTCAGTTGAAAATTTGAAAATTTTAACTTCTCAAACCAATATTAACCCCAAATTGGCTTTTGAAAATTTAATGATTACAATGGGTTAAATTCCTGAACTTATGTCCTACCAAGAAATTATTGAAAAAATAAAACCTGAGCTTGAGAAAGTTTCAGATTCTTTTAAAAATCAGTTAATGGAAATAAGGGCGGGTAGATTGACAACCGGTTTGGTTGAGAATATAAAAATTGAATGCTTCGGTTCAATTCTGCTTTTAAAACAACTCGGAGTTATTTCCGTCCCTTCCCCTAGAGAAATTTTAGTTCAGTTATGGGATAAAAGTTATATTGAGGGGGTGGTTCGCGCAATCGAGCAAAAAAAACTTGGTTTAGGTATTAGAATAGAAGGGAATAATATTTATTTTTCTGCCCCTCCTTTGACTGAAGAAACGAAAAAGAATTTGCTAAGATTTTTAAATCAAAAAAAAGAAGAAACCTTTCAGAATATCAGACGTATGAGAGACATGGCCTGGAAAGAAATTCAGGAAGGTTTCCAAAAAAAGGAAATAGGAGAAGACGACAAATACAAAGGGAAAGACAAATTGGAAGAATTAATCAAGGAATACCGAGAAAAAATAGAAACATCCGCCGAGAACAAAAGGAAAGAAATCGAAAGCTAAAATGTTAAATTGAATTTATGTTTCTTACCATTATAATTATTTTTTTTACTTTGGTTGCTCTTTTAATTTTGCATGAATTTGGCCATTTTATAATAGCTAAGAAACTTGGGGTTCGGGTAGAAGAATTCGGACTCGGTTATCCGCCCCGAATAATAGGAAAAAAATTCGGGGAAACCTTATATTCGATAAATCTTTTACCCTTTGGTGCTTTTGTTAAAATTACCGGCGAAGAAGAAAAAGTTAAGGATTCTCGAAGTTTTTCTGAGAAGTCAATTTGGCAAAGGACTTTAATAATCTTGGGAGGAGTTGTCTCTTTTTGGCTCATCGCTTTTTTAATTTTTACTCTGGTCGCGGGTATCTGGGGAGTACCGGAAGCTGTTTCCGATGATTTTATCGGAGCGGCAGAGGTTCAAATTATTAGTGTTTTCAGTGATTCGCCGGCAGAAATAGCTGGATTGAAGTTAGGAGACACGATACTCAAGGGTGAAAGTGAAGAAACGGGTCTTCTCCAAATTAATAAAGTAAAAGAACTTCAAGATTTTGTTAATTCTCAAAAGGGCAAAGAAATTACGCTCACTTTAAAAAAGGGAAAGGAAATTCTCGACCTTAAATTGGTTCCCCGAATTTCTCCACCGGAAGAAGAAGGACCGCTTGGTGTTAGTTTAGCGAGAGTCTCCCGCTTTAAATATCCCTGGTACGAAGCTCCGGGTATGGGAGCGATAATCACGGGAGAAAAAACAGTTCAAATTCCAATGGTCTTAGCTTCAATTTTTCAAAAGTTTTTAAGAGGAGAAAAAGTTGAGGGGGTAGAGTTGGTCGGGCCGATTGGTATAGG
>Ga0210049_1005175_pt1 | contig 11192 bp, 5 predicted proteins | sample CryGeyCG2014_300_2_FD_183964 | JGI IMG/M metagenome (GOLD analysis project Ga0210049, IMG submission 183964) | Groundwater microbial communities from aquifer - Crystal Geyser CG06_land_8/20/14_3.00 (SPAdes) (version 2) | ecosystem: Environmental > Aquatic > Deep subsurface > Groundwater | place...
CCGGTAATACTAATAATTTGTCATCAACAAAAGGGATTTTTATCTTCCTTTCGTTAATTAAGTCTTTAGTTTCATTATTTACAATTACTGCTCTTTTTGCAAAATCATCTGATAAATATTTTTCAACTCGTTTGCCATTTCCTTTTGCCACAACTGAGCCATGGTCTGAACAGATATAAATTTGAAAATCGTTTCCAATTAAAATTTGAAAATCATTAATTACAGTCGATTTTTCAAGATATGCCAATACCGATTGAAAATATATTTCCTTGCTTTCGGTATTTGGTGGGAACTTTGCGGAGTGGCTTAATTCATCAAAGAAATTGTACAGAATGCTTATGTATTCATAACCAAGAAGTGTGTTAAGCGAAATTTCATCACCTTCCACATAATACTTTGTTTGTTTGCTACTGAAAAAATTGGCAAACTCCTTTTCTTCGGTTTTCCTGCCTGGATATTTCAAATCATAAACATCTGAATTACCTTGAAATATTGCGGAACGCGATATTGATGTTAAGGATGGCAAAAGAGTAAAAACAGCAGTTTCATCAAATTGAAAATCAAATTTTGACAAAAACTCTTTAAGCAAAAACCATTCTGCATAACCCATGCAATCAAAACAAATTAGTGCAACTTTGTTTTGGTTGACAATTTTTATATTTGCAAGTATTTTATCAACGGTTTTGGGCTGTTTATCGGTTGAAGCATAGAATGCTTGCTCCATACCATTTGAGTTGATAAACGCATCTAAAAACGCATCTATTTGCGGAATTAACCTTTGATAATCGGAATTGTTGGTTTTATATGATTGATAAATTAATTCCCCAAAAAGTTTTGCTAATTCTAAAATATTATTTGTGTTTGGCTCTTTCTCGATTAATGACTTGATATTATCCGAAAGAATAGATAAATATTTTACCGATGAAAATTGCTGTGCATTTTTTAGAATTGCGTCAAAATCATTTGAAGACAAAACCTGATGTTGATTGGTGGCAAAAACATAATCCAGTATTTCAATAATCTGAATTGGCTCCGTATTTCTCAATGCCTGATGAATATTGCCGTTTAAAGGCAAATCTTTATGTGTAAAAACAATGTGCTCTGCTTTATTTTGAATAAAAGCAGGAATATTTTGTTTTGTGGTGATTATAAGTACTTGTTTATTGTAATCAACCAATGGACGAATTTTCGCAAAATCATCAGTAAAATTGACTTCAACACTTTTAGCAGCAAGCCACGACAAGAAAACTTCGGAATACAAAACACCAGTTTGGTCGGTAACCAAACGAGGTAAGTTGTTTTGATAGTTCAGTTTTATGTCTATAAAATCTTGCCAATTCATAACTTACTATATTCCTTCAATCATTATTTCGGCAGCTTCAACAAAATCGTTTAGTTCGCCGCTGTTTTCCAATATAGTATTGTCTAATTTTTTCGCAATGCTTAAAATATCGGCAAAACGTTTTTCTTTATAGCACAACTCGAAACCATAAGCGATGGCTTCTTTCCGCACCAATTTTATTTTACTTTTTTGTGTTTGAGCCTGAACTAATAAAGTTTCAAATTCCCGTCTTAAATTCTTTTGCCTTTTTTCGGTAATCGAATTATGCTCGGTTTCGCTTTGTGGTCTGCGGTATTTTCCCTCTTCTGCAATAAAATTCTGCTCAAGCATTTCTCTCAGTTCCGGCACTTCATCACCTTCAACATTTGCCAATTGATTAAAAGCAATAGATATTTCAGAAAATGTTTTTGGCTCTGATAAGAAATTGTATAACCAAACTAAAGCCGATTTTTCATTGTTTACAAAAAGCAATGAACTTCCCGATTTTATATCGTCTATTCCTTCCAATTTCATTTGCTTTTTATATTCCAAGTAGGCATCTATTTGCTTTGTTGTAAACCAAAATCCATCTTCTTGTACGAAATTTTCCTTTAACATTCTATAGAAGGATTTTGCATCGTAGTTAATTTCGTAACCTCTTTGAATATAATACGCCAGCATTTTTGAATAGAGCATTTTATCTGTTCGTTCAATGGCTGGTTTTTTAGGTAAATTATTTAAAAACTCATTGATAAAGCTTATTTCTAATCCATCACCTGCTTGCTTGATGAAATTCTCAGAAAAAGAATTGCTTGGTTTAAAAGCTGAAATAACTAAATCATTGGCAACAGCACCTGCTGCTGTTACTTGCTTAAAACTACCTTGTTTTTTATCTAAGGTTGATACCTGGCAAATAATAAAGCCTGCTTTCGTAATGGCTTCTTGAATTCCATTCCAAACAGCAGATTTTGAATTATGAAATACAACTGTAACCCAACGCTTGGGTTTCAATACACGATAATACTCTTTAAATGAAGATAGCATTAAGTCATTATATTCTGGCAGCTTCTTATTTTGGATGTTGCTAATTATACCTTCCTTCTTGTTATTAGTAAATACCTTTAACCACGATTCAGATATAAAACTTAATTCAGAATAAAGTAAATTATCTCCAAATGGAGGGTCAGTAAAAATATAATCAATAGATGAATTTGGAATATTTGATAAGTCAGTGCAAGATTGGGTGGTTATTATGCTTTTTTCATTTTTAATATTTTGTAATTTTTTCATTGGCTTAATAAAACCTTTTGCACCAGACAATTTACGTTTTGAATACTCTAAAATATTTAGTTCTTTAATTAATGTAGGCATATATAAAGTCCCAGAAACATTACCTGTTCTTTTACCATATCTACTCATTTTAGAACAATTCACTAATAATGATGTGAAGAAAAAGTATGCATTTTCCTGTAATTTATTTCTCAGGAATGCCAATATTATTAAGCTTCTTTTAGTATAAAAGTGGTGTGTCTTTGACACACCAATGTGAACACCAGTTCTAAAAGAGTCACCCCATGAAGTTCCTTTAAATAACATTTTATCTGTCGGATACCATTCAGACGAAAATGTAGAGTTAATTTCTTCAATTTTTTTTAAATCCGATTCATCAGGTGTTTTAAGATACCTTTTATTCCCAACCTTATAGTCTATTATAACAGGAACTTGTTCTTTTACCTCTATTGTTTCACCATCTATATCAATTATTTCTTTTAGCACAGACAAACTACTTTTTTTTGATATTGATGCATTGCAATGTGGACAATCAAACTCATTTTTTAGTTCATCTCCATCGACAGCTTCGTGATAAAAAATATATTCCTTTTTACAAAATGGACATAGAAGTTTGTCGCTCAAAATTGTGGATTGTATAATTCCATTTACAGCTTGATTGTGGGAAGTTTTATACATCCATCCATAATTTTTTTCGGCTTCTTCTAAAGCATCTTTTATTGTTTGAATAAATTTTAGGAACTCTTTAGGATTGTTATAATTTTCACTAATAAATGTTGCATATGGTGACAAATCGGATAAAACAACCCTTCTTTTAGCAAACTGAGATGCCACGCCTGTCATTCCTGAACCTGAAAAACCATCTAAAACTAAATCATTTGATTCTGTGTAATGTTGAATAAACTGAATTATTGCATTGTGAGGAACTTTTGTATGGTAACTATGGGCATTATAAATTGGGTCATTTTTCCCTTCACTCACATCACCAACAAATGGTTCCCTATGATAATCATCCGCTTCCTCATCATAAGGTTTTCCATATTTTTCAATAAAGTCTTTTATATATGGATTTGGACAAGCAGTGTAATATGGCGGCTCGGAAAGCGCCAAGATATCCTCATCTGTACCAATAGGGAAACCTTCGATATTTTTTAGTTCTTCGAGCCTTGAAGCAAGGTCTTTTTTGTAATCAATATCTTTATTCATTCTTCTTTCCTTTAGTCAGTTTTTTAATGTTATTTTCCAATGCTTTCATTTCTTGTGCATCGTCGGCTTGTATTTGTTTTTGCCGGTATTTTTCGTATTCGGCTTCTGCCAGCTCTTTTGCCATTTCTGCCGATATTTTTCCGGCATGGTCTAATATTTCGCGGTCGTTTAAAGTTAAAAAATCGTGCAGTTTTTTAATCCAGTCAGCCATATACATCGGTTTTCGTTGGCGTGCCTGCAATTCGGCAAAAGATAAATACTGGTCAACAATCAGGTTCAGGTCTCTTAGTTCGTCTTCGGCAAGGTAGTTTTTGGCTATGGTAACATCCGTTTTTCGTATTTTGCCTTGTGGCGAGTTTTTCCATGAAGTTAAACCCATATTTTCTTTGTTGGCATCAGCTCTGTGTGCAATTATTTCGGCTGCTGTATGCCTATGAATAGCCCAGTGCATCATATTCTGTACTTTTTTAAAAAAGTCGATGCTAATGGGGTTGTCTTTGTCATAATCGTAGGCAGTGGCATAAATATCCTTAATTTTTGCATAAAAGATTTTTTCTGAACTTCGTATATCTCTTATTCTCTCAAAAAGTTCTTCAAAATATTGGTTGGTCAAACCCGTTTCTTTCAAACGTTCGTCATTCAACACAAAGCCTTTGATAATGTATTCTTTCAATTGTTGTGTCGCCCAAATACGAAATTGTGTTCCTCTATGCGATTTCACGCGATAACCCACCGAAATAATTACATCGAGGTTATAATATTTTGTTCGGTATTTTTTTCCATCGGAGGCAGTTGTCAAGTAATCCTTGACAACTGAATTTTCGTTCAATTCTCCTTCGGCAAAAACATTTCTTATATGCAAACTCACATTTTGCTTGGTGGTTTGAAAAAGCTCTACCATCTGCATTTGCGAAAGCCAAACGGTTTCGTTTTCAAGCCGAACCTCAATCTTAGAATTTCCATCTTCGGTAGCATAAAATAATAATTCTGATGCTGTATTTTTGTCTGCCATTGCCTTAATCAATTTTAAATCGGGTTTCATCTCCTTTTTGTTTCTCTAAATCGTTTAGCACATCAAAAAACGATTTTCGGATTTGCTCAAAAGTCTGTAATTCGTTTGGCTTAAACAAATCGTTTGTTAGTTTCTCTTTGCTAAGCTTCACTATTTTAATATCAATAAATAGTTTATTTATTGCTTCAATGAGTTGTGGTGTAATATTTTCGGGTAATTCAGATTTTTCGATAATCTTTTTAATAAGGGTTTTATGTTCATCAGCAATTTTTACTAATTCCAATTGTTCCGACTTTTTCTTTACTTCAGCAATGGTCGTTTCTGCATATTCATTAAAAATATTCTCAATGGTTTTGTCTATGTTTTTACTCTCTGTTGCTATTTCTTTATAATTCCGTTCCACTTTCATAAAATTGCTGTTTGTATCAAAAGGAACATCATAAAGTCTTTCAACATCAACTTTTAAAGCCCGCAAATCCAACAAAGAATTCCATAAGTTTATTTTTGTTTGCAATTTCTGTTTTAAATTGCAATTTGCATGAGAAAGTAATTCGGTTTTTTCAAATAAAGAATGTTGTTTGAAATCTTCAAAAACCTTCCAATTTACTTTACTGCCAATCGTATTTTGTAATGCAGGATAATAAAATTCTGTTACATACAATTTTTTAAAGGCATCAATCTTCCCCGAAATAGGAAAGCGTTCACTTAACTGAATAAACTTGTTGAAGTCTTTAACAATAGCAAGGGTATCAGTATAAAAGTAGCCTAATTTATTTTCTATCTGTTCATCATTAATAAATTCTTTATTTGCTCTTAAAATTTCCAATGCGTCACTCATATATTCAAGACCTTTGTGAATATTAGAATTGTACTCCAGTAAAGCAGTTTTAAGGTTTTCTAAAGAAGCAAGTAATTTGGTAATTTTTGCCAAATCATTTTTTAGATATTCCAAACTGTTAAATTTAGCATGATTTGCAATGTCAAATGTCTGCCAATCAATAGATTTTACTTCATTTAAAATTTGTTTTGCACTGTCGATATTCAGATAAAGAGAAGATTTACTTTCCAATTTAGAAATCAGAAAATCAGTCGAATTAATGTTATCAGTAATTTCTTTGACTTTGGTTTTATATTCTACAAAAGCTTCGTTGCGATATTTTTCTTGCAACATCTTTGCACCATTCAAACCCATTGCATTTAATAGGTTTTGAGCAAAGTCGTATGACAAATCATCCTTCTTAACAACATAAACAATGTTCTCGAATTGCCCAATACTCTTGAATTTTTCTTTTATATTAGAAATGTCTATTTCGTCTCCACCACGTCCTTTAAGAGTAACTTTACCCAGCGTTGTAAGCACAATCAATAAAAAATAGACCATTTCAGGTTCAAGCCCGTAAGGTGTTTTATTTAATTCAGAAACAATCTCTTTATTAATATCAACCACTTTTCCGTTTTTAGCATTAACGGTAGTTAAAATGAGTTGTGTAATTTTATTTGAACTTACATCAGGGTCGCCATTTTCATTTAATAAATTAAGAGTATTCAAAAAGTTTTTACTTCGAAGTGATAAAGCTCTAAAATTACCGTTTGATACTTCCTGACTAATGTGCGTTAATGTTGAAACAATATTGTTAGAAGATAATGTTTCAGCATATTTTGGATGCTCTGGAAACTCTGCATTAAAAAGTTTGTCAAATAATTTTTCTTTTAATTCTGAAATTATTTCGGAAAGGTTATTAAAATCTTTGCCAAGTGTTGATTTTATTGATATTTTTTCGCCATTTAAATCTGCTTCTGCAATATTTTGCACCCACATTGCAATGCGATACTTGATTCCGGGAACAACAACACCTGCTGGATTTCTAAACCCGTTAACCGTATCGCTTAGTCTTTTGCTCATAGCAGAAACCAACATATTTTTGCCAATAAGCGATTTTATTGCAACAATTTTTTTTATGATTTCAACATTCTCTTGCTTACCAATATTTAATTTTATGTTGAGCTGATTATCGGCATATTTCAAAGGTTTTTTGCTACTAAATGGCGAAATGAAGTTGATAACATAATCAGCTTTTTCAATAGATACTATTTCTTGACCTTTTCGTTGAAAAACAATTAAACCTTTACGGTAAGATTTAACAGACATCCAAGTGGCTTCGTCAATAAAAATATTTGGACTGTTCTTATAATGCTCGCTATCAAGAATCTCCTTTATTTGTTCAAACAAAACAGTTTCCTGCTTGTCTTCATCGCCACCAACAGCAATAATTTCATTTTCAATTCGCTCATCTGGGTCTTGTCCATCAATTGCAGGGTCAAATTTAAAATAGTCATTACCTGTGGCTTCGTCTTTTACAACTTTTATGTAAAACCCATCGGTAATATTTTTTATCTTTTTAATAATCATTGCAACTTGCATGAATGCCTCAAAAGCATTGTTTTCAGGTATTATCAATAATTGTTCTGCAAGTTCTTTTGCTGTTGCACCGTTTTGTCCTTTGCTCCAAAGTGAATAAACAGCAAGTCCTTTAATTAATTTAATAGCATCAATATGTAGTTTTTCTTCGAGATTTGCTGATATTTTTTGAACAACAATATTTACAGTTTTAACTAAATCGAAAATGCCTTCAAGGTTTCTGTTATTGGGATTATTTGCGAGAATATCATAAATTCTGTCGAAAGTGAAAAAGTAAGGGAATGGTCTGTCTATCACATATTTTAATTCAGTTTGTGCAAACTGAATAATACCCCTTTTTTCAAAATATGGTAGTTCATGAAATAGGTTTAATAAACCCGGAGTAAAAGGAAATAATTCAATGTATTCGTCTTGTTTATTGGCAACATCTTCTATTTTGTCAATAAAAGGTTTTAATTTACTTCCAATTTCAATTTCCTGTTCTTTAGTTTTTGGTACAATTCTTTGAGAAATAACTTTCTTAACCGCTTCTCTTCGGATAATAATATTTTGGAATCTTTCGCTAATTCGAGCTTCATCTCCTGCAATTTCTTTTAGTTTCGGACTTGAATAAATGTCCTCCTGCATAGAAATAGCCAATAGTAAATCCTGGTACTGACACACTTGTGCTACAACTCTTAAAAACTGAAAATCTCTTTTAATCTGAAAACTTTGTTTTGCTTGTAAAAAGTCTGAAACTTCATCAACTACAACTAATAATCCTTTTGATGTGTCTTTTTCTTTTAAATATGAAATAATATCAGCAAGATGGTCTTTAAAATTTAAAGTTTCATTCTTAGTGTATTTTGGAATTTCTAAACCATAGTTTTTCTTGATTTGTTTTTCAACTTCCCTAAAAAAGAAATAAGATAAATCAACATCTACAGGTTGTAATTCAAACTGAACCGTGAAGAATTTTCGAGCAATTTTATCTGTCGCTTTTTGAACAGTTTGATTTTTAATTAATGGTCGTAATTCAGGATTATTTATTACACTTACTAAAAAGGCAATTAAGTGAGATTTACCACTTCCATAATTACCAATGATTTTCACTGCTTTATGGTTTGGCTTTTTTAGATTATCAAAAAAATCAATTATTTGTTGTTCAAGTCCTTCAGAAATGATATAACTTGAAACCAATTCTTTTTGCAGTTCTCCTTGCTGTAAATCAGTATCAATATCAACTACATCTTTAATTTCAGTGTAATTAAAAAGCTTACCAATTGCATTGTCGGGCAAATCTTCAGGTTTAAGATATTTCCCAAATGAATCATTTACAACACTTTTATAGTTTTCTTCAATATCTTCGATATTGGTTAGATATACTTCATTAATTCCTTTATCGTAATATTCTTCAGATCCAACTTCACCATAAGACAATCTGTTGCTCATTAGTTTTTCACCTTCGAGAAATAATACAGTGCTTTTATTCCTTGAATTGTATTTGAAAGCTCCCACTGGCGAAATTCTTGTAAATGATTTATGATATAAAATACTCGCATTAGTCAATATAATTTTATCAGGCTTTGTAAGAAACCATTCTTTAATTTTTTGACCAATATCGTGGCTTGGCTCATTTTCATCATCCAATTCCTTGTATAAGAAATCTAATTCTTTTGCAACGTCAATTAATTGATATTCTTTTTCTTGTAAATATTTAATAATATTCTCTTTCTTATCATTGTTTTTACCAACAATAGCCCATAGTTTAAATCTTAGGCTATTTGCCAAAGAAAGATAAGTATCAATGTGTTTGCTGTGATATTCCATAATTATTTATTTTCTTTTCGTTCAATTAATAGGTCTTTAACTTCCACGTTGAGTATTTCAGCAATTTCATACAAAACTTCAAGTCTTGGCTGTTGTCTATTTTGCACATATCCGTTTACAACATTGTAGCTTTTACCCAGTCTTTCAGCCAACCAAGTTTGTTTTATTCCCTTTTCTTCAAGTACTTCTTTAATTCTATTCATTTTTTAAAAAGTCAGGCTGCTAAAATAGAGTTTTTATCTCAAAATTCATTATATAAAATGTATGAATTTTCAACGGGCTGTCTGTGCGTTGGCAAAATGAAGGCTCTTTTGGCTTTGCGAAGCGTTGGCATTTGTGTCGGGCAAAGACAAATGTGCCTGAATGTGCGGTGGGCTTTCCTTTTCTTTTTTGTCTTTTTACAATGAACGCTAACGTTTGGCGCTTGGAAAAGCTGGGCATTTAGCCGCAGTCGGTGTCAAACCGCTAAGAATATTATTTAATGTTAGATGTGTCAAGTTGCCCATTACTGCCCAGTTTTTACCAAACGTGTGTTAGCGTTTCGTTGGTTTTTGCCGATTCTTATTATTTGTCAAAAAAATTATCAATGGAGTCCTTATATTTATTCCAATTTTTTAATGAATATTTATAATGTCTATAAAACGGTATTAATACTCTTCCTAAATAATTGTCAGTTTCGGAAATAAATTTTGAGTTTTCATAAAGATATTTTGCAGAATTTTTACATTCTTTTTTAATTAACAAATTGAAAATAAGTTCGGATGACAGTAATACTGGTATTTCAGGTTTAAAACGAGAATTAAATTCATTCTTTATAACTGGTAACCAAAATTCATTCGCAATTTTTAACCAATATTTATTCAAATAAGCATTACAGTTAAAATAATTTTTACAAATGTTTTGTATATATAGATTTTCAATTGATAAATTTTGAAGTAATTTAATATTTGAATAAATACTTGAGAAATACTTAGATTTATTATTTTCAAGTCCAAATACTTTTTCAAAATGCTTTGTTTTACCTTTAATTAAGTTACCCGGATCAGTTCCAACTAATATTGCTTTAATGTTTTCTTTTCCTTCAAATGGAATTGGAAAAGGGTAAGTACCCTCATAAACATTATGGAATCTTTGTTTAATTTGTGATAATATTTCCTTATCGGTCATTGTCAGATATATTCATCTTTTCTTTTACCTTCTGAATTCTTTCCACATTGAGGACAAAACGGGTCTATTCTTTTGTGAATATTTTTAGCAGACCAATTACAAAATTTACAAGAATAATTGAAAAGTATTTCTTTTTTACTTGATGCTAATACAACAATAATACCTACAAGGCAGCTAAAAAAAATACTTAATAGAAAAGGTGCAAAAAATCCAATTTTTTTACTACTACCCTAAGCCGTTAAAAATTTAAGTTTTTCCAAAAAAAAGTTCCCCCAGTTTTTATTTTAGCAAAATCACATAGTTATAAACATCAGATTGTTAATGAATTAAATTATTGATATAAAAAATATATTTTAATAATTATTCGAACCTTAAAAACACCTTTTTGAAATTACAATATTTGTGTATTTCAATTTTGATATTTTTTTATTTTTCTTTTTTCACCACCAAAAAAGAAACAAAAAACCCTCCACGAAGTCCAACTCCAATTTTTTAACTAATTCAAAATAAATAGCTTAATAGATGAAATAGCTTTGTTGTAACACCGTGTATAATTAGCCCAAAAATTGTAGTTCGCACACTTCGTGGACAACCCACCGCACTTGCTTCGATTAAAATTAGAGAAGAAATATTCCCTTTTCGCTTTGTTGGAGTTATCTCCAACATATTAGGTATGAGTCTATTTACAAAGAGAAAAGTCTTATTAGCAGCATGATACAAAAAGATGGGGGAACTTTTTTTTCAAATATAGTGAATTTTTAACAGCTTACCCCCTGCCGAAATTTTTAAAAATGACAGTTCTTAATATCAGGATATTACAACTTTTTGGTTGCAATGTGGGTTAAAAGAGGTTCAACGAGGATGGCTCGAATATTTCCGTATGGCAAATATTTACAGCAAACTCAAAAGCCTTGATGGCTGGGTACGAAATCGTTTAAGGTATTGCATCTGGCATCATTGGAAAAAGC
>Ga0210049_1005179_pt1 | contig 11188 bp, 11 predicted proteins | sample CryGeyCG2014_300_2_FD_183964 | JGI IMG/M metagenome (GOLD analysis project Ga0210049, IMG submission 183964) | Groundwater microbial communities from aquifer - Crystal Geyser CG06_land_8/20/14_3.00 (SPAdes) (version 2) | ecosystem: Environmental > Aquatic > Deep subsurface > Groundwater | place...
GTATGGCTGTGGACGCCAACATTCTTATCTTTGAGAGGATGAAGGATGAATTGAGAACTGGGCGCACTTTAGGCGCCGCGGTAGAGGCTGGATTCAATCGTGCCTGGACAGCCATCCGCGATAGCAATATCACTACCTTTATTGCTTGTGCCATCCTTATTTGGCTTGGTACCAGTGGCACATTTCACGCCTCCATGGTTAGCGGCTTTGCCATAACCCTGTTTATCGGTGTGGCTCTATCTATGTTCACCGCTATCGTTATCACTCGAACCTTCCTGCGTCTCCTTGTGGGCAGCCGGCTGGTCACCAATCTAGCAGCTTATGGAGTAATGTCATTCCGAACGGAGTGAAGAATCTAACATGATTGACTTTGTGGGCAAGAAACAATGGTTTTTCCTTATCTCAGCCATAGTGATGGGTGTAGCCATAATCTCACTGGCTGTTTTTAAATTGCAGCCTGGGATTGACTTCTCCGGTGGTACATCCATGACTATCAATTTTACTCCCAAAGTGGAGCAGAGCGAGTCACCTCAGTTTCAGAGTCAATTACGCCAGGAAGTAACAAACTTCGGACATCCTGAAGCAATCATCCAATTTCAAAGGGAGAGCCGCGATTTCCTCGTCCGCATGAAGTTTATCTCCCTAGAAGAAGTGAGTGAACTAAGGGATAGACTAGAGGCGAATTTCCAAAGGGATGTGGAAATTTCTGTTCCCCTTGAGATGTCCCCAACTGTTGCTGCTGAAACAGCTCGCAATGCTGGCAGCGCCATGATAATAGCTGCTGTGGCTATGTTGCTCTATATCGCTTGGGCCTTTCGTCGCATGCCCAAGCCATTTCGCTGGGGCACCTGCGCCATTATCGCTTTAATTTACAACGTGCTTATAGTGGTAGGTATCTTCTCTATCTTGGGTCAGGTAGCCAATGTAGAGGTTGATGCTATGTTTATCACCGGAGTGCTGGCAGTTGTAGGCTACAGCATCAATAATACCGTGGTTGTTTTTGACCGCATTCGGGAAAATATGTCCAAGGGTATTAGCCCTGATTTTGCTGTGACGGTGAACTCCAGTATCATAGAGACATTGGGGCGTTCTCTGAATACCTCCTTGACTACCCTCTGTGTTATCCTGGCCCTTTTCCTCTTTGGCGGAGCAACAATCCATCACTTCATCTTAGTATTACTTATTGGCTTACTTGCTGGCACTTATAGCTCCCTATTTATTGCTGGCCCGCTTTTGGTAGTTTGGGAGAAGGGGGAGTGGAGCAAACTTTTACCCTTTGCTAAGTAGCCAGCATAGAAAATTAAAAGGCAAAATTTATGATAAATCCTAAGCACGAAATTCGAAATACTAAACAATATCAAAGCACTAATGACAAAAATTCAAAATAAAATGGGTTTTGGTATTTGAATTTGGGATTTGTTTAGGATTTAGAGCTTAGAATTTAGAATTTCCTTTAGATAGGTGATGTATCCTTTTTATCTTCTCAATATGCTCCTCAAATCCTCCGGGTTTTCTTGCCGATGATTTCCCTAATGGGTCAATTATCTCTGGGCTATCCAGGAGCACATCGAAGGTGGCTCTTACTGCAGAGGCAGCCACCTGAGGGTTATATCCACCTTCCAGGGTAAAAACGAGGTGTCCCTGGCATAGTTCGATAGCTAATTTCTTGAGTATTGCCACCATTTGAGCAAATCCAGTAACGCTTACTTGCATCATAGCTATGCTATCAGCCCAGTGAGGATCAAAGCCAGCGGAGACGAGGATAAGCTGTGGCTGGAATCTCCGGGCTACGGGAACCAAAACCTCGTTGAAAGCTCTTAAATATTCCTCATCGCCCCAGCCAGCAGTCATGGGAAAATTAACTGTAGCTCCCTCTCCTTCTCCGATCCCGGTTTCATTGACACCTCCTGTCCCCGGGTAAAATGGGTATTCATGAGTAGAAAAGTAAAGGACTTTAGAGTCGGCATAAAAGGTATTCTGAGTCCCATTGCCATGGTGGACGTCAAAGTCAACAATAAGAACACGGCTGAGGTTGAAGTTAGCCAGGGCATACTTAGCTGCGATAGCCACATTGTTGAAAATGCAGAACCCCATCGCTCGATTGCTAAGGGCATGGTGTCCCGGGGGTCTAACTAGAGCAACCACGCTATCCACCTCCCCTTTCATCACTGCTTCTACACCAGTTAGACCCCCACCGACAGCATATAAAGCTACTTCATAGGACTTGGGACACATTACAGTATCGGCATCTAGCCAACCACCGCCATCTGCTGCCCTGCTTTTAATCTGAGAGATATATTCTGGGGCGTGTACCATTTCTAGCTCCTCTATTGATGCCGGGTGCGGAGGCAGACAGGTAAGTTTTTCTTTAGTTCCCGTCTTCTCTAAATGCGACATTATAGCTACCAGCCTCTGGGAATTCTCGGGATGACTCCCGGTATCATGTTCCAGATAGATTGGGTCATAAACTAAGCCTGCTTTCATATAAGTCACCTCTTACTCAATCATAGCAAAGCTATTCAGGCAAAACAATAGAAGGTAATTAGTGTCACCCTGAGCCGAAGCTCTGACTCTGAACAAAGTGAAGAGGAAGAGGCTAGCGAAGGGTCTCTAGACGCCGCCCTGAGCATGATGAAGGGTTCTTCGCCGGACCTGCCCTAAGCGGGATTCTTCAGTCGCGGAGTTTATACTGAGCGAAGCCGAAGTGCTTCCTCAGAATGGCAGATGAGCGATGGGATAGCCTCCGTGGCTTTTATCCCGAAATTAGACCTTACTTCTGCGTCTCCGCCTGAGCCAGAACACTAGGATGGGAATCCAGACCCAGCAGAAAACGCCAAGCCAGATGAATCCAGTAGCCAGCCCCCTTCCGAAGGTAGTCAGACCACGCACCGCCGATTTGAGGGCATCAGAGGGACTCCAGGGTTCAGCCAACCCCTTGGTCTCCTTCAGGGTTACCTCAATAAGCGCCATATCTGAGGTGCGCTCCAGGTACTTTATTCGACCTTCAATTCGTTCAATTTCCCCTCGCACATCGGAAAGCGCCTGCTGTACCTTTAGCATCTCCTCTACTGTTGTTGCCTTCTCCAGCAATGCCAAATACTGAGCCTCAGTTGCCTCAAGGTTGTGTAACCGAGCTTGCAGGTCAACATACTCTTCAGTCACGTCCCTTGCCTCTGTGCTCTCGTAGGGTACATTTATCGCCAGTTGATGGAGCCTGTCGAAGGCTTCGTCAAATCTGTCACCAGGGACTCGGATAGTAACACTGCCTGAGATTCCCCTTTCCTCTTCATACTTATGTGAGGAAACCACATAGCCACCCAGCGCATCAGCTACTTCAGCAACCTTACCTATGGTCTCGGCTACATCCTCCACCTCCAAAGTTATATAGCCTGTTTTTATGATTTTACGCTCTACGGCTGGCTCGCCAGGCACAACCGTGCTCGGGTATTCTTTATCCTCATCACGAAATTCTTCAGGAGGTGCTGGTGCCGGCGTTGGTGCTGGTATTTCTGGTGGCATCGGCGGTGGGGCACCTGCTGGTGCGCAAGCGCTGGTTAGCATTAGCCCCAAAATTAGCAGCGGGGGCAATGAAAATTTGAGCAGCTTATTCATTTGTCCGCCTCCTTAATAGCAATCTCGGCCCTTTGCAAATTTTGAGCATCTTTCTCCATTTTAACACTATAAACGAGAAAAACCTTCAGAGGTTTAGGTTTTTGGCTGATACCCTTCCATCTTTCTAGGAAATGTAGCTCTTAGTCATTAAGTCTTCTTGGCTAACCTTGAATGTAAGCACGTAGAAAAAGCTGCTGCCATGGCTTTCTACTAATTCAAAGCCAGCGTCTCTACACCAACCAATCTCTGTTTTACGCAAACGATAGTCAGGGTCAATCAACCCCTCAGCTAGCGTTAATGACCCTTCTTTCTTCAAAACCCTGCGGATTTCGCCGAGTGCCTTTTGCTTAGGGTCTACACTATTTAGTGTGAAAAGGGGTAATTGAAAGCACCCGCTGACCTCTGTAGCCTAAGGGTTGAAAAATCTAAGGCGAAAGGAGGTCTAACGGATGCAGGACGATTGTATCGCAGTGGCGTTAGGATTGCCACAACTTAAGATCCTGGGGCAAAAGGAAATGGAGAACCATTTTGAGGTCACAGTAATCTATCGACGGGAGCAAGCCAGGTGCCCGCGGTGCGGTAAGATAACCAACAAAGAGCATGATAGGAGGCCACAGTATAAGCAAGACAGGCGACTGAGGGACAAGGTGGTATTCCTCACTTTGATAAAGAGACGATTTCGATGCCTTTTTTGTGGCAAGGTATTCACAGAGTCGGATGAGGTCTTTGGCACAAGAAGACGTTCCAGTTATCGGTTCAGGGAGTATTTGGGGCAGGAAGCACTTCATCAGACAGTGAGAAGGACAGCACAGAAAGAGATGGTTGGAGAAGGACTGGTGAGGAGATGTGTTGCTGAAGAGATAGGAAAGAGGCTTGAAGCAAAGGGGGCGAGAGAAACACCGGAGTTCATAGGTCTGGATGAGTTCTCAGTGAGGGGACGACGTCTATATCACACAGCCATCTGTAATCTAGTGGAGGGGGAAGTAATGGAGGTGGTGGAAGGGCAGGGGCAACAGAAGGTAGAAGAATACCTGGATAAACTTACTGAGCCTGAGAAGGTTAAGGCAGTGGCGATGGATATGCATGAGCCCTTCCGACAGGCAGTCCAGATGTGCTTGCCCCAGGCAAAGGTAGTGGCAGATAAGTTTCACCTTATCAGACATATCAATGGCGCTCTGGACAAGGTGAGGAGCAGGCTCCAGGGAGGGAGCAGAAAGGGGAAAAGGAAAGACCTCTTCAAGAGCAGATATACCCTGCTCAAGGGAGCTGAGAGGCTTGTTGATTGGGAGAGGGCAAGGCTAAACCAACTATTCTACCGCTACCCTGAGTTAAAGAAGGCGTGGATATTCAAAGAGAGTTTCAGAACGTGGTATAAGGAAACAGATAGGAGCAGGGCTGAGGAAATGCTGGGGCTATTGGAGGAAAAAATAGCGAGCGACTCCATATATGAGTTTAAGGGACTTCTCCATACGTTTGCTAATTGGAGAGAAGAGATACTGAACTACTTTGATTGCCGCATAACTAATGGCTTTGTGGAGGGAAAGAATAACCGCATTAAGACGATAAAGAGGATGGCTTATGGCTACCGTAACATGGATAACTTCCGAATGAGAATATTGGCAACTAACCCAGGCTGCAAGAGCACAGTTTCACACTTATTGACGTAGAACCTTTTAATTCTTCTGTGATACCGGGCAACCCATCTTCAACATCTCTCATTAATTTCGCTGTTGCCCTCACATCACCTTGCAATATTTCCTTCGCTAGCCCCATCTGCAGCCTCTCTATTATCTTCCCTCAGCAAAACGCTGAGATTTTATATTAGCTCTTGCTCAACATAATTATCTCATCAAGAGGCACATCGCAATATCTGTAGCGCAGCATATTCATTCAAGTTGCTTCGACATCATGGTGCCCCACTGTATTTAAGAAGAACGCTTGCGCATTACATCAGCTTTAGTGAGCAGATAGAGCATGCCACCTAGACACAGAAGGAAAATGCCAATGCCAATAGGCCCTGTCCAATACAGCACTAAAAACAGAGTGTCTGATATCCTTCCTCCTTTTGTTGGACATTGACTTTTATTCCCCGATTATATAGGTGTGCTTCCAGTGAAGTAAAGAGAGTATAGGACTGAGGACGTCTACTTCCTATCTATTTAAATTTAGCCCTCCTAGTGGGCCATGAGGGCTAAGCCTCTTGTTTCCTATTTATGGTCGGGGTGAGAGGATTTGAACCTCCGACCTCATGGTCCCAAACCATGCGCGCTAACCGCTGCGCCACACCCCGCAACTTTCAAGCTTAACTCACCTTGCTCGCTTCTGCAATTCCTCCCAATCCTGGTCTACTTTCCTCTGCAGTTCATCAGCTATGTGCTTGTTTTCAGGGAGAAGTAAATGCCCAAATCTCCCTTGCGCCTTCAAATATTCTATTACCGGCTTTTTCTCAAGAGGCCTTGTGGTTATCCTATATTTACCATTCTCGACTTCATAAAGCGGCCACATACAAGTATCAACGGCAAGTCGAGACATATAGATGGTCTGATCAATAGGGAAACGCCAGCCACGAGGGCAAGGTGCTATTACATCAATGTAGGAGGGACCCTCAATTGAAACTGCTTTCTGAACCTTAGTCATAAGGTCTCGCCAGGCATGTGGTGCTGCCTGAGCAGCGTAAGGAATACCATTAGCGACAAACATACCAACGATGTCTTTACGATGTTCTGTCTTGCCCGGCACGACTTTTCCCACCGGGGTGGTGGTAGTCCAAGCACCGAGGGGGGTTGCCCCGCTGCGCTGAGTCCCAGTATTCATATAGGCCTCGTTATTAAGACAAACATAAAGTATATGCTGGCCTCGCTCTATAACCCCACTTATAAACTGGAGCCCGATATCATAGGTGGCACCATCTCCCCCAAAGACCACAAATTTGACATCACGGTCTTCTATCTTGCCTAGTTTGACAAAATGCTTGTAAGTCGACCAGGCAGCAGCCAATGTGCTGGAAACGTTCTCAAAAGCATTGTGAATCCAAGGGACTCGCCAAGCAGTCTGAGGATAAGGGGAAGTACAAACCTCCAGACAGCCGGTAGGGGAAGCCGCTATTACTGGCTTACCCATGGCAGTTATTGTGTGCAATACCTGTCGAACGATAATGGTTTCTGGACATCCATGACAGGCCCTATGCCCCGGCGCTATTTTATCTTCCTGATTACATATCTCCTTTAACTTTATTGCCATATTACCTCCTTACTCTCTAACGGCAAGATATCTAACGAACGGCGGCTTAATCTCACCGGTCTCGGCAATTTGAGATAGTTCATAGAAGATATCACAAAATTCAGAAGGAATGGTGTCCCGACCACCTAAGCCATAGAAGTAATTGATGAGCTTCATGCGTAGACCGCGATTGAAGAAGGCGGCGCAGGTCTCAATGAATAAAGGACTTCCTTCAGCACCAAAGCAGGCGCATCTATCCATAACTGCCACTGCCTTTTTATCCTTGAGGGCCTTTACCACTTCCTCAGCTGGGAAGGGACGGAAGCAACGAACTTTAAGCATCCCAGCTTTTGTGCCCTTTTCTCGCATCTCATCCACGGCTTCCCGGCAGGCACCCGCCCCTGAACCTATGATCATAATCACCACATCAGCATCATCGAGTCTGTAGGGCTCAACTAGTCCGTAATACCTCCCGCTAATTTTGCCATATTCCTGCCCGATCTCCGGTATAACTCTTAAGGCGTTATTTATTGCTTCGAATACCTGACGTCTGTGTTCAAAGAAATAATCCCAGTGGTCATAAGCTCCAAAAGTTTTAGGTTGATCTATATCTAAGAGGGAATAAAGAGGTTTATACTCTCCAACAAAATTCCTTACCACCTCATCAGGTAAGACTTCAACTCGACCCAAAGTATGCCCTAAAACAAAACCAGCATGACCACACATTATCGGTAGAAGGACATCGGGGTGCTCTGCTATCCGTACTGCCTGAATGAAGTTATCATAAACTTCTTGATGGTTTTCGGCATAGATTTCAATCCAGCCTGTATCACGAGACCCCATCATGTCGGTCTGGTCTGTAAGTATATTAAGGGGAGCGGCATGAGACCTATTAACCACTGCCATTACAATAGGACAGCGAAGCCCTGAGGCAACCCAGAGGTTCTCCCACATGAGTTCTAATCCAGGCCCACAAGTAGCTGACATAGCTCGAGCACCAGCACAAGAAGCCCCTACGCAAGAGCTCATAGCAGCAAACTCGCTTTCAACAGGGATGAACTCAGTATCTACTAAGCCCTCGGCGACGAATTGGCTGAACTCCATAACAATCTCAGTTTGAGGGGTAACAGGATAGGCAGCCACAACATCAGGATTTATCTGACGCATAGCTTCAGCCACCGCCTTATCACCTTCGAGAGCTTTAACTTCAGCCTTTCTTACCATAACTTCAGCCATTATTTTGCCTCCTCCATTCTTGCTTTAACTTCTTCTACCATGGTGACCGCTTTCTTGGGGCACTCACGGGCACAAATACCACAACCTTTGCAGTGTTCATAATCAATCCCTATCACTTTACTATCTTTAACTAAAATGCTGCCATCTGGGCAATAAAGCCAGCAAAACATACAGTGAGTGCACTTCTCCATGTCAATTATTGGTCGAAAAGTACGCCATGTGCCCGTCCGATACAGTACCGAGTTACCTGGTTCGAGAATTACCACACCTGTCTCTAATTCTTTCCAACTTTTTAGCCGCATTTGCACTTTCCTTCCAAAAGATTTTTAGCCCGCTTGAACAGTCTCATAAGCTTTCTCAAAAGCTTTCACATTTCCCACAACAACTGCTTCCTTAAATTTACTGCTGAGTGATTCTCTAATCATTTTAACCAAATTTTCTTTGCTTACTACTTCGACAGCCCGAGCTAGAGCGCCAAGCATAGGAATGTTGGGGATACTTTTGCCTAAGTTTTCTATAGAAATGGAAGTAGCGTCAACAGCATATATTTTCCCCTTATAGCCTAGCTTAGAACGAATATTAGCCGGAGATTCAGTGGTATTGATCACAAGCACCCCGTCCTCCTTAAGCCCAGCTACCACATTGACTTCGTCAAGAAGTGTAGAATCAAGCACTACTACCGCATCAGGTTCAGCGATCTCACAAAGGGCTCTTATCGGCTTAGTGCTTACTGTGGTAAAGGAGCGCATAGCGGCTCCGGCACGCTCTGCTCCGTAATCAGGCAAGCCCAAAAAATACTTATCTTCAAATCTCCCTGTCTCTGCTAAGATCTTGCTTGCGGTCACTGCTCCTTGACCACCTCGCCCATGCCACCTTATCCCAATTGGATCTCTTTTTAGTTGCGCCATATCATAAACACCTCCTTTAGTTAAGAATGTACCCCTGAAGGGACTCGAACCCTTGCATCTGGCTCCGGAGGCCAGCGCTCTATCCTCTGAGCTACAGGGGCCACGAACGCAGTTTAGCACTCCAAGGTGATTTAATCAACACTTTTGGATGACCCGAGCATTGCTAAGACTTCACACAACATCGCTCCAGGAGACACAACCGCAGGGGCTTACCGTAAATCTATGCTTGAAAGGAATAAAGCATATAGGCGCCAAAGATATAAAGCCCGAGCAAAACCAGAGCATACCAACTAATGACGATAAAAGTCTTGCGCCTCTGTCGTAACTTAAGCGCAGCAATGACCAGAAGGTTCATCACCACTACCACCGCAGCAGTGATAAGATGACTACCTGATACCGAGGAGAGAACAGCTCCTTTAGCATAAAAAAGGTCAACCGGAAAAACCATGGTGATGTCGAGCATATTCGCGCCTAACACATCGGCGATGGCCATATCTATAGCTCCAATACGCAGGGCAGTTGTAGCAACTACCAGCTCGGGTGCCGAAGTAGCGATAGCTAGGAATAAACTGCCAACAAAACTGGCCCCAAAACCAGTAGTCTCGGCAATCTTATTACCAATGAATGACAGCCATATTCCAGCGGCAATAACTGCTGCCGCGGCCAATGCAAATCTGAGATATGCTGTCTTTGCCGGGATCTCCTTATATTGGAGAGAATCAGCTTTCGCTGTGGCCGATTGGTGGCCACGTTCAGAGAGGAACATTTGTCTCATACCTACCAAATACACCACAAGAATAATAATGCTTGGTATGCCCACCCATCCCAGAGCCAATCTGGAAAACCTCGCTCCAGCAAGGATACCCCCAGCGGCAATAGTAATAAGCAATATCCCCCAGCCGGCCGATGCTGTATGTCTTGGACTTGCCTCGGTCAAGACCGGGGTAGAGCGGTGGAGAATATCTAGCAAAGCCAGGATAGAGAGATTGAACATGCAACTTCCAAAAAGAGTGCCCAAAGCTAAATCGGGGGAAGGGGGCCTAACTAAAGCAACTGAGCTTACACTGGTGACCAGCTCAGGCATAGTAGTAATGGCGGCAATGAGTACCAGTCCTATCCATATCCGCCCCAAGCCTGTTTTCTCAGCAATAGCATCCCCATACCGAGCCAACTTTGTTCCCGCAAATAGGATAATAGCCAGACATAGAAGAAACTTGAACCAAATCAAAGGTTATGGCTCCTGGAGCTTAATAACATGAGACAATCATACTATATAAAGGGCGAGCTATAAAGCACATGGCTGATATGAACTATATGGTATAATTACCACTATAAGCAAGGAGAGGTGACCGAGTGGTTGATGGTGCCGCTCTCGAAAAGCGGTGGGCAGCTAATGTCTCGTGGGTTCGAATCCCACCCTCTCCGCCAACTTAGGGAATTAAGGAGGTAGGTGAAGGTGGATAAAGAAACAATCTTTCTTGTTGAAGAATCAGCGGAGGGAGGATACGAGGCAAGGGCTCTAGGATACTCTATCTACACAGAAGGAGAAACCTTGGGACAGAGGAAAAGATGAACAAAGGCGAAATTACAGCAAATATAATATTTAAAAAAGTGACTTCAATCCTCGCAAGCTATGGAGCAAAGAAAATAAGTATTTTTGGATCTTATGCCAGAGGTGAAGCAAATCCAGAAAGTGATATAGATATTATTGTTGAATTTTCGGAAGGGAAAACTCTTCTTGATATTGTAGGAATAGAACAGGAACTATCTGAAGCGTTAAGTATAAAGGTGGATTTGCTAACCCAAAAATCCATAAGCCCCTATTTAGTTGACAGGATAAAGAAAGAAATGGTGGTCATTCACGAATGAGGAAGGACAATTATGTATATCTAAGGCATATTTTAGATGCTATAAATCGAATCGAAGAATACACCAAGGAAGTAAAATATAAAGATTTTATGGATAGTAATTTGGTTCAAGCTGGTGTGATGAGAGAGATTGAAATAATAGGAGAGGCTACTAAGAGGTTAACTCAAGAATTCAAGGGAAAATATCCAGATATACCTTGGAAGAAGATGGCAGGAACGAGAGACAAGCTTATCCATGATTATTTTGGCGTGGACATAGACGCCGTTTGGAATACAGTGAAGCAAGACATACCTGCCTTAAAAGTAAAGGTAAGTGGAATCATAAAGGAGCTAGAGCCAAATAAC
>Ga0210049_1005181_pt1 | contig 11186 bp, 3 predicted proteins | sample CryGeyCG2014_300_2_FD_183964 | JGI IMG/M metagenome (GOLD analysis project Ga0210049, IMG submission 183964) | Groundwater microbial communities from aquifer - Crystal Geyser CG06_land_8/20/14_3.00 (SPAdes) (version 2) | ecosystem: Environmental > Aquatic > Deep subsurface > Groundwater | place...
TGCTCGGTGTTGGTATTTTCAGAAAAGTAACGGGTGAACATGATTTTCTTCAGTATGCTGTCCGTAAAGCTATGTCATGGATGGAGTATCAGAGTCCTTCGGACCGATATATGGTTGCCCAGCAGCCGACAAGCGATTGGCGCGATGAACAATGGGTGACTGGATATGGTCTGTATGTTAATACAATTGTATATAGCTACCTCCGGCTTCTGGATCAGCACGAAAGAGCAGATATGATGCGCAAAGAAATAGGGCGGTTTACTATCACAGGGGGAGTACAGCGCCGTCATGTCCCCGAAGGTCTTGTGGTAAAACATAAACCTTACTATGCTTTCTGGTCATATAAAATTTATAGTAGTGAACGGTTCGACCTGCTCGGTAACAGCCTTGCCATTCTTTCCGGAATTGCATCACACTCGCGGGCTGAGGAAATGGTTTCATGGATTGAAGAGGAGTGTGCGAGCATGATAAAAAGGGGTGAACTTGCTGTTGATCTACCCCCTAATTTTTCCCCCTATATTAAACCTGAAGATCCCGACTGGCTTGTGCGATATGAAACATATAACAAGCCGGGAGAATACCATAATGGAGGTATTTGGCCTTTTATATGCGGGTTTTATGTGGCAGCCTTAGTTGCTGCTAAAAAGTTTAGTATTGCAGAAGAAAAGCTCATTGCACTTACAAAGATTATAAAAAAAGCCAAAAGTAAGAATGTTGGTTTCGGTTTTAATGAGTGGCTAAAAGCCCAGAACGGCAAAGTCATGGGGCAGGATTGGCAAACATGGAGCGCTGCGCTTTACCTTTATGCCGTAAAATGTGTTGAAGAAAAAAGAACACCCTTTTTTGATGAGATAAGAAATTGAGGGGACGTACATCAGCTTATAAGTTAATCATTCATCTATACAGAAGTTACGGTCTTAGGAATGATTGGGAAGCAATGCCCAAGCATAACACGGAGTCCGGCTTTCTTCCAAGTTGGTCTCTATGCGCTAACAATAATGTGATGAAGCGCTCCCGGCGCATCTATGCGTGACTTGCGCGGCATGAAGTATCCATGCCACAAAAGGGAGATTGTTAAGTTATAAATTTATGTACGTCCCCTATTTCCACCCCTATTTCACCCTTTCACCCACTGATTCTTCGAATTCTGCCCATCCTGTCATCAGAAACGGTCGGTCGAATTCGGGGTTTTGCTGTGATGCGATGCACTCAAGAAAGTTTCCCACCGGTATTTCGTCTTCAGCGTCCCGAAGATCCTCCGCCGGTATTTTCTCTATGATAGAAACATGAAACCTCTAAAGCACTGCTTATAAGTGGTAATCCTCACCTTAAAGGCAAATTGAAAGTTACGTACTTGTAAGTCTGTCAAGGAGTTCAGCGTTTCATGTATGTCCCCATAAGAGGTCTATACTGAAAAGCTTCGGGCCATGTTAACACGTACAGAGTTGGCAATCCGAGATTTTTATGATATTGATTCTGCCGTCATGAAAATGAACCTCAATTTAACTTGGATCGGGCGTTCAACCTTGTTGCTGAGCTTGGATATAGGCTTCAAAAGTTAATATGACTAACCTTAAATTGGAGTTACTTCCGTGAGACGATATACGGCAGGCACCCTCATAGGCTACTTTGCAGAACGAGATGAAGCTCGTAGGGCTCTACGGAAGCTGCAGAGAAGAGGCTTCCGCCGCGCCGCATTGGTGCACAAGACCGCGGGCGGAGATGTACACATCGGGGACCCCTTCCTTTGGCGCCGTGCTCTCGGGGTGACCTTGACTGCCATTCTTTTCGGGGGCCTCGCCGGCGTGGCATCCCTGGTCCTCCATGGGTCAGCGCCGATTCTGAGCGGAAGCCTCTCTGCCCTGGTTCCGATCTTCGCAGGTGGATTGATCGGAACTCTCTTGGGTGGGGTGTGGATACGGCGATCGAAGTACGGTGTCGAACGAAGGCTTCTTGAGGATCACGCACGTTGGTTAGTGTCCGAGGAGACCGTTCTGATCCTCCAGGCGCCGATTGAAACACTGCGGTTCCCGGCGGCAGCGCTTCGAGAAAGCGGCGACATCCCGCCCGCAGTCTTCGTCCTGTATCCGAAGCGCGAGAATCCAATTGGAGATCTCCGAAGTCTTGGGGCGCCGCTCTCTCCGGCGCAGATCCAGGAGCATGCCCAGCGCCTGGCCAAGGACCACGAGGTGGACCCAAAGACGCGGCGGAACGCTGAGCTGCTGAGGCGGGTCGAAAACGCCCATCAATGGGTACATCAGGTATGCTTGTCTCTCTCCGAAGCGAGTCGACTGGAACAGGGGACGCCTCCGACCGCCGAGTGGATCCTCGATAATGAGTACGTCGTCGAGAGCAACGCCCGCGACGTTCAGTTGAACCTTCCCCGGCGTTTTTACCAGGAGCTGCCGGCACTCGCCAACGGGCCCTACCGGGGCCTGCCGCGCATCTACGGTCTGGCGAAGGAACTTGTCTCCTCTGCGGAATGGCGCATAGACCGGGAGAACATCCTTGCATTTATTGAGGCCTATCAATCCGTGCGCACGCTGACAATTGGCGAACTCTGGGCTGTCCCCCAGATGCTGCGCATCGCGTTGATGGAGAGCATCCGGGACCTTGCCGCCGGCGCTCTGACCGAGCTGCGGGAAGGTGAGTTCGCCGACTTCTGGGCGAACAGGCTCATTACGGCCAACCGGCGAGATCCCAAACAGCTCTTCTCTATCCTGGCAGAACTTGCCGCAAACCAACCCAACCCGAGCCCCTATTTCGCTACTCAACTGGTCGGCCATATCTACAACGAAGACGCCGCGTTAGCGCCGGTCCAGAGCTGGATAGAGCGCACTTACCGCAATTCCCTGAGCGAGCTTAACCTGCGTGAGCAAAACCGCCAGACGAAGGACCAGATCTCTATCGGCAACGCATTCACCAGCTTGCGACAGCTGGCCCTGTTGGATTGGAGAGGAGTCTTCGAGCGTCTCAGCCGCGTGGAGCGGTTGCTTCGATTCGATCCCTCCGGCGTTTATTCCAAGATGGATTTCGACACACGCGATCGCTATCGTCGGACGATTGAAGAACTCGCCCGTGGGTCCGGTCAGGCGGAAGACCAGGTCGCCCAACGCGCCATCGAGCTGGCGACGCAAGCCGCGAGTGAAGCGGCGAAGGATGAACGGCGGCTTCACGTCGGGACTTATCTGATGGGCGAGGGAAGGCGCGAGTTTGCGCGGCTCATACGCTGCCATGAGGCGCCGCGTTTCCGAGTCCTGCAGTGGATATACCGCCATCATTCTGCAGTGTACTTTCTTGGGCTCAGCCTCTTCTCCGCTGTATCCATCTCTCTGATCGTCCTGCCTGGTCTGCGCGGGCAGACGCCCGGGATCCGGCTTGTGATCGCTCTCCTTTTACTGATCCCCGTCAGCCAACTCGCGATTGATGTTTTGAATTACCTCGTTATGCGGCTGCTTCCACCCCGAGCCCTTCCAAAAATGAATTTTGAAGTTTCGGGCATTCCTGACGCATTTCGAACGTTGATCGTTGTGCCCGTGCTGATGGGGGACGCGGAGACGATCCGGGCAGAGGTGGAGAATTTAGAAATCCGGTACCTGGCCAACAAAGAAGGCAATCTGCTCTTCAGCCTCTTCACGGACTACACCGATTCGGATCAGGCGCATCGTGAGGATGACGAAAGACTGCTCCAGACGGCGACCGAGAGCCTCGAAGCTCTCAACCATCGGTATGGGGGTAAGCGTTTCTTCCTTTTCCATCGGGACCGCACCTGGAGTGAATCCGAGCAGAAATTCATCGGTTGGGAACGCAAACGCGGGAAGATAGAAGAACTCAATCGTCTGATAGATGGAACGCGACCTGAAGATGCCGATCGTTTGGTATACGTCGGCGACCCGGATCATCTGTCCAAGGTGAGGTTCGTCATCACATTAGACAGCGACACACAACTGCCTCTCGGCACTGCCCGCAGGATGATCGAGACCCTGGCACACCCTCTCAACCGGCCGCGCTTCGATGCCGCAGGCAGGATCATGGCCGGCTCTTACACCATCGTCCAACCGCGCGTGAGCCCAACACTTCCGAGCACGAGCGCCTCGCCTTTCAGCCGACTCTTCGCAGAAGCGGTCGGAATTGACCCATACACCAAGGCTGTTTCCGATGTCAATCAGGATCTCGCCGGTGAAGGCTCCTACCATGGCAAGGGTATCTATGATGTGCGCGCCTTCAGTCGGGCGCTGTCTGGGAGGTTTCCTGAAGAGTGGTTGCTGAGTCATGACTTGATTGAAGGCGCTCACGTCCGAGTGGGCCTGGCCAGTGATATTGAGCTCTATGATGAATTCCCGCAAAGTTACCTGAGCTACACCCGCCGGCAACATCGTTGGATTCGCGGTGATTGGCAAATCGCGGATTGGATTTTGCCGTGGGTTCCCGAGCCTGGAGGACGGCGAGCGCCAAACCCACTCTCCTGATTCGACCGTTGGAAGGTTTTCGACAACTTGCGCCGGAGCCTGATACCCGCGACCAGCCTGGGCTTACTCATAGCCTCCTGGCTGACTTCTCCTCAGATCGCGTGGATCTCTACGCTTGTGATCGCCATGCAGTTGTTCTTCCACCCTTTCGCGCAACCCTTTACCATGGCCACTACCCGCCGGGGGCTGAAGAGTTTCTCCTTCTCGAAGGTGGCGCACGACCTGCTGCGGACGGTTGCTGATGCGGCGTTACTTGTGCACCAGACCTGGCTGGCTCTGGATGCCATTCTGCGGGTCTGGTATCGCCGCCTTATCTCTCGCCGCGGGTTACTCGAGTGGACTTCGGCCCAGGTGACCCATAGAGGCGCCCCGCGTCGGCAGCCATGGTTTACAGCTTCTTTGGGCCTGGCGAGCCTATTCAGTGGGATCGTGGGTTGGGCGGTGCAGCGCTGGATGCCATCCAGCCTTGCGATGGCCGGCCCCTGGCTCGTCTTGTGGTTCCTATCCCCTCTGATCGGCCGGCTCTTGAACCTTCGACCGCAGGCGAAGCAAAAACAACTCCTGCTGCCTGAAAAGGATCTGGGTTCCTGAGGAAGGTTGCACGACGGACCTGGCGCTATTTCTCGGACTTTGTCAGCGATGACACGTCTTGGCTTCCACCCGACAACTACCAGGTCTCCCCTCAGAACCAACTGACGATGCGCACCAGTCCGACCAACATCGGTCTCTGGATGCTCAGCGCACTATCCGCACATGATTTCGGTTATATGACGATGGATTAGGTTGTCGAAAAGCTGACACATACCATGGAGACGATCGGCAAACTGGAGCGCTATAAGGGCCATCTGCTGAATTGGTACGATATTCAAACTCTGACCCCTCTCGAACCTCGCTACGTGTCCGCCGTAGACAGCGGAAACCTGCTGGGCGCCCTATGGTCACTGGGGCACGGACTGGACGAGCTGATTCAGAGACCCGTCCTGGATGGGACAGCCTTTGAAGGCCTGCGGGATACAGGGGAAATCCTGAAACAGGTCGTCGAACAGGAAGGCATTTCGGGTCTGGACGCTCACGCCCTCGACGAACTGATGCGCGCGTGGGAAACCACGCCTGCTCGTATCGCCGACGCGATTCGTTTGCTGCGTCGGGTGGAGAGCAGCGTAAGGGCTTTATCCGATGGGGCGCGTGAGTCCGCCGACATTGAAACGGGAGAGGCTTATTGGGTCAGGCAAATGGAGGAGCAGGTATCGGCCTGGCTAAGGATCACGTATCGCTATCTCACCTGGATCGAAATCCTCGATGAAAAAAAGGAGGAGGAGATCACCCCGCTTGGCCTGGAGGCCCTGCTCGCTGTCCGCCAGGCTGTGTCTCACGCGCCTTCGCTTCTCGATCTTGCCCACGGACGCATCGGCTGTATTCCGATCCTTCAAGCGATCCGCGAGGAGGCTCCCTCAGCCGCAGCCCCCCTCTCCGAATGGCTTGACCGCCTTCTGGAGGCCTTTGCCAGGTCGCGATGGCTGGCCGGTGAAATCCTGGGTTTGGGCGAGCGGCTCATCCAGGACGTACGCTGGTTATCCGAATCTCACAATATGAGTTTCTTGTATGACCCCGAACGACGGTTGTTCTCAATCGGCTACAAAGTTTCCGAAGGCCGCCTGGATAGCTCCTGCTACGATCTCCTGGCGAGTGAGGCGCGGCTTGGGAGTTTCGTCGCCATCGCTCGTGGCGATATCCCTGTTGAGCATTGGTTCTCGATGAGTCGACCCTACGGTGCAATCGGTCGGCGCCGAGTGCTGCTAAGCTGGACAGGAACCATGTTCGAATATCTGATGCCGCTTATTTTCCAACGCTCCCAGGAGAACTCGCTCCTTGATAAAGCGGCGAGGGAAGCGGTGGCGATTCACATTGCCTACGGCCGCCAGCGTCGAGTGCCGTGGGGGATATCAGAGTCCGCCTTTGGAGATCTGGACCTCAACAAGACCTATCAATATAAGGCCTTTGGCGTACCGGAGCTCGGATTGAAGCGCGGCTTAGAGGAAAAGGTCGTCGTCTCACCCTATGCCACCCTTCTGGCGCTGAACGTTGCGCCGAGAGAGACCGTGCAGAATCTGAAACGACTGGCCGGCCTGGGGCTGCTGAACGATTACGGCTATTACGAAGCGATGGACTTCAGCCGTCAGCCGAGTCGTGAGGGCGAGCGTGGGTTGATCGTACAAACCTACATGGCGCATCATCAAGGCATGGGTTTCCTGTCACTGACCAACTTCCTCTATAGCAATCCTATCCAGCGCCATTTTCATGCCGACGCACGTGTGCGTGCCGTTGAGCCCCTGCTCCATGAACGCATCCCGATCCTGTCTCCGCTGCACCACATCTCCACGCGCGAGAGAGTGTCTTTGCCGGAGAGCGTCGGCGAAGTAGCACCATCGGTGAGCAAATTCAATACCCCCCATACGAGCACGCCCAAAACCCAACTCCTCTGCAATGGTCGCTATGGCCTGATGATCACGAACGCGGGCGGGGGATACAGTCGGTGGGGCAACTTTGAGATCACACGCTGGAGGTCGGATCGGACTCAGGATCCGTGGGGAACCTTCTGCTACATCCATGAGGCCGACTCGAATCGAGTGTGGTCCAACACGTATCACCCGGTCGGCGGGAAAGTTGAGGCGTACTTCTCCACCTTCGCGCTCGACCGTGCCGTGTTCCGGCGCACTGATAACGGCATTCAAACCGAAACGGAGGTTGTCGTCTCGCCGGAAGATGACGTTGAAATTCGGCGGGTCACACTGATCAATCGGTCCGTTCGGCCCCGCCGTTTCAATCTCACGAGCTACGCTGAACTCTCGCTGGCGCCGCACAACGCAGACCGGCAGCATCCGGCCTTCAACAAGCTATTCACCCAAACCGAGGCGGCGCCTAAACATCAAGCGCTCCTCGCGTGCCGCCGATCTCGCGCGGAAGACGATCCACCCATTTATGTTGCGCACCGCCTTACGCTTGAACACGCCGAGGACGAAGCCTTGCAGTTCGAGACCGACCGGCGCCGATTCATCGGCCGAGGGCGGACGCTCGCAAACCCGATGGGGGTCCTCCAGAAGCCTGGCAACAGCCAGGGGTTTGTCCTGGACCCGATCCTCAGCCTGCGCCGGAGCCTGACTCTCGGTCCAGGCCAGCGCGTCCGGGTTTCCCTGGTTCTCGCCGCCGGCGAAACACGCCAGGAGGTCTTGAGACTGATGGGTAAGTACAGCGATCCCCATGCCATCGATCGGGCGATGGATTTCGCCTCGGCCTCTGCCCAGCTTGAGCTACGATTGCTTCGCATCCAGCCCGAAGAAGCTCGCCACTTCCAGGGCCTAGCCAGCCACCTGCTGTTTTCCAACCCGCTCTTGCGCCCTTCCGCCGAACGCATCGAAGAGAACCGCAAGGGTCAAGCCGGGTTGTGGCCCTATGGAATATCGGGCGACTTGCCGATTGCCCTGATCACCATTGGCGAGACGCGGGATATCAGCCTGGTCCGTCAGATGCTCCAGGCGCATACCTATTGGCGAATGCACGGGTTGACGGCAGACCTGGTGATCCTCAACGAAGAGGCCGGCGGCTATGAACAGCCGTTGCGTGAACGACTCGATGGCCTGATCCAGGCGCATTCGACGTATACGGGGATGGATCAGCCCGGTGGGATTTTCTTGCGCAGCGCGGATCAAATTCCGGAGGAAGACCTGACGCTGCTCATGGCCGCGGCGAGAGTGGCGCTGGTGGCGGCACGCGGCACGTTAATCCAGGGCGTGCCTGTGGAGGTTCCCGAGCTGTCGGAACCCATGGCCAAGAAACGTGATCCCCGGGAGCCTTCGGCAACGCTTCCCTTCATGGAGCTGCCGTACTTCAATAGCCTGGGCGGTTTTACCCCGGATGGGCGTGAATACGCGATCTATCTCGGCCCGAACACCCACACGCCTGCGCCCTGGGTGAATATCATCGCCAACCCCACCTTCGGCACATTGGTCAGCGAAACGGGGGCTGGCTTTACCTGGTATGGAAACAGTCAGCGCAATCGCCTGACGCAATGGTCGAACGACCCCGTCATGGATCCACCTTCTGAGGCGGTGTACATCCGGGACGAGGAGACCGGTGTCTACTGGACGCCGACCCCGTCGCCGATCCGCGAAGAGACCGCTTATCGGGCAAGGCATGGAGCAGGGTACACGGTCTTCGAGCATAACAGTCAAGGGATTGAGCAGGAGCTGACGGTCTTCGTTCCAGTGGATGAAAACGGGGGAGAACCGATCAAGCTGCAGCGGCTGAGGTTGAGGAACGACTCCTCCCGGCGTCGCAGACTGTCGGTGACGTACTATGTGGAGTGGACACTGGGCGAGAACCGCGAATCCTCCCAGATGCACATCGTGACCCGCTGGGATGACGAAGTCCAGGCCCTGATCGCCCGGAATCGCTACCACCCCGAGTACGGGGATCGGATCGCCTTCGCGGCCATCGTCCCGCTTGCGGAGTCTTACACCGGCGACCGGACGTCCTTCATTGGGCGCAACGGCTCGCTGGGTAGCCCGGCGGCGATGGAGCGGACCGGGCTATCACGTCGGACGGGGGCGGGACTCGACCCGTGTGCGGCATTGCAGGTTACGGTTGAACTATCTCATGGAGAGAGGGCTGAGATCACGTGCATGTTGGGCCAGGCCGGGTCGGTGGCGGAGGTCCAGAAGCGGGTTCGGGTCTACCGGGAAGGCTCGGCGCTCGAGACCGCGTTAAGCCGGACGAAAGCGTGGTGGGATGATCTGTTGGGCACGATCGAAGTGCACACCCCCGAACTGGCAGCGGACTTCCTGATCAACCGTTGGTTCTTGTACCAAAGCCTGAGTTGTCGGATCTGGGGACGTTCCGCCTTTTACCAGTCCGGCGGTGCATTCGGCTTCCGCGATCAACTGCAGGACGTTATGGCATTTCTATACGCGTCTCCCGAGCTGGCGCGCCGGCACATCCTGCTCGCGGCGAGCCGTCAGTTCAAGGAAGGCGATGTCCAGCACTGGTGGCATCCACCGAGCGGCGCGGGTGTCCGCTCGCGGATCTCCGATGACCCCCTGTGGCTGCCCTACGTCGTCGCTCAATACATGCGGGTCACCGGCGATATGGACATCTTGCACACAGAGGTTCCCTTCCTCAACGGGCCCACGCTGGAAGGCGATCAGCACGAGACGTTCTTCACACCGGAGGTCGTGTTTGAACACGCCACGCTGTTTGAGCACTGCCGGCGCGCCGTCTCGCGTAGCATGACCTTTGGGCCCCATGGTTTGCCCCTGATAGGAGCTGGGGACTGGAACGATGGGATGAACCTTGTGGGTGCCGGGGGCAAAGGGGAGAGCGTTTGACTGGCGTGGTTCATGGTGGATGTGCTTGCCGGTATGGCCGAGTTGTCTGAGCTACTGGGCCGGCCAGATCTAAACCAGTCCTATCAACAAGATAGAAATGCGCTGATTCAGCACGTCGAGCGAGCAGGATGGGATGGGGAGTGGTATCTTCGGGCGACCTTCGACGATGGCACGCCGCTTGGTTCTTCGGCGAATGAAGAGGCGAGGATTGATTCCCTGCCCCAATCTTGGGCTTGTCTGAGTGGAGCCGCCGACACAGATCGCGCGGATAGGGCTTTAGAATCAGCGTGGAAACATCTCGTTCGCGAGGATGAAGGTCTGGTGCTGCTCTTAACGCCTCCCTTTGACAGGTCGGAGCCGTCACCCGGATACATCCAGGGGTATCCTCCGGGGGTGCGGGAGAACGGAGGCCAGTACACTCACGCCGCCCTGTGGTTCGCCATGGCCTTGGCACGTCGAGGGGATGGCACGCGGGCAGCGAAAATGCTGCGCATCCTCAACCCGATTGAGCGCGCGCGTGATCCGGAAACAGTGTGGTGCTATGGGCTTGAGCCCTACGTGATCGCAGCCGACGTGTACCGATTGCCCGGGCGGATCGGTCAGGGAGGTTGGTCTTGGTATACTGGTTCGGCGGCGTGGATGTACCGAGCCTGGGTTGAAGAGATCCTGGGTTTAAAGGTGCGCGGGGATTACATGCAGTTGGATCCGGTCATCCCCGGATGGTGGGATGGCTTCCAGCTGCGCTATCGTCACGGTGAAGCTATCTACGAGATCCAGGTCGAGAATCCGGGAGGCTGCGAGCGAGGCGTGTCGTGGGTGGAGATGGATGGTCAGCGCATGCGGGATGGGGTGATCCCGTTGGATCGAGCCCTGGTCAAGCATCGTATCCTCGTACACATGGGGAAGTCGGAGCAAGCGGTTTGACAGTCGTCACCGCTTCAGATACCTCTTATGGTGTTTACTGCGGACCTGAAGGTAATCACAGCCAATCGTTCCTTCTACGACAGGTTCCATGTGACGGCGGAGGAGACAAAGGGAAGATTTGTCTGGAGCATAGGCGACCGTTCGTTGGATATTCCCGCATTTTCTCTATTGCAAGGTAATGGATTTTTTGATAATTACTTCAGATTAGTAAAGGTGCCAGGAGGTGACGATGGTTAAGGAAAAACATGATGTTGATGTTCTTGGAAAATGCCCGACGGGCATCAGGGGTCTCGATGAGATCACGAAGGGAGGGCTTCCGAGAGGCAGGCCAACCCTGATCTGCGGCGGTGCGGGTTCCGGCAAAACACTTTCCGCCATGGAGTTCCTCATGCGGGGCGCCATGGAGTACGGA